>Ga0315316_10000885_pt1 | contig 20378 bp, 15 predicted proteins | sample M160m3416metaG_FD_203702 | JGI IMG/M metagenome (GOLD analysis project Ga0315316, IMG submission 203702) | Ammonia-oxidizing marine archaeal communities from Monterey Bay, California, United States - M1 60m 3416 | ecosystem: Environmental > Aquatic > Marine > Intertidal zone | place: USA... | reverse complement strand
CTGCGCTCGCATTACACAGTATCACATCAGCATTACACAGTATCACATCAGCGTTACGTCGTGCGAACTACTGTGTTTCGGCATTCTGCCGTGCAAATACTGACCTCAGTCACAGTGTGTTCCCTGGCTACCACGTTGGTTTCATCAGTTCGTCAGCAGTTCCGACGGATCTACCAGCAAAGGCAGGTCGCTACTTTTGTTTCCTGCAGTGTCCGGACGAATATTCTTAAGACGGTGCGCCAGCACCTGTGTGTGATATTTCCGCAGCGGTGAAATCAGGGCCCTATTGATAAACCGGCGTCGCGCCCGCATTTCTTCCGGTAAAACACCCACCTTGTCTGCCCACACGTCCAGCGAATCCAGGGCCAGGTTGGCCATGCGGATCGTTTCCTCAACATCACGCTGCGCTCGTTGTGCGGATGGTGGTTCGTAATCAGTACGTCGTTGCCAGCGGCGTACTGATTCCTGGAGCATGGAATTCAGATGATCGAAACGCGCTTCGTCGGTCGGCAGCAATTCCGGGTCGTCAAGAACCTGTCCCATGGCATTGGTTACGACTCTGACGGAAAAATCGCCTGCTGGTGTGAAGTACAGGGTGTGAAGTCGGTGCCGCAGTTCAAGAGCCGGGCTTTGATGTCCAGTGGTTTCGTGGATATTAACAATTTCGTGGTGCGCAAAATCGCTCAGCAGAGGTTCATACCGGGCGGTAAATGCTGCGAGTCTCCGCAGCGTGAGTGGATCAATTTGTCCGGTGGCAGCGTGCCGCAGTGCTTCTCCCAGGGCGATGAAATAATCTTTGCGATGCTTATCAAGCTGATGTGGCTCTCGTATGATTTCACCTTTACGAATTGTTTCCGTGGCGGGACGGGGATTGCGCTGCATTTCCATTCTCAGAGACTTGCGATAGGCCCAGGGCTGGTCGGGGAAGCTGGTTAGTATCTCGTGCTGTTGCACGACGGAACTGAATCGTCGTGCAAATTCGTCATGCGCCGGTGACCGGGGCGTGGCATCCGCCAGTCGTTGCTGATGCGGTGCGAATGCCGCATTCAGTTCCGCCTGTTTATTTCCCCAGCGGATGGACTCCAAAGGCAGACTGTATGTGAAGTGTCCGTTATTCGCGGATGCAGGCTTCAAACGTTCCGTGTGGTCAAAAATCCCGACGGGATTGTTACTGTCAATGAGCGGCAACGCTGCGACCTGTGACCAGTCCCAGCCACTGTGAGCTAGTTCACGACCGACATGGTCACGCTGCAAGCGGCTCAGCACACCCGCATCCAGCAACGATCGTGGCTGAACTCCCGCCACCATTGCGATTTCTCCGGCGTCCATCTGCAGCATCACGACTCTGCCGAAGACGGTCGAGGCGGAATACATCATCCGAATCAGCGTTCCGGGTCCCAGATCATGCTGACTGATTCTTTGACAGAACACGCCGTCATCAGTCAGCTGAGTTCGTACGGCCGTATAAAATTCAGAAGACAGAAACACCGGTGCGGCATGGTCGCCTGGCTGAGGAGTTACGGCGATAACCACATCAAACTTAACATCTCGTTTCTGACGCAGCGTCGTCGGAATGCTGTCCCGCCGCAGTGTTATCCGATCGTCTTCGTGCGGTGCGGTTGCGAATGGACTCCACGCATACTTCCTGGCAAGTACGGTCAGCACCGGATCCGGCCGCACGGCCTCAATGGTGTGCACCGGGAAACCACAGCAGACACGCATGGCTACGCCTGTATCATCACCAAGCAGCAACACCGACTGAGCATTCTGATGCATTACCATCGGCAAAACGGCAGTCAGCGAATCGGCAATATACTGAGGAGCGATCATGGTGTTCGAACTGACTGTGCCGAGCGGCAGTCCATTGCGACGGATCTCGACCACCCCGCCGCGTTTTCCCCAGACTTCGATATTTCCGGAATTGGTAATGTGCTTCTCAAGCAGTCGCAGACATTCGGACTGCGCGATCACGTCGGGGGTCTGTCCGGAGCGATATTTTTGAGCGGCTCTCGCACTGAACAGTAATTGTGAATGGGTCGCCGATTCCTTCGAAATCAGAATCACCATCCACGCAATTGTCACCGTCGTGCACCAGACGACTCGCGACGGCGCACGGTTTCCGGTCCGAACTTCGCCGCCGACAGCTTTTCCGATCAGCAGCGGAGCTGCCAGGAGCGCAATCGTCAAGGCGAACTCCCAACGGATGGACAATCCCGCGGCGGAGCACATAATCGCGATGGCTATCCCCGTCAGGCTCACGGAAATCGCGGTGGCCGATGTCGTGGCAGATCGATTTTCTGCCACGCGTTTGAAACCACTCCAGCACGTAAGGCAGACGCACAGGCAAAATGTGATTTGTGTCGCACGGATGAGGGTCAGGAACGCTCCTGAGGAAACCGTAGCATTTGCCAGCAGGTTAGGATTGACCAGTTGACTGGACAGTAGTGGAAGGCTTGACAGCAGAATCGCAGATCCCAGGAGCCAGTAGGGATGCGACAGCCGCTCTGAAATTCGCCGGGACCATGCGACGGCACCGATACTGCAGCACAATGCCGTCGCCACACAAAGCAGTCCGACGTTGATTGGCATCAATCCACTCAACATCCGCACGACGGCGTGCAGAGACATCCCCAGAGCAAGCGTCGGACAGACTGTCTGCAGGGTAAGTGGATAAAACTTTGTCGTGATGCTGCCGTGTTCATACGCGGTGCGATCTTGGCAGCGAACGCTCAGAACCGTCGCGGTGATTGCTGCCGCAGCAACGCCCAGTGCCAAAGGTGCCACGACAAGTCCATGAAGCAGAGGAACAAGAAATCCCGCCGCGACACCGATCATCACAGAACGCGGAATACCTGTCTCGGGCCGTGGCACCGCCTTTGTTGTCCACCTTATGAAAACACTTACAAATGCTGCGACATAGAATGCAGGTACGACAAACGCGAAAGTGGGGCCCACTATCGGAACACTCATATAAAGCAGACGATCGACAGCCGCTGTCAGGCCCCAGGACATGCCGACAAGAATTGTCGCCAGCCAGACAGGTTCAGCCGGATTCGACATTCGTTCGGTGAGTCGTGACATGAGTTTCGTCACGACCAGCGTCGTGACAGCAACCGTCAGCAGCAAGGTTATAAGAGACGATGTCGAGTCCCCGCAAAGAGTCAGCCATCCGGTGATGACCTGGGCAATGATGAGACTTAGCGTCGCGCCGCAGAATCCGTACGTACACGGTGTTGACAGATTTGCGGGAAACCTGTTCCTCATGGCATCCATGCCTGTTGCTGATTTGTGAGAAAAACGGAGCAGTCACCTGCGACCATTGTGGGCAATCGGCCGACCGGTTCTGGTGTGAAAGCGAGGCAACGTCATGGCGCATCGCCCGAACTGCCACGAGTTTACAGAATCGCGGAGCGGTGCATCAATACGAGATGTGAAGGGAGTTGGGCCACTCAGAATGGCACAACTCCGTAGGAACTGATCAGATGCCCCACATTTTGGTGCGGCGGACCGGGGGAATATTCGTGAAGGACAAGTATTGCCCGCAGCGGATCGGTACCTAGGCCCGGAAAAATGGTCAGTTTCAGAAAAATCAAAGAAACAGCCGAACTATTTTGGACCACCAACAACTTGAAGTGCGTTGGGTGGAAAGGTTCAGTAGAGGCACAAAGGTGCTGCTGCCTTTTGTGTTGCCCTGAATTACGTGTGTTGCCCTGAATTACGTGTGGTGCCTAAAGTTCCACGTTTGGTCGGATTCGGCTGTGTCACTGACGCTGTACTCGTTTGGAGTCAATTAGATGAGTAATCAAAAAGTGGTAGAACAAAGGGCTGAAAACCGCTCTGCAGACGGCCCGGAGCGCAGAAAAATCAGGACTTTTGCGAAGCGAGTGTTCCTGATCATTCCGACACGCATTGATGAGCGCACAAATCACGCGACTCAGCCCGCCAGGACATGATCGGACCGGAGCTGTGGCAGTGAATGGTGAAGCGGCAGTGCCTGCGGCTGTCCAGAACAACACCGATCACCCGCGAGTCACATTGTTGTTCAGGCTCAAATTGCCGCCGACATCGTTGTCGCGTGTTCCCCGCTTGCGACGTCTGAAATTCCAACCGTGGCGGAAAGCGAATCTCCGTCTCCATCGGCAGAGCGCACCGCCGATGACGCGGCGGTGCGTTGGATATTTCCGCGGGGAAATTCGGCCTGCTGCGACAGTCAGTGAATTCGACACCGTGCGGCGTGGGGAAACGGGGACGGTGGTGAGCAATGTGGTGAACGGACTGCAGTACGGCAAGCCGCGGTGGCGCAGGTGTTTCGCAGTCACCGCAGACGAACGCAACTATCGTCGACGCTGACTTTATGATCGTGGCGGATGTTTGCGTCGACACAGCAGCTACTGTTATCAACCATGCAGTGGTATCTGCGACTGTTGCCTCAGAACAGAGCCGCTCGACAACACGCGATGGTCGAATTCTGGAAGTTGCGTGGCAATCGACGATGACGGTCGATTCTTCGACTACGGAACACGAAACAGCCTTTCCGAAATGTATGAAGAACGGCCGAGGATGGACTTCGCGGTAGAACAAGACGCAGGGCTGCCTGACTCACCGCAAACGCCGCTGACAGTTGGCGGAGACTCCTACGTACCTTCGTTATCAACAGTAGATATCCCAGTAAACGGCGCGATAAGGGCGCCCGAACCGTCCGACAACAGGTTTGCGGATGTTGCTGATACAGCGGCGGTTAACGATGGTGCATGCCGCATCAGCCGGGAATTCAAGACTTAGCTTGCAGTTCCCATCGTGGCATCCGATGGTTCACGGGGTGGAACTCTCGGATGCAAGTCACGAACGCAGTGAATCGTTCCGCACGTTGTTCGGTGACGTGATACGGGTCGGTCAGATGATTGCAGCAGTTAATCACGCGGGACGTCGCCCCGGGAAGGTATTTAGTGTTTTGCAATCCTCTGATGAATTGCGAGATGCAGGTCCGGCGTACTCAAAGGAATGAGGACTTTGGTGAGCAGCAGGCGTTCGAAGGATGATCACGCCGTTTGATTGTTCAGACCGATCGATCAACCCGCTGGAGACCGTTGAGGGAGATAATGGCCTGGTTACTGCCCTGCCGGGTTCCGATACTGCGTCTGCCAGTGCTGCACCGATGTCTTTGTTGTCCCGGGGTGATTTTGTGCCAACAGGCCACTCGAGTCAGACGGATTCCCATGGGGCAGCCCGGTTGTCGGGACCGCTGGACGGGCCCCCGACGTGCCGGTCACGGCTTGAAATCTCAGGTCCGTGAGCAGTTGGTTCTGCCGACTTCGTCGCGCAGCGCTGGTGAAACCCCGAGATTTGACGCTTGAGACGTTCGGGCAGGACTCACCGGGCTGCGTGTTTTGGGGAAGCCATAGCGTTCCGCCTGCTGCAACCGCCGAGTTTGAGGTGCGAGCAGACGTCCTGAGCTGTTGATGAGTGAGTACAGGCAAAATTGATATGTCGCGGCGGGCGTGTTTTTGTGTTGTTGATTTGCTATCCTCGTCCTAGGTTATTGCTTCTCGTAGGAAGGGACAAAATGCGAATATTGGTGAGCTGGGACGACGACGCACAGGTTGAACTTCTAAAAATGTACCTGGGGCTCGACGACAATGCGGTCTTTGCGACAACTGACCGGGAACAGTTTATGGCGTTTGTGAATTCGCCGCAGACGTTCGACGTGATCCTGATGGCCGCGTCCTATCCGGACTACGATGTTGGCTTTGAGACATTTCAGAAGATTACGGAATGTCGGCCGACATGTCCCGTAGTCGCAGCCTGCCCCCAAAGTGATGTGTATCGGATCGCCCGCTTCATGACCGCCGGTCTGCGCAGTTATCTGATTCGGGATGATAATGGCGATTTCATGTTTCTTGTCCAGGCGATTCTTGAAGCGGCTGTCCGCCAGGTGGACACAGAACGTGAACGTCAGATTTCTGCTCAATTACGCAAAGAAGTGGAATCTGTCCGGGAACTTCAGGAATCGATCATTCCGAATGAGATCGAAACGCCCCCGGGATTCAAGATTACGGCCCGCTATGAATCATCGCAGATTCGCGTTATCGGCAGTCAGCCTGTGACCATGGCTGGAGGTGACTACTACGAGGCATTCACCCTGCCTGACAATCGGATCGTGATGCTGGTTGGCGATGCATCAGGGCACGGCATGAAGGCGTGCATGTCCATTTTTACAATGCATACGTTGATCCGCATGATTCGCTTTGATGACTATATTGATACGGCGAAGCTGGTCAAACACATCAATCATGAGCTGTGTAAGCAGAGTGTGGTCAGCGGTGAAGGTGGCTTTATTACCATGCTGTATGGAGTCTTTGATACGAAGAGTCGCGAACTGTCGTGGGCCTGCGCCGGACACCAGATGCCCGTGCTGCACAATCTGGACACTGACGAGGTTACTGAGATTGCCGAAGCGGAAGCGGCTTCAGGATTGCCGATCGGAATTTTTGAAGATGGAGACTACATCAACAATCGCACGATTATTCCCCCACGATCACGACTGCTGTTTTACACTGACGGACTCATCGAGGCATTTCCGTCGGGGTCCAGAGATGAACATGTTGAGTTCGGTATGGACGGCCTGGAACGGACGATGCGGATGGCAAAGGACAAATCCGTGACAGAATGTCTGGAGTTGTTGTTCTCTGAATCGTACGAGTTCACTAAGGGTGCCGGACGGCACGACGACACGTCCATCATGCTGCTGGAGTGTGATTGAAAATCGCACAAGCAGTGATACTCAACCGAAGTAGCTGATGGCGTTCCTGAACAACTGCAGGCCGTGGCCTTCGCCTCTCATTCCTGTCCGGGTCCATTGTGGATGCTGCGTGGCAAACAGAAATCGTTCCGGATGCGGCATCAGGCCCAGAACTCGGCCGGTTGTATCGGAGAGCCCGGCAATGTTGGCCAGCGATCCGTTGGGATTGTCCGGCTCCTCGAGCAACTCAATGCGGGTCGGGTCGCCGGATTTCGACGCCAGTTCCGTTGCTCGATTATTCCAGTAGCACAGTGAAATCTGACCTGCGGCGCGAAGTTCGTCGAGTACGGAATCGTCTGCAACAGCGATCCGTCCCTCTGCATGCGCGATCGGTACCTCAATTTCGTCCATTCCCCGCAGAAACACGCTGTTTGGGGAAGTCGTCTTCAGCCGGACCCAGCGGTCGGTATAACGACCACTGTTGTTCCATGTCAGTGTGATCTTATCTTCGAATGCATTCTCATCAGCGTTGTTGATGCCGCGTCCCATCAGCAGGCCGGCCTTCAAAATGACCTGGAAGCCGTTGCATATCCCCAGCACGAGCTTGTCCGCGCACAAGAACTCACGCATCGACTCATTCAGTTGGCCACGAATCTGCCTTGAGAAGATCACGCCGGCGCCAATGTCGTCTCCGTAGCTGAAGCCTCCGGGTACACACAGAATCTGGTACTGCTGCAGCAGAGACGGATTCTCCAGCAGGCGGAACAGATGAAGTCGATCGGCAGTCCCCCCCGCAAGCTCAAAGGCGTGAGCCGTTTCGACGTCGCAATTGGTGCCGGGAGCACGAAGTACACAAACTTGAGGGGCCGTCATCCTGTTTTCTTTCAGTGCCGGAAATGGCGCGGATAATATAGGGCATGGGGCATGAAGTTTGAATTGTGATCTACCTGGTGTCAGAATTCAGAATCTGTGTGAACGTGGAGCTGTACCAGACAGCGGCAGGGTGGTCTATACTTTCTGAATGAACACGCACGTGATGTCGGTCACCGGCATGGTCGGACCCGGCAGGTTTGTGGCTGCAGGTGTGATTTCCTTTTAAACTTATTGCCCTTTCACCCGGTGTACGGTTGAAACGAGCCTGTTCCAGGAGTCCCGTCAGCAGCAGAAACAGGGAGAAGTTGTCATCAAAGGTCCAGTTCTTCAATATGAACTTCGAATTCGGCGTCTTTGGGAATGCTCCAAATGCGGGCGAACTGTGCGGACAAGAGGTGCAGTGACGGCACGCGAATGTGCGTGCAGCGACCCTCGTACGCAAATGCGGCTGGTCGACCCCGACCCTGTGCCGGCTTTTGACGCCTCGTCGTTTGCGACTTATGACAATGAACAGGATGCCGCACCTTTAGAATCGGAACTGGTGGAAGAACTTCCGGAAAGGCCAGGTGCTGTCGGCAATGACGAGCCGGTCGCTGAATCACGGCCGGTCGAACGTCCCCCTTTTCGCGGCAAAGGATATCTGCGTGCCGAGGCCCCGCCGACACCCGAGGAGACGGATTCAGCAACGTCGCCGGATGTCGCGGCTGCGTCGGACATTGACGACGACGCTATTGTTGTCTCCGACCCAGACAGCATGCCAGCAGCAGCTGGTGATGCGAGTGTCAATCCCGTCACGAACTCCGCGTCGTCCGTGGTACAGGGCGAGTCGGCGGCAAATGCTGAGGTTGAACCGTCCCGCAGTCGTCGGCGTCGCAGGCCGCGGCGCCGACGCCGTAGATCCGGTGAAAATTCTGAAAACAAAGGCGACGTGGGGACTCAGACAGGCTCAGCTCAGCCGGCCGGGAGCAAAACCGATCAGAACACGTTGACGGCAGGCACTGTGTCCACGGAATCTTCGGACCGGTCTGGTCAGGCCCCGGCAGCAGCAGATTCTACTTCGTCAGGTACTACGGAAGACAAGCCCAAGTCCGACAAGCCGGCAGGTCGGCGTCGTCGCAGAAGGTCCCGTAATCGTGGTCGCGGAAAAGACGAAGGAGGATCGTAATGTCTTCGAGTCGGCATCAGTGAACGCTTGAGATCCGAAGATCTGACGTTGTCACAGCGATTACAACGGCCGCACGACCGAAATGGGACGCAGGTAGTCGTTCAGCGTATCAGGAGAAACCACTCCGCCGCCCATACCGCTTTTTCCGACACCGGCATAGGGTACGCCGTGGACAACTACGTTGTGTGCATTAATCCAGCCATTGCCGGATTCAAACGCTTCCGCGACACGGGCACATCGGGCAAGGTCCTGTGACCAGACGCTGTTGCCCAGTCCGTAGTCTGTGTCATTGGCCAGTCGAATTCCTTCTTCTTCCGTGCCGAACGGTGCCAGATACGCGACCGGGCCAAAGATCTCCTCCCGAGCCGCCACATTATCCAGGGCCCCGGCCAGTAAAGCGGGTTTCACTAAGTATCCGTCGTGTCCCGATACTTCCGCCGCTCCCCCTTCCAATAGAAGTTCGGCGCCGTCGGAGACGCCCTGTTTCAGATAGCCAAGCACACGGTCACGCTGCACCGGGCTGACAACGGGCCCCATTTCTGCGGTTTGGTCCATCTGGTATCCGATCTTTACGGATTTCATGCGAGTCACACATTCGTTGACGAAGTCATCATAGATGTTGCGATGGATCAGCCAGCGAGTCGCATCACAACAGACCTGCCCCGAATGAAAAGTGATGGCCTCCACAAGTTTCTCTGCGGTGACCGGAATGTCGACATCTTCGAAAACGACGGCCGCACCCTTCCCACCCAATTCGCACTTGACGGGAATCAGATTACGTCCGCAGGCCTCGGCCACCAGTCGACCGACTTCCGGAGATCCGGTGAAGCTCATGCGGCGAAACTTCGGATTTCCCGAGACTGCGGAGCCGGCGGTCTCGCCCAGCCCCGTCACCACATTCAGCACACCTGCGGGAAGCAGGTCAAGTTCCTGAATCAGTCGACACAGATACAACGCGGACAGAGGTGTGTCCTCAGCCGGTTTCAGGACACAGGTGTTGCCCGCCGCGAGGGCAGGTCCCAGCCCCCATCCCGCCAGCAGAAACGGGAAGTTCCATGGAATAATGAAACCGCAAGGTCCCCATGGATGGCGAGCGACCCAGGCTTCATGATTTCGCACTGCTATGACGTTGCGATAGTTCACGGTCTGGGCAAGGTCGGCGAAGTATCGAAACGTATCGATGAAATTCTCAACGTCTCCCTCTGCCTGTGAGTAAATCTTTCCGCAGTCGATGGATTCAATCTGCGCAAAAACGGCTTTCTGTTGTTCGACTGCATCGGCAATACGATGCAGGGCGGCGGACCGTTCATTGACCGGCATCTTGGCCCAGCCGCTGCCTTCAAATGCTTTCACCGACGCATCCACGGCACGATCAACGTCTTCTTTCTGCAGGCTCGCAACGGTGGCGATTCGGTTGCCCGTACCTGGATCATTTACGCCAAACGTCTCCCCTTCTGATGCTTCGACCCATTCTCCGTTTACAAACGCCTTGTGCAGGTCGGCGGAAAGAAACTCGGACACTTCCGGCAATCGTTCCTGGGCCGTGGCTGTAGACATTGAGCGTGATCCTTAGAGTTGGTAGAGGACGGGAGACCGGTCAGTGAAGAGACAAAGCTGCGAAATTGTCCCCGAAATGCACGATACAACTTCCACAATCCATTTCCAATCGAACCATTCAACAGCCAGGTTGAAAACTTCAAGACACGCATTGTACGCCCGGTGGCGTTCCACAGACGGTTACCGCACAGAAGAGCAGTTTTCAGTCGATGGGCCGTATTGGAGCGGGTGTTCCGTAAATCAGTGATCAATGTGTGTGTCAAACTTTGCCGATTGCAACGATCGAGCAGGTCCTGAGTGTTGGCCACGATTTCGCAGTCTGGTGCAGTCGATACAGATGAGGTGATGATCCGGTCTGTTGGCTGTTCAGTTCGAAACGGGTCTCACCTGTGACTCTACCAGCAGGGGTGCTGTATCGTGCTGAAAAACGTGATGATCATCACCCTGTTCACGACTGCGATAGCGGCTGCTGTCGGGCAGGAAGCACAAAGACATACTCGGACTTACCCTGCTGACGGCCCGCTGGACATAACGTCGGTGCTCAGCGCAGATGCACAGACCGCAGCGTCGATGTCCCTGACGCATTTCGAGCAGTTGGCGTTCCGTAACAATCCGACTCTGGCAGCAGCCGCGGCACGGATGAATTCTGCACGTGGACGAAAACTTCAGGCGGGTCTGTATCCGAATCCAGTTGTAGGGTATCACGCCACGGAAGTCGGAAACCTCGGAACGGCAGGGCAACAAGGCGCGTTTATCAGTCAGCGTTTTATCACCGCAGGCAAACTGGAACTCGACCAGGCAATTGTCGGGGCGGAGATTGCCGAATCGAGGTTTCGTTTTCATGCACAGGAAGAACGTGTACTCTGTGATGTTCGGCAGCGATTCTACGATGCTTTGGTCGCTCAGCGAAGGGTCGTTCTGTCGAAGCAACTGACTCGTATCGGCGACCAGGTGGTGAGGGCGACGGAGACTTTGATTGATGGCCGACAGGGGTCTGAAAACGATCTGTTGCAGGCCGAACTTAAAGCCGACGAGTCACAGATCCTGCTGGACAATGCAGTGAACGAACAGGTCGAAGCGTGGCGACGATTGGCTGCAGTCGTGGGGCTGCCCGCCATGCAAACCGTTCAGGTCGAGGGAAACATTGACGCTGACCTGCCGGGGCACGACTGGAATGCGTGTCACGCGGCGGTTCTTCAGGACAATCCGGCCCTGAATGCCGCCCGCGCCAGAATGAGACGGGCATGGATCGTGATTCGCAGGGCGAAGAAAGAACCGGTCCCCAACATCGACGTGTCTGTCAGCATGCGTCATCATAATGTGACGGACAGCGAAGTTGCGAACGTGCAGATTGGAATTCCAATCCCTGTCTTTAATCAGAATCAGGGGAATATTCGGAGTGCAGAAGCGGAGTGGGTCGCTGCCTGTAATGAGGCCAAACGCATTGAGCTCAGTCTGCAGGATCGTTTAGCTGTCACCTACAGACGTTATGCCAACGCTCGGCAACAGGCGATGCGATACAGGGATCGAATGGTGCCCAGAGCCGGTCGGTCCCTCAAACTGGTGACAGAGGGTTATGAAAAAGGTCAGGTGCAATACCTGACTCTGCTGAACGCTCAGCAAATGTTTTTTCGGGTGAACATGTCATATCTCGAGGCGCTGCGGGAGTTGTGGACGGCGTCCAGTCAGATTGAGGGGCAGCTTTTGACGGATAGTCTGGCCGACCGGAACTGAGTTGGCGTGTTATCAGAAGTTCCGATTGCCGGCGCGGACGCAACGAAGTATGATAAATCACCTTACTCAGGACTCCATCATGCTGTCTCGTATCTTTTCACCTGTACTGATTGCGGCGGTCATCGCGTGTCCGCTGTCATGCGGTCATAGCAGTTGCTGTGCGAAGCAGGCCTGTGCCGGTGACGACCGCGAGTTACAACAGAAATGTTCAACAATCGCCACTGTGCCGCCGGCATCAGCCCACTGCGGTTGCTGCGGTGATTCATCAGGTAAAGACCAGAATCCCAGCCGTAATCCCAGTCCGGAGAAGTCGTCGTGTCAGGGTGTCTGCGGCGGCGCCGTCTTTGAAAGGTCCTGTCAGATGGACCGTGTTGACGCAAAATCAGTGCTGTCACTGACCGGCGACGACACCCCGCACGGTTCGGTGCTGTGCGTTGTTTCTGCGGTTGGGTCCGGCTGCACAGAATTGTTTCGGCAGGGAAATCACGGGCGTTTTATGCGCACGCTGCACATGTCGCTGACGTGTTAGCGCCGTCTCCGGAGTCCAGTGTCAAGAGGTAAATTCGCAGCCACTCTTGAATTGCTGTGCTGGACTGATCCCATCGCGTTTGTTGTTCAGATGCGCTGCCCCATTCTCCGGATTCCTGACTCGTGTCTATTTCTTTTCGCCCGCTCCCGTGGGAGTACGCCATTCGGAATCTGTTCCGCCGCCCGTTGCGCACAACGCTGACGTTCGGGGGGCTCACGATGGTGATTGTTCTGGTCTTTGTGGTCGTGGGTTTCATTCGTGGTCTGGAACGGTCGCTGAGCATCACCGGCGATCCATTGACGGCGGTCATCTTTTCACTGGGGATGGGTGAGAATCTGGAATACTCGTCGATCCCTATGCGAACCAGTGACCTGGTTCCTGCCAGCGTATCGGGTATCCAGGAGCGATTCGGACAGAAGTACGTATCGCCGGAGCTGTATCTTGGCACGCAGATTGGTGTGGGGGAAGGTGAGCCTTCGATGGGTCTGGTGCGTGGTGTTACACGATCGGCGCTGCTTGTTCGTCGTCAGCTGCAGATTGAAACCGGCGATTGGCCGGAATCCGGCGAGGTGATAATCGGCCGGATGGTCGCCGCCAAACTGGGGGCGACACCGGCGGAAGCGGAAATCGGACAATCCATCGAGATTGAGGGGCGCCGATGGCAAATCAGCGGAGTGTTCTCGGCCGGTGGATCGGCCTTTGAATCCGAAGCATGGTGTCGTCTTGATGAACTTCAGCAGGCGATGAAACGGCAGGATCTCAGTCTGGTCGCGGTGACGTTGTCTCCGGGGGCAGACTTTGCGGACCTGGACCTGTTCTGCAAAGAACGTCTCGATCTTGAATTGCAGGCCATCCCGGAGACGGAATATTACGCATCGCTCCAGAAGGACTATGGTCCGGTGGTGTGGCTGGCCTGGCTGGTGGTTCTTCTTGTGTCCGGGGCGGGGGTGTTTGGGGGGCTGAATACGCTGTACGGCTCTGTCGTCGGTCGTGTTTCAGAGCTCTCTACGCTTCAGACAATCGGTTTTGTCAGACGTTCCATAGTTCTAAGTCTGATTCAGGAAGGTGTATTGCTGGCGGCGGGGGCCAGCCTGCTGGCCGCGTTTATTGCGTTGGTCTTTGTTAATGGTGCTGCTGTGCGATTTACAATGGGAGCGTTCTCACTTCGCGTTGACAGCATGGCGGTGTTGATCGGCTGCGGTGTTGGTCTGTCGCTCGGCTTCTTCGGCGCCATTCCTCCGGCGATCCGAGCTTTACGAATGCCCATCGTTGATGGGATGAAAGCGGTCTGAACGAATCACACGTCGAAGGAACGAAGTCAAGTGGCTTCGTTCCTTCGACTGCTTAGTAAAAAGGAACTCATCAATGAACCGGAAGAATTTATTTCTGCTTTTGTTTCTCGTCTGCGGTGTCTGGATGTCGGCTGGTTGTTCGCAGCAGACGTCGGCTCCCACCGGAGCTCAACAGCTGACCTCGTCGTCAGCTCCGGCTGTCGACGGAACTAAGTTCCTGTTGACTACTGAGCCGGAAGGCGCTGGTGATGTGATCAAAGTGCGTGAAGGGGCCGGCGATGGAGACGATATTGTCATTGTCGGACGTATCGGAGGCAGTGCGAATCCTTGGGTCGAAGGGCGAGCAGCATTCTCCATCGTCGATGGTTCTCTCAGAGCCTGCAGCGACATCGAAGGCGACAGCTGTCCGATTCCCTGGGACTACTGTTGTGAAACTTCGAAGCTGCCCACAGCGACGGCGCTCGTCAAAGTGGTTGATGAAACTGGTGCACTGGTTAAGGCCGATGCCCGTGAGCTGCTTTCCGTGAAAGAACTGTCGACCGTCGTTGTCGAAGGCAGGGCCCGACGTGACGACGCCGGGAACCTCACCGTTCTGGCTACTGGTGTTTTCGTGAAAAAGATGTAGACGATGAATAGAGAAGTTGATCTTCGAAAACTGGCCATTGATCGTGACTGTTCCGAACAGTCCGCTGTTCAGGCCCGAGCTAATGCTGTCACACGGTACGTGTTGCCGTTGACGTTGATTGCTGGCTTCCTGACGCTGGTCGCGTGGGCCTCACGAGATCTGTTGTTTCCGCCCATGAACGTAACAGTAGTACCGGTGTTTTCCACGACTGCTGCAGTGCGTCAGGAAGGCACTCCGTTGTTCCAGGCGGCCGGGTGGATCGAACCACGGCCGACGCCGATTAGAGTGGCCGCCCTGGCGCCCGGTGTGGTGGAACGACTGCTGGTCGTGGAGGACCAGTTGATCAAGGCTGGCGAACCCATCGCAGAACTGATCAAAGACGACGCGAAGCTGAACCATGAGCGAGCTCTGGCTGATCTGGAACTTCGTCAGGCTGAGGTCAACGAAGCGAATGCAGCCTTCACTGCTGCAGAAATACGTTTAAAACAACCTGTCCATCTGCAGGCGCCGCTGAGCGAAGCGGAAGCAGCACTTGCCGGTATCGACACGCGCCTGAAAACTTTGCCTTTCGAGCTGCGACGTGCGGAGGCTGATCACAGGGCAATGCAGCAGGACTACGAAGGGAAGTTGTCCGCAAAGGGTGTGGTCGCCGGCATTCAGATTGACATTGCAGAAAGCAAGGCCGACGCGGCACGCGCACTCGTTGATGAACTTCGTGATCGGGAAAAGTCGCTGCGGACCGAACAGGCCGCACTGTCGAAACGCCGAAATGCCATGAAGACGCAATTGGAATTGCTGGCTGATGAAACGAAAGCCAGAGACGGGGCGCAGGCACAGGTGAAGGCGGCTGAGGCGCGTGTCGCACAGGCCCGAGTTGTCGTAGCCGAAGCCCGACTGCAGCTGGATCGAATGACAATCGTTACTCCGGTAGACGGGCGTGTGTTCCGTTTGATCGCCCATCAGGGGGCACGCATCGGCAGTGGCATGGCCCAGATGGAAGGCCATGACGGCAGCACCGTGATCACGATGTACCGTCCTGACAGATTGCAGGTGCGAGTGGACACACGATTTGAGGACATTCCCAAAGTCAGTCTCGGTCAGCCCGTGAAAATCGACAATCCGGCTTTGGCATCTCCGTTAACCGGAAAAGTGCTGTTCGTCAGCTCGGAAGCAGACATTCAGAAGAATACTCTGCAGGTTAAAGTTGAGATTCCCGATCCACCACAGGTGTTCAAGCCCGAGATGCTGGTCGATGTGACGTTTCTGAGTCAGGCGGCCGGGAAGCCGAGCCATAGCCCCGATGCTCAGGTCGTTCGCATTTTTGTTCCTCAGCAACTTGTGCACTCCGACGCCGGCGGCTCGTACGTTTGGCTCGCGGATCAGTCTGCGAAGATCGCGTTGAAGCAGCCGGTGCAGACCGGTCCTGTCGACAGTCAGGGGCGTCTTGAAGTGACCGGCGGCCTGAATGTTGCCAGTCGGCTGATCGTCACGGGAACTGATGGTCTGACCAGCGGTTGTCGCGTTTGTATTACGGGTGAAGCAACTGATATCGGCGTCACCACAACACTTCCGGCGTCAGGTTACTGATTTCTGTTTCGTAACACGCGGTTTAGTCATGTCACTCATTGAAATCAAAAACGTTACCAGGCAGTATCACAAGGGTGATGAAACAATCACGCCCCTGGATGCCGTCTCGCTGGACATTGAGCAGGGAGAGTTCATTTCCTTGATGGGAGCCAGTGGTACGGGAAAATCCACGCTGCTGAATCTGATTGCCAGTATTGACACGCCGGACAGTGGCAGCATCGTTATTGATGGTACGGACATCACACAATTGTCCCGGACCAGATTGGCGGATTGGCGGGCGACCAATCTGGGTTACATTTTTCAGGCGCATAATCTTGTGCCTGTGCTGACGGCATATGAGAATATCGAATTGCCCTTGCTGTTGTTGCCTATGAATCGCAGTGAACGTCGAAAGCGGATTGAGATCGCTTTGACCGCCGTCGATCTGCTTGACCGAGCCAATCATTATCCTCGCCAAATGTCCGGAGGTCAGGAACAGCGTGTTGGCATTGCGCGGGCCATTGTTGCTCATCCCCGGGTTGTTGTTGCCGACGAACCGACCGGCGACCTTGATCCGGATACATCCGGGCAGATTCTCGATCTGCTCAAACGGCTCCAAGAGCAACTGAACGTTACCCTGTTGATGGTCACACACGACGTCGCAGCCGCCCAAATCGCAGACAGGCAGTTCCGGCTCGATCATGGGAAACTGGTGCAGACTGGAGGCGATGGCTTCACGCCTGCTGCCGTCGCCGAACCAACCCCGGCCGCTGGTTAAAGCGGATTCAACTGACCATGTTCAAATTCGTTCCTTACATCTTCAAAACGTTGTGGCGACATCGCTCACGCACCATTCTGACCGTCAGTGGATCTGCCGTTGCATTGTTCGTTTTCTGTTTTGTCGGAGCTGTTCAGGAAGGCATGAACGACCTGCAGCGGAGACAGCGGGCAAAGGGGGCGTTAATTGCGTTTCAGGCCCATAAGTTTTGCCCGGCGACCAGCCATTTGCCGCAGGATTACGACCAGCAGATTGCTCAACTTAACGGTGTCAAAGAAGTTGTTCCTGTTCAGGTCTTCACGAATAATTGTCGAGCCAGTCTGGATGTGGTTGTGTTCTATGGCGTCCCGCCACTGAAGCTCCGCAAGGTGCGTGACTTTGAACTCATCTCTGGCAACTGGGCGGAATTCGAACAGCACCAGGATGCCGCGGTGATTGGTCGCGCCGTTGCCAGTCGGAGGGGGATTAATGTCGGTGACAAGTTCTCCATCGGCGCTCTCAGCGTCAACGTGGCGGGTGTCTATAACAGCGCCGACCCGGCAGAAGAGAATTACATCTACTCACATCTCGACTTCCTGCAGCGCAGTAAAGGTATGAACCTTGTGGGGACGGTGACGCAAATGGAGATTCTGCTGCACGAAGGGTTCGATCCGGTCGCTAAGTGCCGGGAGATTGATGACATGTATCGCGCCGGCCCCGTCGAAACGGACACTCGACCGAAGGGGGTCTTCCAGGCCAGAAGTCTGGGTGACCTCACTCAGCTCATCGGAATGGCACATTACCTCGGCTACGCTTGTGTGGGCCTGGTGCTGGCCCTCGTTGCGACCACAACTGTGATGTCGGTTGAGGACCGCATCAAAGAACATGCTGTGCTGCAAACGATCGGTGTTTCCGGTGCTGGAGTTTTTCGTCTGGTGATGGTTGAAAGTATCCTGCTGAGCGTTGCAGGGGGCGTTGTCGGAGTGGGAGTCGCCATGCTGATACTGAAAATCAGCAGCCTGTCGGTAGGAGCCGAGGCCGTCACGATCGCCTTCACTCCGTCGCCACGCCTGGCAGTTACGGGGCTGCTGGTGTCTGCCGTTGCCGGAATACTGGCCGGCATCGGCCCGGCCATTCACGCCGCAAGAACGGAAATTGTGCCTGCACTCCGCCAAACTTAGGGCAATGACGTGTCGGAAGATACGTAGGCCGGATCAGGGATTCCAGCGACGGTGCTGCTGCATCGGGTTGTTCATTGGCACGCCGTTACCGGCACGCCGGAACAGCATTTTGCTTGGTCTGCGTATAGGTACGCGCGCTTTGTGACGGAGGTACAGGAGCCATCAGGAACTGAGGTTGATCAAGGCATCAAACACAAGATACCGATTGCAGGGGGTCGGTGCTCCCGCGGCAAGAATGGCCGTTATCGCTTCGGACCCTGCTCGAGAAACGTGATCAAATCCCGCAGCTCACGATTCGTCAGGGAGTTTACGACGCCGGTCGGCATGAAGGACACTGTCGACTCGACGAACGATTCAATGTCATCACGATCAAAGGTGCGATTCTGACCGTTCGCATCCCGCATCGCTTCTTTCGTCGATGACCGCAGTCGAATGCCCGTAAATGTCCGGCCATCGTTCAGGATGATTGTACGAGGGAGGTATTCCGGAGCCATTTGCCGACTGGGTTCAAGGATGGACTGCAGCAGCCATGTTCTGTCTTTGCGGTTGTGCACACCACTCAGGTCCGGTCCCACCACGTTTCCCCGTCCGCTGTGCCGATGACAGTTGGAACACCGGGCCAGTCGAGCATGATGAAAAATCCGGCGGCCGACGTCAGCGTCGGCAGCAACGTCAATCGCATCAAGCGCTGCTAGCCATGCCTGCGTGTCAGTCAGCGCAGGTCGATTGGTTTCAAGCGATTTGGGATCCAGCACGGCCTGAATCAAATCGGCCGATGCACTGTGCTTTTCGGCCAGCGTTTTCAACTGGCGAATCTGGTCTGGTGAATGTTTGCCGGATCGCAGACAGCGCAGTGCTTCTTCACGTACCACGCGGTGATCGTCGCCAGCGAGCTGCAGCAACAGATTGACGTGCTGTTCAGCCACTGCTGCCAGTCCAGCGATTGCGTCGGCCCGCAGCGACGGGGTTTGTTGGCGATCGGAGGCAATTTGGGCAAGAACTATCTGAGAAACCGGAGGATTACCTGCCAGTGTCCGGACGACTTCCCGCGACAGTGTAGCGTCGTTTAAGGACAGCAATTCCTGTAGTATCTTCAACGTTAGTCCCGTGGGGAAATTCTGCACCGGCAACAGTCCGTCCCCCGATGCGACACGAGGCTGAGTGGGCAGCATCCGCAGGGCAAAGGCACGCAGTCGAGGCGCGCTGTCGCGGTCCTGAACCCGCGCCAGCAGCATCTCCGGGTTACGAATTCCTTCTTCCGGTTTGCCCTGCAACGTATTCCATGTGGCAATGGCAGCTTCGAAGCGGCGGTAGTCCAGATCGCTGCGGCTCAGCATTTGCTCGACATCGGACTGAAATGCCTGCAGCTTCGCATCTGCTATCCAACGCAGAGCCTCGAACTGAACTTCGGCATCGTTGTCCGTCAGGAAAGCCTGCACCCAGACATCCGGCGAAGCTTCTGCCAGCTTTAGCGCCAGCACAGCGTGGACCCGGTCCACTGCGGCCCATGTGGCAACATCGCCCTGCTTCCACCCGGACGCGGATCTCGATAGAGCCAGTAAAGCAGATCTTGCCAGAAACGGATCTTCGTCGCCGGCCAGTTTCAGCAGTTCTGTGCGGTCATACTTAGTCTTCCCGCTGCGAAGATGGTTGGCCAGCATGGAACTGGCCGTATGGGGTTCGGGCGTTAGCGTTCCTACCCAGTCAGAGTTTTCCAGATCGACCTGCAGTTTCCATAAGCGTCCGTAGCCATGAGCCTGATAACGACCGTCGACCCAATCGGTGAGATACCACGCTCGTTTCCTTCCGCTTCCACCCTGAGGACCAGCGGCACTGGCAATGCACCCCGGCCGGAAATAGCGGCCTCCCTGTATCAGCGCCGTTCGATCTGCGGCAAAGCTGGCACCGTCGCGGCGCAGCAGGAAGAAGTCGATCCGATGATCGCTCCACGATGGAACCAATAATCCCCGGCCCAGAGGCAACACTCCGCAGGGTGCTTCTCCCGATGGATGGATCATGGGTAAAGTTCCGCGCAGTTCTCCATTCCATGCGACAAACGGGTGATGGGCACCCGGACCGTACGATCTTTGATAGCCATAGTCACCGCCCTGGATAACGTGGAGCAGTCTGCAGGGCGGCCGTTCGCCCGGATCGTTTTCCGCCGCAAAGATGGTTCCGTCCGGGCGAACGCAGATGCCGAATGGATTCCAGAAGCCAAGAGCAATTCGCCTCAGCGCCGTGCCGTTTGCTGAACACCGAAAAATACCACCCTCCCCGGTGCCGCTGACCGATGCTCCGTCCGTTCCCGTCAGAGTCCACGGTTTCGCAAAATTCTCACCCAGCCCAAAGATCAGGTCTCC
>Ga0315316_10000883_pt1 | contig 20429 bp, 30 predicted proteins | sample M160m3416metaG_FD_203702 | JGI IMG/M metagenome (GOLD analysis project Ga0315316, IMG submission 203702) | Ammonia-oxidizing marine archaeal communities from Monterey Bay, California, United States - M1 60m 3416 | ecosystem: Environmental > Aquatic > Marine > Intertidal zone | place: USA... | reverse complement strand
GATATAATCGGCTTTATTTCTGAACTAAAAATAGTTGTATACTTCATAATATTTTAATTTAAGTTGTCTATCCACTTTTGAGCATCTGCCCTAAGCTCTTTGTCTGTTTGTAGATATAAATCGTCGGCGCTATTGAATTCATAATTCTCTAAGCCATATTTTTTAATTTCTCTCTCTGCTTCTTTAATCTCTTCCATAGAAGGTTCAAAATGATCAGAGTCATCTATATAGCCAGCGCTAGAAGAATTTAGAAACATATTAACTTTTGCTAAAGCCCAAGAAGAACTAAGGGAATGAGTTAAAGCGTTCGTAAAAGCCATCTTCAACGTATCTAAGGTTATATTCTTATCGTTAGATAGATTATGCTTTTCCATCTTATTTTGTAGAGCTTTTGCTAGCTTTGAAGAGAACTCTATAGCCTCGTCTTCCCTATTTAAGGGTTCGGCTTGTCCAGTACAATAAAACTCTACGTCTAAATGATTCATTCGGCCTAAAATATTATACACCTATTTTTAAAAATTTTAAAAAAAATAAAACAAAAACCCCCAAGTGAATTGGGGGTTTTCTATAAATAACAGAACTAACTAAGTGGACTAGAACGGTCCATCTCCACCTTCAGTAGCTAAATCGTTAGAAATATCTGGTAATGCCGCAGTGGCTCCAGCAGTTAGCATACCTGACTGTTTATAACCGAATGTTACGCTATAACTCCTTGAATAAGTATTGACTACTCCAGAAATACCAGTTACTTTACTATTGTTTAAAGTTAGGTCTCCTCTTGAAATAGTCATGCTAGAAAGACCGCTTCCTTGCTTAACGCCCGAGTCGTAAGCAACATAAGCGCTATCGAGAACAGCGTTTACAAACTTCTGAGCTCCTCCGTCTTTTTCTGCTATACCGGCAGAAGGTCCTGTAATTTGAAAATCTCCACTTGTTAAAGAGTAATTTTTCTCTGCGGGGTCGCCAATTTGGTTTAACCCATCTGAAGTGCCTTGACCTAAATCTAAAGCCCCGTGTCCGATTGGAATGACTATTCCTGTTATCCCTGTGTCTACATCTGCTGCGCTTTGTGGGGTTGTAGTACCAGCTAGGTACTTTATCTTTCCCGCTGCTGTAGGGTCAGTCAAGTACGTTAGCTTACTTCCTTTTTGCGTGTTTAAATTGAATACTGTGTCTTTTGATGCCATAATAAATTTCTCCTGTTATTTATATTCGATATTACATTAGTTTTTCCTATTTTGGAAATATTTTTTTAAGAGGTTTCTTCTAAATCCCCGAGCTTCATTAGTTCTTTCAATTTGTCGCTAGGAGTTGAAATGCCGCCAATAATAGTGAATACAGTCAAATTATTTTTGTCTCCACTATATATTCCTCTATGTACTACACTTCCAGACTTTAAAATTCTAGTTAATTGGTCAAAAGCTTCATCTAGATTAGATTGGGGAATGTTATCAAGAACTTCTTTTCCGCCAATGAGAATGGCTCCTGCTGCGTTTGCGGTAGAGACGTCAATGCCGCCAGACATACTTCCGCTTTGAGCTATACTTCTAACAGCTCTAGAAATACTTACCGGGTCGTCCCATTGAGGAACCGGAGTAGCGCCGAAAATAGTAATTCCAGAATCTAGCACACTTTTATAATCACTAGAGTCAAAAGAAGAATAAGAGCTATCTTTTGAAGCTGTCATATTAAATAGATGAAATACTCCAGCTGTACTCATATTAGCAGTCTGCCAAAAATTCGATACAGAGACATTAGAATATATCTTGCTAGTTTTTTCGTTATCTATGATGACTAGCGGAGAAACAACTCCCTGTTCAACTAAGTCACAAGCTTCTTTTAGTGTGGCATAAGCATTAGCGTTGACCCTCCTGCCCTCTGAATACTTAGGCAAGGCAAGAATAACTCCTACCTTTTTCGAATCAGAGTGGATAGTCTCCTGTAACTCCTGAGCTGTCTTCACTAAAGGAACTAAAGTCCCCGCGCCAGAACCTCCTCCTGCTCCTGCGCAAACAAAGATTCTATCTACGTCTTCTCCAAAAGACCTTCTCATAAAATCTAAAACATCGTCTCTTCTTTCGTCGAAGCACTTTGCGGCAACAGCTCTGTCCTTTCCGGCTCCACCTGCTCCAATGCAAAGTTTATTCTCAACATTGATAGTATTTAAATCTTGTTGGGCTGTGTTAACAATGCCTATCTTTCTGTAGCCGAGTTTATGGAAGCTCTCTGCTATTCTAGATCCTCCTTGTCCAGCGCCAATAAAAGCAAACTTAAAAGCTCCTTCTACTTCATCTTTAACCTCTTTCTTTTCTTCTGGTTCAGGAGGTAAGGGTATGTCGGGAACAACCAAGTCTATATCTACCCCGCCCATATACTGGTTCACATCTTGAATATTATCTTTATTTTCGCTCATGATTAAATTTTACTTTCTAGAAGCAAGCTAGCTAAATAGTCATCTACTTGATGTTCGCAAGCTAGAGCCTCTATCTCCTCTACTCTGTTATGATTTGTGTCTACTGGATTCTCAATATAATCTTTACTTTTTTCAAGCCATTTATCTATTGGTTCATTAGCCATAATCACTTTACAGATTTGATCTGATATTGATCTAATCTTATTGGTGACTCTTTTATTCTCATATTTCAGCTTTAAGCTTTCTTGAACCTGAGCCTCAAGTTTCTGAGCTGTAGCAAGGTTCTCTTTTATTTTTTCTACGCTAAATTTAGCGCTCCCCACAGTATTTTCCCCTATAGGAGAAACCTTCTTTGTGGTTTGAGGAGAAGTCTCTCCTTCTGGTCTTCCAGCTTGGTTGCCATCTTGGTTACCGCCGCCAATTAAAGGAGAATATAATCCCTCTTCTTTTAGATCCCTAAATCTCTTTTGTGAATCTATCGACTCGCTGGTCTCTGGTAGTCTGCCAGAGTCTATAGCTTGCATGCCCTCTTCAGGTGTTAATACTCCGTATTGAAGAAGTTGGGCAACAACTCTATTCCAAGTAGTCTTATCCTTCAGCTCTATTTCCTCAAAATGAGGCGTTGGAAAATTCTTAAAGCCTAAAGATTTACAAATTGTTTTTATTTCTGGAATTAAGAATTGATTTATAAAAGCGTCTCGTCCTTGCTTTAGCCTTTCTATGAAAACTTGAACTTTGATACTAGTGTTAGCAAACTTTTCTTCACCAACTAGAATATTATTAAGCCCCATTTGTATGTCTTGATTAACAACTTGATATTTCCTAGGATCTAATATACCAGCGATATCAGGAATAACAAATTTAGCTTGAGTAGTATAATCGGATACTAAAACTTTACCAACAGACTGGTTTTCAAAAAGTTTCTGCATTGTCTCTATACTTCTTTGATTAACATTAAGGCTTCCGTCTTTCATCTCAGAGCCCATAGTTATTAAAAGTATAGCTTGGTTTGTCGTTCTAGTTATAGCCATATCCATCTTCTTCATTTCAGACTTCCAGTTTATGTCTTCCAAAACAGGGTACCCCAACGGAACAGAAAAGGGTTCGTAATCTTGCTTCTTGTAGAATACAGGGGTAACTTTTTTAGGATCTAGTTTAAGAGATAGTAAACCTAGACTCTTTCCTTTTCTCATTTGTTGGATGGCGTTCTTCGTGTCTGGATCTAAGGAATCGAAAACTTCTTTATCTTCTTCTGTCCTTGGGTTCCTAAGTCTCTCTAATTCGTAGTCACTAAGAACTTTGTAGTACTGACCAGAGAAGAAAGATATATTTCCTCCCATTTCTATGTCGGCTGGATTAAGAATTATATACCTAGAAGGCAAAGTCCCTTCAGAAGAGCTGCTCAACAAGGAAGAGGCTCCGTAAGTTTGAGTTATCTTTTTAAAATCTTCGGGCTGAAGTTTAGTATCAAACCTATGTATGAATACGTTTCCAGAACGATAATATTCTCTAAAGAATCTATCTAGGAAACTTTGCATGTCAATCTTTTTAAATAAAGCGCTTAAAAAATCTCTTGACTTTTTGCTTCCTCCTGTAAAGTATAAATTAGTAGAAGAAAACTCCGTCATCAAATCAATAACATTTCTGAAAACAGCAAAATTATAATAAGCTTTTTGGCAAAGTACAACTGCATCTCTTACGTTAAGAGAGCTTTTATTCTTAACTCCTTTTGTGTACTTAAAAGGAACTAAACCATTCTCAATATTTTCAAACCTATTTGTCCTCTCTATTTGTCCTCCTACATTCCTACGTGTCCTCGAAGACTGTTCCGTAGTCGTATAAGCAGACGAGGCAAAGCTTGTCATCATTGGTTTTACTTCCTCTTTTTTATTTTCTTTCTTTGTCATTTTAAATTATCATTAAATGTTTTCCGCCAGCAGTAGTACTACCGCTAACATACAATGTTCCGTTGTCTAAGCCTCCAGTGTTAGGGTAAACTGGTAGATTCTGCATCGCTATCTTTTGCCCACTGATGCTAAATATATTTTTGCCGTATGGACCCATATTAATTACGTCATCTTCGAAAATGTCCATTAAAGGCATGCCTGCTTTATCTGTGACAGAAAAGACTGGAGCGTCAGTTCCGTATCCGCCAGCAAGCGTAAGTAACGCTCCGCTAGCATCATTAAAAGTTATAGATTCATTTTCATTAGCTATGAGTTTAACCGCCCCGTTACCAAAAGTAACTTTATCAGTCTTTATTCCTGAGTTAAAAGTTTTCTCCGCTCCAAAGACAGTAGAAGATTCTGAGGTTATGTTATATATGGAATTATTAAGATCAAGGCCAGTAGCGTTAAGGCTACTTTTTATATCTCCGCTAGAGGCAGAAACATAACCAGTCATTTCTGGGTAGCCTGCTAACTTCATCCATCCTGCGCTGGTCGTTGTATCTCCACTAGCAACAAAAAGACCGAAACTATCGTCATGCCCGGAAGAAAAAGCTAAAGCCCCTGTTATCGTATCGGAAGCCTTAAAGTCCCCCGACCCAGAATGATAAAAACTTCCAGACTTAAGGAACTCGCCGCTAACTGTAGCAAAATTACCAGAAGCTGTTTCTATTTCTGATTGTAGGTAACCGCTCGCAGAATTAGTATATGTTTCGGCATGTCCTGAAACATCTACGGACTTTTGCCAAGCTAACTCTCCAGAAACATCCAAAGTGCCACTAAGTTGAGAAGACAAGCCAGAAACCCTAGACATAATATCCCCACTATACCCAGTAAAAGAGTTCGGTCCTCCTTCTGTTAAAGAAATAAAACCTGACCTATTATCATGAGTATAGAATCCTGAAAGGTAAGAATTTGAACCAGAAAGCTTTTCGTTAAAATAGCGCCTAAAAGCTGGCGCATCTATTTGACCTGTGTTAATACTAAATGGCATAAGAGCTGTTTTCGATTTATTTACACTTAAAAGAACATAATAGGCTCAAAACTTTCCTTATTAATTGTACTTTCTGTGTTATTTATATCGTTATACAGCTTAAGCCCCCAATTTGCCAACATTAAAGCAGAATAATTATCTTTTCTAGCCTTGTTAGGGGAGGTAGACCTTTTGAGGTGTTGTGGTAGGTCGAAATTCTGAGAGCCCCTAGAGGTAGCTTTATGCTCCACTAAACTACATTGTTTCTTGGTTTGGTAGATCATATCGTCTTGATGCTCAATAAAATCAAGCATTGACCATTCTTTTCTATCTTCTATAAATATAAGTTTTTTGGGATATGGTAGTCTAATTGAGCTAGTCCTATTAAAGAAGACCTCATTGGAAGCTGTTCTCGAAGCAAACCAAATTTTCTTATAATCTATACAAGCTTGAAGATACTCATTAGCTCTACGAATAAAATTACTAGTAAAAACTTGATTAAAACAAATCTGATTATTTTCTTGATTATATTTTAATTTAGCTGTTCTTAGCGATTTTTGATACTCTAAGCCTTCTGCGTCTGAGTTTAAGGGTATGGTTTTTAAATTTACTCTAGCATCTTTAAAAAATTGAGACTCGTTACAACTATCTAAATAAGTATCAGATCCAGCATTATCAAGGCATATAAAAACAATATTAAAAGCTTGAAGTAAATAAGCTAAATATTTTACATGATTATTTAAACTGCCTAGCCCCGCGTAAGAATGAACCAAAGTTCCCTGTCCCGTGTTGTCATCAATTTCCATTACGGCAATAGCAAAGTAATCGGCCGTCGGACTATCGCTCATATTAGGGTCAATACCTAATACGTAGCGCTTACCTGTTCTGCCCACCATTAATGTACAAGGTTCTTCCTCTCCCTTTAGTGTGCATGTCTCCATTTTTTTAGCACTAAAATAGCTATCGCTTCCGTCAGTAAATTGAGCACAATATTCTCGTTGGAAGGAAAAGTGAGAAGCTCCTCCTTCTTGAGCCTCCTCAATAATTGTTCTGTCGATCATCTCTTCTGGCAAGGCTTCGTACCCCATTTGGGACACAAAGTATTTTGCGTCACTTAGGTCCTCTGGGGACTGAATTTTAGCAATCCATTCTTGGTAAGTTTTGTATAAATTCTCAAAGGTGTAGCTAGCAGAAGACAAAGCTATCATCTTGGATTTATTTTCAAACTTAGTTCTATCTTCTTCTTTAAGCGCCCCTTTCTTTATAAGATCATCCTCTACTTCTTTAACTTCCATACGACGCTTCATATCTTGAGGGGCAACCAAGAAAGGCATTAAAACATTTCTGATAATATCTTCTGGCAATAAAAGGTACTCATCTAGGACAAGTATATTAGCACGGAAACCACGTATTTTTTCACCACTTAACGGGATAGCTGTTATAGTGCCTCCATTTATTTTCCATTCGTATTGGTCGTTTCTTTTCGTCTTAGCTCCGAAAGCTTGAGCTAATAAAATAGCCTCTTTTGTTTCAACGATTTTTTCTATGTTGTTAAAAATAAACCTAGCTGTACGAAAAGTTGGGCCAGCTATAAGTATCTTTGTGTTAGGTTCAAATATACACTGAAGGAAGCAATATACAGAAGCAATAAACGACTTACCGCAACCACGGCCCCAGACACACATACTAAAGTTTCTATTAAACATACCCCTTAAAGTGATCTCCTGAAAAGGGGCTAACTTTATTCCTGTAAGGAGATATGTCGTAAAATATAAATTGTTTCTTAGGAATTCTGCTAGACTTATCTTAGCTTCTTTGTCTTCTAGGAAGCCTTCTAGTTTCGCTAATCTAGTGTTAACGTCATCGACCTCTCTGAGGTATTTTTCCGGAGAAGACCACATGTTTTATAAAAGTTTTAGGTCGTAAGCTAACTGCAAATCTAATTCTTTATAAGCATTGCCAGAGAAGAATATTTTTCTGGTAACTCTTGTAGCTTCGGTCCTACCTTTTGCAAAGAGAAATTGTATGTTATCGTATCTTTGGATTATATCCCTGACATTTCTCATAACATATTCTGGCGTAACCTGAACCTTCTTGGTTATAAACTTTAGATAATTAAACTTCATCATATTATCTAAGCTGTTTTCTACAACAACTACAACATAAGCGTTTTGCTCTTTAGCTCTATCCATTTCTCTGCAAAATCTTTCGTAACCTCCAGAGAATGTACCTATAAAATCTTTGGTCTCTTTTCTCTCGACATAGCAGTCGTTTCCTTCTTTATCTAGCCAGTAGTCAGCGAACTTAAGTCCTTCTCTTCTGGTTCCATAATTTATATTTAAAGGTTTTTGCTCTCTAGTATCAACTACTATTTCGTAACCTTCTTCAATGTTTTCTTCTATCTTGTCTTTGGGTATATTTTCAAATCTTTTAGATAACCCTAACTTATGACACATATTATAATAATTGCCAAAAAGTTTTTGATAATAGAATATTGGAGGCATCATTGAGGTCCTCATCTCCACCTGCGTAGGAGAGCTTTTTATATTCCTTCTTTCTATTCTATCTTTAATGACTTGGATGCAAAATTCTCTAGCCTTATCTTCCGGAGCAGACTCTAAATACTTTTTCATATTTGGTCTAGAATTAAAATAGTTAGAAAAATAATGAGGTTTATTTTTAAATTTAATTAAGTCTCCAGTTAGTAAATCTCTACGCGGATAGTACTCTTGGTAATATTCAGCCATACGCATTTTATGCTTGCGGAGATGCATATGTAGCTGCTTTTCTGTTTCAAACTCTTCTCCATCTATTTTGCATGTATAAGACATTCTCAAACAATCTTTTAAATCCTTAACCATTTATGGCCTCCTCTTCTGATAGGCCAAATATTCTAGCCTTCACGTCATCCATAGTTGAAAGCTTATCTACTTCATTTTGTATTACCTTCTTACGTAGTTCCGCCATTTTAATCAATTCTTTTCGGCTCTCTTCTTCTTTCCAAGTCTCAACTAAATTGAGAATACTAGCATTGTCTTGGACTTGTTTGCTTAGCCTGTCGCTTCTCTTCTGTTTTAAATCACTAAGTAGTTTATGTTGCCTGTTAACACAAGAGTTGTACTCACCTTGTGCGGTATTAATTGCCTCCACCAAGCTCATAGATATTCTTCTGCCTTCGTTGTCGCTTGCTGTTTCATCGAGTAAGCGTTGCAACCTACCTACTCTTCTTTGTATATTGGAAGCTATAACTACTTCTCCTGAAAGCACAATATATTGATCTACTTCTTCTTGAGTTAAGTCTGGCTTGTTATAAGTATATCTCACGAAAGAAGATTCGAATAATTCCCTTTCTGTTTCGTTTCGATAGTTGCTCATTTGATGTATAAAGCGAAAAGTATGGAGATAGCCCATCAATCTCTCTATGTCTTTTTTCTGCCTAGGAGTAACTTTATCTTTATCTATCCCGCTATCTAAAATAAACTTATTTATTCTACTGAGTACTCTATCGGGATGTTTAGGTGGTTTATATTCAAAGCTTTCTTCTTCTCTGTTTTGGGATTCCTCGAAGTCTTCTCCATCTAAACTCTTACAGTATTCAGTAACCATTCTTGTCTCCGCGCTTAAGCTTGTAAGCTTATCGTTTAAGAAAAGTATGCGTGACATTTCCACATACTTCATCGTATCTTTGTTATTTCTAATGAATTCTTTGTGCTCGTCTGACAGGCTAGGTTTGTCAACCTTTTGGTATTCACTAGCTGGTATCGCGCTCAGATCTATTTCTGATAAAAAAGACTTAACAGCTCTGCCTTCTTTGCTTCTGCCGTCTCTTCCAGAAAAGCCTGCAACGTCTTGAATCAGGTGCATCAACGATACGTCCACCTTTTCTCCCGCTAAAAATTTATCCTTAACTTCTATTAGAGCAGCTTTTTGTTCTTCGTTTAATTTAAAATCTTCTGTATTCATATCCAGTCTACGTCATCCTTTTCTAAGATTTTTTTAGCCTTAATTATAATAGATTTTTGAATATTTTTAATTTGCTTGTATCCGGGACACCTATTTTTTTCTGAAGTCTTAAAATTTAATTCTTTAGCTATTTCTTGCTCAGGTTTATTCTTTATATAAAAACCCTCGTAAACAACCCACTCATTATGCTTTAATATTTTTTTGAGTTTTTGGTGCATTTTTAGTATAGCATTTTCAATGTTCATAGACTCCTCGGTTCTGTTGTCTATTTCTGATTTATGGTTTTCTAGCGGGAGAGCCATCTTCACATCGTAAGCCGACTTCTTTTTCGATACCCAGCGCTCATAAAGGGGGCATCTAGTATCTTGTGTTCCGTATATAGAACAAGCCGACTCTGATTCGGCCGCTGCGCATCTAACGCAAGGTTTGCAGTAGTTTGTGTAGTTATTTCTAACTAGGTTTTTTAATTGATTGGATATTATCCTATTAAGCCAAGGTAATAAAGGTTTGGACTGGTCATATAAATGCCATTTTTTAAATATATGGATTTTTAAAATCTGAGAAATGTCTTCGAAATCCATCCAAGTTATGGAGGTTAGAGTCCATTTCCCTTTTCTTTTGTTTATCTCTTCATTTATAGTATCTATACTGCCTTCAAAATCTATTTTTTTCTTTTTTGTTTTTTTAGCCGCCATCTTCTGGTTTTTCTTGCGGTACAGGTTTCAATAAATTTGACAATGGCTGAGAGTTTTTTGCCCCGAAGACACAAGCTTCGATATCTAATTCAAGAGGCTCTATATCATCCGGGACAACAAAAGACTCCTTTTTCTCTTCTATGATTGTTTTGGCTTTATTCTCTTCTTTTTTTAAGGCTTGTTTCTTGAGCGGCTTTCCGCAAGAACAACAAAAATTCGGAGACTCCATTAAAGAAGAGACCTTCGAAAGAACCCAAGGGTTAGAGCAGCCGCATTGATCACAGTAAGTTACTTTTTTATATTTAGACATATTATTTTAAAACCAAGCAATTAGTTATTACAACTAAGTATACTTTTAGAAAGAAAATTATGGCTTCCTTCACTAATAACGATAAAGTTAAATACACAATAATAAAAAGAAGACCACATAAAATGTATGATGCTGATGGGCTATGCGACCCTCCAGAATACAAAAACCCTAAAATACACGTAGCTCAGGATTTACCCCCAAGAAGGGAAATGGCCGTGGTTTTAGAAGAAATTATGCACGCTTTCTTTTGGGATATATCAGAAAAACAAGTTAGAAAATTCTGTTCTACTGCTACCAGAATCCTTCATCAAGATGGCTGGCGGAAGGAAGATAAATTCTTTTATAAAGATAGTTAATTGATATTAATTGAAAGATCTTTAAACTTTGTAACTAAGAATCTTACAAGTTCAGATCTAACAACATCTGACTCATCAAACTTAAAAGTATTTATTCCAAAATCTCTGCTTTCTTTATCTGCGAATAAGGCTTCTGCTTTTTCGTACCCTCCTCTAGCTCCATTCTTCAAGTCTGTTTGAGCTGGGTCAGCTAAGATAAAGCATTTAGATCCCATTCCTAATCTGGTTAATACTGTTACAATCTCTTTGATGGTGCTATTTTGGCATTCATCGAATATAAGACATTTAGAATTCCAGCTCATACCTCTGCAAAAGTTAACAGGATAAGTAGAAACTCTTTCATCTTTTTGTAGTTTTTTAATAACATTAGGGCAGACAAGCTCTTCCATTTTATGTAAGAACGGAAGATTATAAAAATGAAGCTTTTGGTCTGCATCTCCGGGAAGGAATCCCATTCTGGAATCAGAGCTCTCTACCGCAGACCTTATGTATACAATTTCGGAGACTTTTCCTTCGTTGAGTAGATGAAGAGCGCAATAAACACTTAACAAAGTCTTAGAGCATCCTGCCGGACCTTTCCCAAACAGAATCTTAGACTCCTTGCTTAAGGCAATTTTGATAAACTCTCTTTGCTTATCAGTCCAGTCAAAGTTTTCTATATGAAACTTCTCCCTATGTCTTATAGGCTCTCTTTGTAGGATTTTACCCCTAGGAGTGTCTAAATCAAAAGAATTAGCCAACTGGTCAAATTTTATTTTAGGCATGATAAACTAGCTTATTTGCGTTCTCCGTCCATTGGGGCTATCTTCTTTTCGAGTCTTAAACCTTTAATGTCTTCGTTTGCTATGTCTACGCGAGTTTTAGTGTCTGCGAAGTAGAAAGTTGTGGATCTTATTCCAACTCTCACTACTCTACAGGCTCTTCCGCCCATACTATAAACATCATCAGTTTTGATTCCTCCGAAAAGAGACATGGATATAGCAGCTGCAAAGCTAGTTATAGTCTCTTTAAAAATTAAACCCGCTGCTCCCGCAACGAGTAACCAACCGTTTTCGCCGATGAAATTTTGACCGGCATTTGCGATTTGATCTTCCATACTACAATATATTACACATTTTTTCCTAAATGGAGGTGTAATTATTTATGCTCGAAAAATGGAACAAACAATTATAGACCCCGCGACTACTAAATTAATAGAGCATATAATGGGGAAGTATGGATGGTTAGTGGTTTTTGCCTTTCTCGCTATTTTAGGTAAAGACGCTATTCATAAGGCAGCAGAAGGCCTCTTAATATGCATAGGCAAAGACTTCTGTAACGATGATATTTTATATATCTCAGGAAGGCAGGCTCGCATAGTCCGTGTCGGTTTTTTAAAAACAATTTTTTACATGACAGATCGCGGGACCAAAATGATAGTTCCAAATGACAGATTAAAATTACTTGTAATTGAAAAACAACTTCCCAAAAACGGATCTTACCCATATTTATACAAAGCGGGAGAAGCGGGGTATGATAAACAACTTGAGAAGCGCGAGATAAAAGAAAATCTTCCTGAGCTTATTAAGGAGCTAAAAAAAGAACTAAAATAACATTGTGGATAATTCAGTACATTATATCATAGAAGGAGTATTAGCCGCAGGTGGCTTTATGGTTGGCTTAATAGTTAAAAGAGCTTATCACAGCATAGATGAGCTATGGAAAAAGCACGACGAGATGACGGAAAAGCTGACGGCAATGGCAATTGAGTTACCTAAAAACTACGTCACCAAAGATGACCTTATGCATGCTATCGATATTATACATGATAGATTTGATAAGTTAGACGCTAAACTAGAAAAAATATCTAGTAGAATACCTGTAAGAATTAATAAATCAAGGGGAGTAGAAGATACTCAATAAAGGTGTCTTCTTGAGTTATTAGAGTTCTCTAACTTTAAAATTCTGCAGGTTAACGTTTGCCATATTCTGAAAGTCCACGTTTCCCTCTCGTGTCATATGCTCAACTTTAGCTAATGCTCCATTTGGATCAGAAGGGTCGCTTTCGTTTAATTCTTTTTCAAAACTTTGTATATCTATGTCTTCATCCAAGGATAAACCCAAGACTGCTTCGTGAGAAGCCTCCCATGTAATTAGAACTTTCTTTGCCATATTCTCTTATTAGTTGTAGGAACTTTTAGCTTTTAGGCAAAAATATTTGTGTAATATTCATATTATGGAATCTGAAACAAAGGTAAATGATGAAACTAGCTTAGGTATAAACCTTAAATGGCTTATACAAATTATAGTGCTGGCAGGCGCTGCGGTATATGGTTATTTTGGATTAACTTCTAAAATCTCTCAATTAGAAATAGACGTAATGAGAATGAAAGATAGCGTAACTATGAATTCAGAATTTAGAGTAAAATGGCCCCTAGGGCAACTTGGAGCACTTCCTGACGACGCAGAACAAAATATGCGTTTAAGATTTATAGAAAAAGATATGGAAATAATGGAAGCTCATGTTGACTCCCTTAGAATAAAGTCCGTGCAACAAGAAGAGTTACACAACCCCCCTCATCCTTTTATGCCTCAAACCTTGCCATTACAACATAAAGAAGCAGGAGGGGTAAGGTAATAAAAACAACAGTCATTTCTTGGGAAGACGAAAGATGGAGCGCCAGCAAAGAAGATTTAAAAAATATAAATAAAATGGTTAACAAAGACAATAAACGTAAATCTAGTATATTATCTAAAGTAGACCCTCAATCAATACTGTTATACTTAATGTACGTTATTGGCTGGATTTATCACGGAACAAAATCCTCTCTTGAATGGTTGATTAATAAATTAAAACAAAAAAAATGAAAAAACTTATTTTGCTTATTTTTACATGCGTTGCTTTTTCAGGTTGTTCTTCTTGGGGTTGGGAAAGCGTAGACTCTCACCATCACCATAACGACGTTCATTATTTTTATACAGACCACCACCATTACCATAACGACGATCACCACCATAGAAACGAAAGAAGTAGCCGCTCTACTCGTAAGTTCGCTCCCCCTAAATCTCGCCCATTAAATCCAACTCCTCCCCCGTCTAGAAATATAACAAGAAGTATTCCTCCTAAAGATCCTGAACCTCTCAATAGAAAATAAGCAGCTAACTAAAATGAAATTTCATTTATACTTAAAACAGCTTAGAATGAAAACTTTCAAAGACTCGAATAAAATGTGCGTTATGCTTAGCGTATCAAAGGAAGTATGGCGCAAGATTGAACGAGGAATAAATCCTCCCCCCAAACAGTCTGTACTTAAAAAATTCTGCGTGCTAGTCCGTGCTCTAAGTTATGAACAGGCTCAACTTTTTGAACTCGCTAGAAGGTGGGAACCCCACAAGGACACTAATACAGGACGCCATATTCTCATAGATAAAGACTCTAACCCAGAATGGATAGAAGCGATGACTAAAGAGAACACTCCTGACTACGAACATAAATTTTGGGGCAAGAGGCGTTACTAGCCCTTTTTCTTCTGTCTTATAGGTTGTGTTGTCTTTGTAGCTTTGTTTGGTTTGGTTGTTTTGTCTGTTTTTTTGAATAGGTTTTTAAGTTTGCTCCACATAGTAAATTTAGTATACACTAATCTGCGGAAAAGGGCCTGTTCTTAACATATTCCCCTATAGCCTCTACAGGGCACCCCTCCATGGCTTCTTGGCATTCTTTTTCTTCTAAGTCATTTTCGGGTTGTTTGTAGACGTAAGAGTATCCCTCTTGTTCATTTCTTATAAAGTTACTAGGAGCCATTTCTCTACATGCGTCACAGTCTATGCATTCGTCGTCCACGAAGTATTTACCTTCTACATTGTCTTCATATTTATTTTCTATTTCTGCCATCTTACTAAAGTTTTATACACTTTCTACTCTAGACAAAATATCATTTAAATTATCAAAAGATATTCTATCAACCTTTAAATAAGGAGGATCTACTTTTTCTGCAGCTATCCTAAAACCTTTTACCTTATATTCAGGAAAAACAATCTCTTCTATAAAATCCCAAAGACCTGTTTTTTTACTCCATTCAAAATATAAGTCTCTATGCTCTTTTTTTGTTTCAAGTAATATTTCTGATTTTCTGCCAAAAAAGTTTGCATATAAACATAGACCTCTTATCGCTAAAGTCTCTGTCGGTGGCTCAACTATACCCTCGTAAAATATAATCCTTCCCATAACCTGTATTTACACAAATGTATGAAATCATACCTGTTTATTACAAAAATGCCTTAGAGGGCTATTTACGGCTCCTTAAAGCCTACATCTAAAGCAAGTAGTGAATAGATAATACCATAGCAACCGATATAGCAAGGCCCACCATCATTTTAAGAAAATCTTTTAACAACATGGGAAAAACTACTTTCATGTTATGTTTGTCTCCTAAGGAGTTAGTCGTAACAAAAGCTAACTCTCTCCCGGCAAGTAAACCCACAAATACCCATGTAGTACTCATTGGTATGCTATTGTAGCTTTTGAAGAACCAAAGTATTAAGCTGTAAACTAAATCAACAATAGTAGCAGACCTAACATAATTTACATTAGCTTTAGAAAGTACTATCTTTTGTATCCTACCTCCTTTTTCAAAAAACATATAACCCAAGCCGACCACGAAAACGGTACTTACTAAAATCATAGTTTCTACAGGTACTTGCCTAGGTAAGAAAACTGCTATATTAGCCATATCGTGAGAAAGCCACGTGAACCACAGCCAGCCTGTTGTCACCCATTGAGCAATCCTCCATAGTTTTTCTTTTTCTTCAGGTATGTCTTTATCAGTTTCCCAATATTTAGACACAACTAGCCATATAACATAAGCTGCTGACGCTGCGACCGCATATCCCATAGCAGACTTAACTAAAACCTTCTCTAAAATAAGAGTGCTGGCGAAAGCCGACAACACTAAGAAGGTGGTACTTACAGGAACCCCGAACCTAGTTAAAGCCACTAATATTAAAGGCGCTAGAGCATGATACCATTGAACAGTCTGGTAAGGTATCTTTTCTAGTCTTCCGTATGATATGTCGCCATCGTTTACTGTCCACCCATACCAAATAGTAAATAGAAGAACCGAACTCGCGGCGCTCCATAAATAATACCATTTAATTTTTTTAGAATTAGAAGCTATCCACGTTCCTAATGTTTGGACTGAATCATTTGCGATAACAGAATAAGAAGCTAATAGAAAACCGACAATCACATAAAGAGATTCTATGTTCATCTATTTATATTATACAGTAGACTTACGCCAAACTCAAGTAACAACTGTGTAACAAAAAAACCACCCCGAAGGGTGGCTTGCAATAATATTATTTTATTATTAACTTACTTGAAAATCTGGATAAGCTGTATGCCCATGTTCTAGAAGATCTAGACCCTTAGCCTCTAGCTCACCATTTATTCTAACTCCTAATGTCTTTTTAATACTACCAAATACTAACAAAGAAAATAAGAAAGAAAATAAACTTATTATTAATGTTCCAAATAATTGAATTAGTATTGAATGCTCTGAAGAAAATATGCCTACGGCAACGGTTCCCCATACGCCACACACTCCATGAACAGCGATAGCACCGACTGGATCGTCAATCTTAATTACTCTCTCAATAAAAGAGGAAGCGAAACATAATATAATACCGGCGATAGCCCCGATTGCACATGCACTCCAAATGCCAACTACGTCTGCTCCTGCGGTTATGCCCACTAATCCGGCTAGCACGCCATTCGTTGTCATAGTGTAATCTGGCTTCTTTGATTTAAACCAAGAAAAAAGCATCGCAGATAGAGCACCGGCTGCAGCCGAAAGGGATGTCGTAACGCATACAAGGGATACAGAGGCGGGATCTGCGCTTAATACGCTACCCCCATTGAACCCATACCAACCAAACCACAGTAGGAAAACGCCAATAGCCACTAAAGGCATACTATGGCCCGGTAGAGCGTTTATTTTACCGTCCTTATACTTATCTGCCCTAGGCCCTAAAAGCCAAGCACAAGCTAAAGCAGCAAACCCTCCGAAGGCATGCACAACACTACTACCTGCGAAATCATAAAATCCCATTTTATCTAGGAATCCTCCTCCCCATTTCCAAGCTCCAGAAATAGGATAAGCAATAGCAACTAATAAAGTAGCAAATAATAAGAAAGAAGATAATTTTACCCTCTCCGCTACTGCTCCTGACACTATTGTTGCTCCTGTTGCTGCGAACATAGCTTGAAACAGAAAATCTGTCCAATATGTATAGTCAGCATATGCTTTTGTTAGATTTGCAGTATCATCTGAAAAGCCGATAGGCCCGCCTATGCTCAGCCAGCCATTAAATAGCTCACCGGGATACATTGTATTAAAACCTATTAAAGCATAACTGATTAAACCAATACTAATAATAAAAAGATTCTTGAACAAAACATTAACTGTATTTTTCTGTCTTGTCAAGCCGACCTCTAAACTTGAGAAACCTAAATGCATAATAAATACCAACAAAGCTGATATCAAAATCCAAAGGTTGTCTATAATGAATTTTACGTCTTCCATATCTAATTACTTTAGCATTTGATATGCCATTCAAAAAAACCACGTAAATAGCAATAAAAGCCAGTATCGACATGAAGGGTTTTATACATGATGATAAAAAAACCCCTCACTGTGGTAAGCGAGGGGTTCGTAGGTTATTTATAAAAGATTACTTAATACTATCACTTAGAAGATATCTCAAAAGAGATGCCTTTAGTAAATTTTAAAGCTATATTAGTAATCCAAGCGTAAGTAGCGCCACCGATCCATCCGCCGATGCCTAACCCAACAACTTTGCCTAAATCGCCTGTTGCTGCGTCACTAACACTTTTGATTGCTCCGTCCACGTCTCCTAAGTTGCCAGCAGCCACGACAGCTAAGACAGGTAAAAGGATTCCTGAGACTACACCCGTAACTGCACCTAACAAACCTGCAAAGTTTGCAAAAGGAATTACGCCGATTCTATTGATTGTCAATTTCTTCATATTATTGCACAAACCACTATTCCTTAACTTTTAGGATAGTGTTTATTGTTTTACACACTTTCCACAAAAAAGGAACACAAAAAAACCCCCGCCGTTAGGCGAGGGTTCGGGGTTTGTAGCGTTTCCTTGGCGTCCGCCTTAGAAATCGTATTTGAGGCCCACAAGCCAAGACCAATCTCCGTCTGCCTCATAAGAAGCAAAATCGAAGTTAGTCGTATCAAAGTCGTTATCAACCCAATTTACGGTACCAAAAGGAGTCAAACCTCCAAGGAAGTCTGTCTCATAAGTAACTGTTGCGGAAGCAACAACCGAATCATAGTCGTCAAACTGATTCCAAGACACATTTGGTGCTATACCAAGACCCCAAAGATCGAAAGAAGTTTCTGCTCCAATAGCATAACCTTTTTGACCCAGCTCGAAATCATTCACAAGCTTAACATAAGGACTTAATACAGGGTTTACCAAACCAACTTTAGCTGCGATCTCTGTGCTGTCAGGAATGTTAGAAACACCACTCTGATGCCTCCAAAGTTCCGCTCCAACTCTCAAACCGAAGTTATCGAAGCCAAGTGTTTTTCCAACTCCCAAATTCCAATGAGATTCGGAATTATTTTCTTCGGGAACTGCCAATAAAGCACCGCCTGTGATATCTAGCGACAAAGCAGTACCTCCAAACAAAGCGTCTGGTGAAGTAAAGCTTCCGCCAACAAACGGAGCCTCAGAAACTCTAGGGACACCATTGATGTATAGAGTATCTACGTAACCAGCCTCAAGACTTAAAGAAGTACCTGCGGCTGAATCTTCTGCATATGTGCTATGCAGACCAACTGTGAGCAATAATGCTGCTACTAATTTCTTCATGATAAAAAAATAGGTTTTTCTCCACAAGGAGAATTGTTTTAGAATTGTACCACTAGCTTACACTTTTTTCAAGTCTTTTTTTCGCGCTAAAGCGCAAAAGTTCCCTTTTAAACACGCCTACTTATAAAAATAAATAAAAATAAATTAAAAAGTTTTAATATAAACTAATTAGCAAAGAAATACAGGCTATTTGCTTAGACTTCTGACTCTTTTTCTATAAGTACAAGTTAAAGATAAAATTTCTTTTGCTATTTTTTCTAGTTTCTCTGTTGGTATTCTAGAATTGCAATATGTGAGTTGAGAAATCAACTGATTAGTTAAAGTATGGACGTCGCCTGATTTTTTATTCATGCTGAAGGGTATTCTAAATTAATCGCGCTATCTATTATTTTTTTACGTATTTAGGCTTGAGAATACAATTTTTTTTGTACTCTTCAAGAGTTTTAATACCAAAAAGTTTACTCAAAAACTTACGTACCATGTCTGCTCCTTTTGTTTTTCACTAAAATTTATAAATTTTCCGTACATTGGTTCAAAGAATTTGGCATTATTTAATCCATCAAAGAAAATATTAATAGAATGCGCCGTTGACTTTGAATTATCATATGAAATATTACCAACCAGCACCGATTCAGTCTCTGACGTGTTCTTTTTCCCACTCGAAAACGTATTAGGATTGGCTTCGGCATGTAAGAGCTTTAAATATAATTTAAAAGAATTAGATAAATCCTCGCAATCGAAATTTTTCTTCCAACTTGAATTATTTATGTTTCTGTTAAAGGAGAATATAGATAGCCACTTTTCGTAACCCTTATATGCATCGTCTTCTACCCAATCTAGGTCTATGTAGGCGTAATCCCTGTCTGTGATTGATATATATTTTGTATTAGGGAATATTTTATTAATTATTTTTTTTAATTCTGTAACTTTTATAGTTTTTATATCATTTATCATGATTTGGAAGCTTCTTCATCTATTAAATCTTTTATTTGTCTTTCAAGATCTTTAATTTGATCTCTGTAACCCCCTGTTACATCTTTTAACTCTGTTTTTAGACTTATGACTTGTTTTACCAAGTCTACTATCTGCTCATCTTTACTCATTTTAATAAATTATTACATCTGAATCTTCGTCTTCGGGTAGGTACTCGGAACTTTTAGACTTTTTCCATTTTGAGAAACAGACAGCGGCTCTTTGTTTTTCTTCAGGGAACTCGTTTGACATTACGGAGTCGCTCATACATTTACTTACAAAATCTTTTTTTTGTTCTGGTCCTTTGGGGCTTGGTATTGGCATATTATTGTTCCTTTTTATCTTTACGACAGCGACATTCCTCGTTAGGGCAATCTTCATTATCCTCTTCACAATCTCCTTGGCAGCATTCATCAAAACATTTGGGGTTTACGCATATTGTTCTTTCTCCCCTTTTGATTATTCTCTCTATATCTTTGCGAAAAACCTCCTCAGCCAACGGGTTGTTCTCTATCATAACGTTATTTACACATTTTGTATGTAACAAACACTTTTTTTTAAATAGCCGCCGGGGATTTTTTCAAGATGCAATATTACAAACACCTAAAAGGCTCGGGGAGAATGATAAAAGGGCCACCCCGCGCTCACACGTAACTCATTCTGGAAACCTTTTTCATAAATAGGGGTATTAAAGTGTTGACAAGTACCACCGACTATGGTATGCTCTTCTTCGTTATGGGAATGATGAAAGATCAATACATCGACTACCTCAACAAGATTGAGGGGAACCTGCGCGACATGCAGAGCAACATGCAGCAGACACGGATGCTGGTGCGCGAACTGAAGCAGCACGACTTCGTTGCTGAGTCTCAGTGCGAGGAAGTGTACGAGGCTGACGACTTCGTCAGTCCGACTC
>Ga0315316_10000882_pt1 | contig 20433 bp, 22 predicted proteins | sample M160m3416metaG_FD_203702 | JGI IMG/M metagenome (GOLD analysis project Ga0315316, IMG submission 203702) | Ammonia-oxidizing marine archaeal communities from Monterey Bay, California, United States - M1 60m 3416 | ecosystem: Environmental > Aquatic > Marine > Intertidal zone | place: USA... | reverse complement strand
GTATTCCAACGATTACTAATCCATCATCTTTATATTTTTCATCCCATGCTGTAAGGTAAGGTAAAGTTCTGATACAATTTATGCAACTGTATGTCCAAAAGTCGTAAATTACAACTTTACCTTCTGTAACTTGATCTATCTGATCTGATGATGTGTTAATGTAACCTGAAATTCCTTGTAACTCGGGAGATAATCTAAGAAATTTTTTATCATCAATGTTTGTATCGTCAGTTGTATTTCTTTTGAGATCTACTTCCTCATAGAAATAAGAAATAGAAATTATGCCTACTGCGATTATTATAAAAAATACTGATGCATATTTGTAATCTTTTTTCATTTTAATTCAATAATATTAAATCATTTAACAATGGAAAATTTGCAATTAAAACTAACTGATTGAAAAATACTAAAACTCCTAAAATTATGATCACACTCCCAAAAATTATCGTATAATATTTAAGATGTCTTCCTATTTTTGAAACAATCTTACTTGATTTAGAAATCAGCGCTCCCATTATCATAAATGGAATGCCCATCCCAATTGAATAGGCTAATAATAAATTGAAAGCGATTCCAGGTGTGGTTGCAGCAAGAGTGATTATTGTTCCTAAAATTGGACCTACACATGGTGTCCATCCTGCAGCAAACGCCATTCCAAACAAAAACGAAACTGGAAATTTTACTCCTGAATTCCTTGGAAATATTTTCTTTTCAACATTAAGTATACGGATTTTATGGCTTAGAATCATGTATGCTCCAAAAGATATGATGATTACACCTCCAATTTGATTGAATTCCAATATAATCTGATTTGCATTTTCATAAAAAATTGAGTTTATTGCTACCCCTAATGCTGAAAACACTACTGAGAATCCAAGTACAAAAAATATTGAATTAAAAAATACATTTGCCTTGTTAATTGATATGACATTGTCTTTTGTTTTAATCTCCGATAAAGTTGTGCCTGAAATATATGCTAGAAACGCTGGAACCATGGGTAAGATGCATGGTGCAAAAAATGATCCAATTCCTGCTAAAAATGCGATAAATATTGAAACTTCTGTCATAGGAACACTATGTTTTGATTTTATAAATTCATTAACACAATGAGTTTTTATTCTAGCATTTTGAGTTTTTCATATGAACTCTAGATTTTTTGTCATTATTGCAGCATTGGGCAGCATAATCGCATTTGCATTTGTAATGGGGTCCCCTGCATTAGGTGGCTTTGATATGATGCGCTAATTATCTCAGATCAAACTTTCTTTTAGCTTTTTCTAAAATTTTTATTGAATATTCTATTTCTTTTTCTGTTAACCACCCTGTAATTGAAATTCTTATGCGTGCTTGATTTTTCTTTACAGTTGGGTATCTTATTGCCTGTGCAAAAATTCCTTTACTTTTTAAAAATTTTGAGAAATCAATTGCTTTTTTTGCATCACCAATAATTATTGGAATTATTTGACTTGTAGATGTGGTTTGAAGTTGAATCTCTTCTAATCGTTTATGGAATAAATTAATTTTCTTCCACAATTCTTTTCTATATCCTTCTCTGTCTGAATTAAATCTTTCAAGTGAGTATTGATTGATTGATGCAGGTAACGCTGATGTGTATATGAAAGTCTTTGACGTGTTTATACATAAATCAACTAAACTCTTTTTTCCACAAACATATCCTCCAAAACTTCCTAATCCTTTACTGAGGCTACTTATGTATAGATCAATTTTCTTTTCTACATCGAAAAAATTTGCAGTGCCTTTTCCATCTTCTCCTAATACAAAATCCCCATGTGCATCATCTAAAATTGTAATAATTTCATGTTTTTCAGATATCTCAGATATTTCATTTAATCTCGACCAGTCGCCGTCCATACTGAATATCCCTTCTGTAATCAAAAGTTTTTTCCCTTTAGTTTTCTGTATTTTTCTTTCTAAATCTTCTATGTCATTATGTTTGTAAATTTTAATTTTAGATCCAGATAATTTACATGCTTCAACAATACTTGCATGATTTAACTCATCACTGAATATTGTATCTTGTTTGTTTGCAATTGAGGAAATTATTCCAAGATTTGCCATATACCCTGTAGGAAAAATTATTGATTTTTCTTGTGATTTATGTCTGGCTAGTTTTTTTTCAAGTACTGAAAAACTTGTATCATTTCCGGAAACAAGTCTTGAACTTGATTGAAATTGAATGTGTTTTATTTTACCTGGATTTATCCCAAGATAGTCATTTGATGAAAAATTTAGTAGTTTTTTTCCATTTTGCTTTATGAATTGTTTCTTAACTTTGCTATCTTGAAGATTTCTTAATAGATTATTTTTCTTAATCGCACTTAATTTTTTTTCAAGTGTACCATATTTAGGCTTCAAGATTAATCTCTTCTATCATTTTAACATCTTTCTGCATAGAATTTCCATCCAATGTCAAATATCCCGCGCTGATAATTCCGTTGGCACCGCTCAAAAGTAATTCTTTTCCATCATCATTCAGATTAACTTCTCTGCCACCTGAAATTTTTATGATGCTTTTTGGAAGTAAAAATCGCAATACAGCAAATACTCTCAGTATTTCTTCTAGGCTCAACGGGGTCTGTAATTCTAAGGGTGTACCTGGAAATGGTACAAGTAAGTTTACTGTAACCTCTTCTGGATTGAGTTTAGATATGGCATGTACTAATTCTTCTCTTTGTTTTCTCGTTTCTCCCATTCCTATTATTCCACCAGTGCAAAGCTCTAATCCAGCTTTTCTTGCAGTATGCAATGTATCAATTCTATCTTGATATGTATGAGTTGTACAAATCTCTGGAAATTTGGATTCAGATGTTTCCAAATTATGATTATATCTGATCACTCCCAATTCTTTTAATTTTGTTGCTTGCTGAATTGTTAGAAATCCTAAACTACATTCAATAGCAATTCCTACTCTTTCATTAACTTCTTCAATTATGCGGCATACTTTATCAAAATCATTGTTAGATGGCTCTCTCCATGCTGCAACCAAACAATATGAGTGAGCCCCTGCTTTTTTAGCATCTGTTGCTTGTCTGACTACTTCTTCGGCAGACATTAGTTGGTACTTATCAATTCCTGTATCAAAAAATGCCGATTGGCTACAAAAAGTACAATCTTCGCTACAATAATTTTTTTTAATATTTGCTAATTGTTCAACGTCTATTTTTGATCCTTGAAATTTCCTCGTAATCTCGTTTGCAGCGTCTGATAATTGACTCAAAACCTTGTCTTCTACGTTGAATAACTCATTTGTCATTTCTTCAGTTAAATCCTGCTTGGTTAGTACTCTGTTTTTACACTCTAAAATTAATTCAGTTTGATTATGCATATTCAAAATTATAAAATTCAGTAAATAAGCGTTAACCTGTATAAAATCTGTGGTTAACCATTAATTAGTCGTAAAAATTATGGTTTGTATGAAATCACATAGTTCTGTATGGCATCCTAATACCCAAATGTCTGAATGGACAACTTTTCCTAACATAACATCTGCTAAAGGTATGTGGTTGTATGATTCCAAGGGTGGGAAAATGCTTGATGGTGTTGCAAGTATGTGGTGTAATGTCTGGGGCCACTCAAAACCTGAATTGGTGTCTGAAATAATCAAACAAACAAAAATAATGCAGCACACACCTTTGTTTAACCTAACCCATCCTGCTGCTGAAAAACTATCTAAAAAATTACTAAAATTAAATCCAAAAATGAAATCTGTTTTCTTTTCAGATAATGGTTCAACTGCAATGGAAATTGCAATAAAAATTGCTTTACAATATTGGCGTAATATTGGAGAAAATAAAAAAACAAACATTGCTACTCTGGAAAATGGCTATCATGGAGATACCTTTGGTGCAATGTCTGTAGGATATATGCCTGAATTTTTCTCAAAATTCCGTTCCAAATTGTTCTCAACTATACAATTTCCTGTTCCAAGAACTTTGACTATTGGAACTCACAAAAATATGTCTTCTGTGGAATATGAAGAATATTGTTTATCCAAAATTGAATCTAGACTTGAAAAAGATACTTCCATTGCTGCATTTGTCATGGAAAGTGGTGTACAGATGGCGGGCGGGGTAATAATCTACCCGAAAACTTTTCAAAAAAAGGTATCTCAAATATGCAAAAAGAATGATGTTTTGTTTGTATTGGATGAAATTGCAACTGGTTTTGGGAGGCTAGGATCTATGGTTGAATATCAATCCCAAAAATCTATTCCAGATGTTGTTTCGTTTGGAAAAATGCTTACTGGAGGATATCAGACATTTGCTGTAACTTTAACCACAAAAAAAGTTAATGATTCTTTTCTTGGTAAGTTTTCTGAGTTTAAACATCTCTTTCATGGTCATACGTATACTGGAAATCCTACCGCTGCTGCATTATCTCTAAAAAATCTTGAATTATATGAAAAATATCATCTAATTGAAAAAATTCAAAAAACATCTAAGGTTTTTGAAAATAGAATTAATGACATTTCTAATTTAGATATTGTAGGAGAGATTCGACATAAGGGAATGGTTATGGGAATTGAACTTGTTGAAAACAAAAAATCAAACAAATCTATTGCTTCTAAAATCTCTATGAATAAATTAGTATTTGAAGAAGGCAGAAAACATCAAATCTATTTCAGAACGCTTGGAAATATCATAATGCTAGTTCCTCCATTAGCAATATCTCAAAAGGATCTTAATTTTTTAATTGATGGGACCATATCTACAATCAAATCATTATCTAGGAAATTAAGATGAATTCATTTTTTGTTACTGGAACTGATACTGATGTTGGGAAAACATGTGTCAGTGCTGCAATATCTAAGCATCTTCGTGATAACGGTGTTGATGTTGGAGTGATGAAACCTTTTGCGTCAGGTTACAAAGCAACTGCTGATTGTATATCGGGAGATGTTGAAATTCTAATGAAATATTCTGGAGCAAAAGATCCTATTGACCTTGTAAACCCATACTATTTTGAAATTCCTACATCTCCATATGATGCGTGTAAACAACTTAATCTTGAAATTGATATCTCCAGGGTAATTGATTCCTATAAACAACTTGTTTCTATCCATGATGTAGTGATTGTTGAAGGAATAGGTGGAATCATGACTCCTATTTCTAAAAATTATTTTGTTTCTGATTTAATTTCTGATTTACAATTGAGTTCAATAATTGTAACTGGTTCAAAAATAGGGACTGTGAATCATTTAATGCTAACGTATGAACATGCACAACAAAAAAATTTGAAACTAAAGGGATTTGTAGTAAACCAAAATATTTCTACTGGGTATGAATTATCTAATTTGAAGCATCAAATCTTTGGTCTGACTGGGCATAAAGTTTTTGGTGCAATTCCTTATCTTGAGTCCTTTAGTATTGAATCATATGTTAAAAATTTTTCTAATTTTGTAGATATCTCAGACCTTGGTTTTGAAAATATTTAATTTATTCATCTTTTGAGTTTTAATAAAATTCTGAGCGTCTTTCAAAAATATACTAAACGATTCTTTTTTTGTCATGTATGTGAATTGTGGAATTTCAATATCATTTTTTAAAATGACCCATATATTCGCATCATCTTTTTGAATTTTATTTATATCTTGAATTCTTTGTTTTATTTGCTGAATATTGGATGTTTTAACAAAAAATATTACTATGGTATTACGACTATCTTTTTGTAATTCTATGGTATTTGGAATTATCATGTCTAGTTCTATATCTTCAAAAGTAATCTTTCGTTGACTAGGAATTAACATCTCTGTAAATAGATAATGTGTTAGGCTCTCTGCTAAAGTTCCATGTTTTTCATATTCGTCAATGTTTTCTATACTGTTGATGACTGGTTCATAGATTTTTTCAAATATTTCTATAAATTTTCCGTTTGATAGAAGTTCATGTATATGGTTTTGACCAATTAAATTTATTTCTGCATAAAGTGCATCTTTGATGGGTGAATTTTCACTCATTTGATTTATTCAACAAATGAATATCTTCGTTCTCCTCTTTTATCTGAGGATTTACTTTCTTCATGTTCTAAAATGAATTCTTTTTTTCCGGATAAAATTGATTGATCTGGTGTACGTTTATTCTCATGTAATTCTTCATATTGTTCTAAACTTAATTTTGTTCTTTCTCCAATCTCTGTTTCCAAATTCATTTCTTTTACAATTTCTAGATGTTCTGGTTGTATTACTCCACTAAACACCATTGCACTACTTCCACTCCCATATGATGCAAATCCGAAGCGTTTTCCTTCCAAATCAACCCCTTTTTGGAACTCATACTCTAAACAACTTCTGAATCCTAGATAGAGTGATGCCGTATACAAATTGCCTATACTTGTTGATGCAATAAGTGAACTTGCAACTTTATTTTCATAAATTTCTAGATATGCATCCGTCTTTGCGAATTTCTTTGTAAACTCACTATCTTTTGTCATAAATTCTGAATCTGCAATTATAGATTCAATTGTTCCTCGAGGATCTTTAGGAACTGGCTCTTCCATCCCGATATCCATAATGATCTCTTTCCATTTTGGTGTACCTCTTAATTCATGTCTTACTAGATATGCTAATGCCTTTTTGCCCATATTGCTGTATGGCAAATGCATGTTTAGATAATCTATATGATCAAGCATACTTTCACCTTCTTTCATTTCTATCAGTCCTGTTTTGATAGCTTTTCTCTTGTAATCATTTAATGCATTTTTTACCTGAATTAGATACAACAGGTTGGAATATTGTCCATGAACTATTGGGGTCTCTTTTCCAAATGGCCTATAAAAGTCATATTCATTTTTAATTGAAGTTGAAGTAACTTTAGGATCAAATTCTAAAAGTCTTGGTGAATCATTTAGAAGCATAGCAATTGCCCCTCCCCCTTGTGTCATTTCACCACTTGAACCTAAATCATATTTTGCAATATCTGAAACTACAACTAATGCATGTTTGTCTTCTGATTCTCCTGCCCGAATCCAATTTGTGTTATCATATAACGCATATGACCCACTCACGCATGCAAATTTACATTCAATTCCTCCGCAGTGTTGAAACGAACCAGAACCATAAACCTGTTCTAACATTCCTATAACGTAAGAGTTCATTGCTTTTGATTCATCAAATGATGATTCAGTTGCAACATACAATCTACCAATTTGTTCTGGTGATAGTTTATTTTTTTGCATGATTTTTAAACAAGCGTTAGATGCCAAACACGCTGGGTCTTGATTAGCATCTACAATTGCCATCTTTGAAACGCCTAGTCCTTTTACCAATTTCTGAGGGTCTAATCCTCTTGCTTCTGCAAAGTCTCCTGCATCCATAAATAATCTTGGAATGTAAATTGAGATATCATCAATTCCTGCTGCCATTAGCTATGCCTCATTATGTGGCTATATAAGATTTCCAAGGTTAATATGATTTACGTAGTGATAAAATTTCTTGCGATCTTATTCATAATACTTAAAATTTCTTAATTTTCAAGCATGGTGTTGAAGATTTTTTCAAATACTTCGTATGGTTGTGCGCCGACTATTGTTTGAACCTGATTATCGCTGGTAGAAATTATAAAAAATGCAGGAGTTCCTTTCATACCTAATATCTGTGCATCTGCATTACTTGCTAAAATTTTTTCTGCGTATCTTTTATCATTATTACATTCAATAAATTTTTCCATGTTCAATCCAATCTGCTGTGCGAATTTTTTAATATTCTCCGGTCCTGCCCATCCATTATTTTCTCCTCCCCAATTGTTGTATAATGTATTATGAAACTTCCAAAATTGTCCTTGCTCTGAAGCACAATGTGATGCATGAGCAGCTCCAATAGAATCTGGACCGATTATTGTATTATCTTTAAAGATTACGTTAACTTTGCCTGTTGTAACATATTCTTGGTAAATCTTATGTTCTGTATTTTGATAATACACATTGCAAAAATGACATTGGTAATCTCCAAATTCAATTAATGTGATCGGTGCATTTGGGTCTCCTAATATGGGTGAACCATTATCAAAAAATGTTTCAGTTGTAATTTGTACCGGGTTTTTTGGTTCTTCAATCAATTGTTTTTCAATTAATGCTTCTGATGGTTCTGAAATACCTTCAATTCCAAAAAATATTATTGCAATACAAATTACAGATACGATTGCACCAATTGTTAATGACGGTGCATGTAAAGTCGGTTTATGATTATCCTTGATCATACTATTCTTTTCTGAAATTATGTAGTCTTTACCTTCAATAGAAAATGTGAAATCGTTGTCTGAATCTTTTGTTACCACACAAAAATGCCTAAATCATGAGATTTAATCCTTAGGTTAATTATAAAAGACTGGATTCTCTATCAAACCTTGATGAAGAAAGTCTTTGTCAATGGCTATGGCTCCATTGGTAGACGTATAATCCAGTTCATTAATGATGATCCTGAAATTGAGGTAGTTGGGGTTGGTAAATATTCTCCAGATTCAAAAGTTAATGATGCAATAGAAAAGGGCTTCAAAGTATATGTTCCAGAAAAGAATCAAAACGCTTTTTCTGATTTTAGTATATCTGGAAATATTGAATCTGCATTGGATGAATCTGATCTAGTAATTGATGCCTCACCTGGTGGACAAGGATTTAAAAACAAAAAATTATTCTATGAACCTCGAGATATTTTATCAATTTATCAAGGTGGTGAAACAATTGATGGTGAAAATTCTGTTTCAAATTTGTTATTCAATTCCAAAGTAAATTATGATGATGCAATAGGAAAAAAACATGTTATGCAAGGTAGCTGTAATGTTACGGGAATGGGTCGTATGTTGGGGCCATTGCGGAAAAATTTTGGAAGTTCAATTAAAAGATTCGATGTTACTCTTGTTAGACGATGGGCTGACCTCGAACAAATTGATGAATCGATAACTGATACCATTGAATTAACACAAAACCCACATCACGGTGAAGATGTAAAATCCTATTTTGGAAAAGATGCTCCATTGTTTGTACGTGCTATTAAAGTGCCTACAAGACAAATGCATTTGCACATAATGGATGTTAGATTTAATGAAAACACTCCTTCAATAGATGAGATACATACTATCTTCAAAAATGAATATGGTGTTGCAATATTATGGAGTGCAAAAGGAACTAAAGATATTAGAGATTTTGCTGAAAAATTAAATTTTAGCTTCAAAGATACTAACATGATTCACATACATGCAAACATGACACAAAAAATTGATGATACAATACAACTAATGTATTCTGATGATCAAACAGGTATTGTAATCCCTGAGAATCATATTTTGTTACAAGCAATGCTATTTGAAAAATCATATGAGGATGCCGTCAAGCACACTGAAAAATTATTTAACATGTCTGAGAAAAAAAGACTTCTAGAATCTAATTTCGCTAAAAAATAATTATTTAATTTTTTCTATTCTGATTTTAACTGGTTTATTTTTTAAAACTTTTTCTACTATGATTCTTAGAGAATTAATTTCAATTTTATCTCCTTCTTTTGGTATATCACGTAATTTTTCATGCAATAATCCATTTAATCTTGAATAATCATTACCTTCTGGTATATTGGTTTTAAAAATTTCATTAATTTTATCAATCTCAATATCTCCGTCAGTTAAAATTGCATCATTCCCCTCACTCTGGAATATCTCTTGAACTGTATCTTTCTCGTCATGAATTTCGCCTACAATTTCTTCTAGTAAATCTTCCAATGTCACACATCCTTCAACTCCTCCAAACTCATCTACTACTATCGCCATGTGTGTTTGTCTTCCTTGCATTTCTTTTAGTAAATCGCTCACCATTTTCTCTTGTGATACAAAAACTGGTTCTCTCATTATACTCTCCAGTGATATTACTTTCTCATCATGTTCCAATGATTTCAAAACATCTCGTACATGAACAATTCCAATTATGTTATCACTATTTTCAGAATAAACTGGAATTCTTGAAAATCCGCTATTATTGATTTCAGGTAATGCCTCGAAAAGCATTTTCTTAGAATTTAATGTAAACATTTTTGTTCGTGGCGTCATAACTGAGCGAATTACTATATCATCAAAATTTAATGCACCATGTACTAATTCACTTTCTTGTTTTTCTATTGCTTTATCCTTTAATCCTTGATCAATAACTCCTTTAATCTCATCTTCTGTTAGGCCTGGAGGATTATCACTACTTCCCGTTAAACTAATAATTCCTTTCGTTATTGCCTCTAACATTCTTACAATTGGATAAAATGCATAACTAAATGCCAATAGCACTCTGCTATATCTGGCAGCAATTTTTGGAGCATTTGCATTACAATATGTTTTTGGTGTTATTTCTCCAAAAACAAGTATTAAGAATGTCATTATCCCAATTACAATTGCTAATCCATCACTTTCAAATATTTTAAGTGCAATATCTGTTGCAATTGCAGTTGAAGCTACATTTACCAGATTATTTCCTAAATTAACACTAGCCATCATTCGACTAGGATTTTTCTTAAGCTTCAGTAGTGAAGTGGAACCTTTCACTTTATCTTTGACCATCTGTTCAACTTTCGCCATTCTGATTCCTACTAGTGCAACTTCTAATCCACTAAAGAATCCCGAAAGTCCAATTAAAACTACTAGTAATGGAATCTCAACTTCTAATTGCAATTGAGAACCCCTAATAATTTTATTTTATTAAAACATCTACTGCACATCATTTATTGTAGTTACACCACATTTTCAGATTAATTTGATTTGTAATTGGTTTGTATTAAAGCCTTAACATTAAGTAAAATTGATTTTTCATCATTCTGAGCCTAGTCTTTAAGCGGTCTTGCAAATTTATTTGCAGGGTTATTATGATAATCTATTGGAAGCAGTGGTTCTTTTTGACGTCCTGTTAAAATCCCAACAACCTTGTCATCTTTTTTAATAATTTCTTTATCTCTTAATTTTTTAATACCTGCTACTGATGCCCCTGATGCCATCTCACAATCAAAACCATTTAATCCTACCACGGACATCCCATCAAGCATCTCCGTATCTGTCACCTCTTCAACTACTCCATCTGTGAAGTCTAAAGCACGTAATCCTTTTGTAATGTTTGCAGGTTTGCCAATTTGTATGGCTGTTGCTTTAGTCTTTGGTTTTAGATTTTCATCATTATTCATTTTCTTATAAAATTTATCAATTAATTCAAAATTAGGCATGCCATCATTCCATCTTAATTTTTCATCATCAAATACTCCATTAAATAATTGATAGAGTGTGTTTGCACCCATTGCATTAATCACTGCAATGCGTGGAATTTTTTTAATCCATCCCCATTCATATAATTCCATTAATGCTTTTCCACAACTAGATATATTTCCCAATGCCCCTCCTGGATAGACAAGCCAATCTGGAACCTCCCAATTTAATGTCTCAAGTGCTCTAAAAGAAATTGTTTTTTGTCCTTCTATTCTAAATGGGTTTACTGAATTTACGGTGTAACTTCCAGGTTCTTCTGCAGCTTGTAATGATTTTGTAAATGCATCATCAAAATTCCCATTAACTTTGACCATTTGTGTTCCAAATTGATATGCCTGACTTAATTTTCCTGGAGCAATTTGTCCATCTGGAATGTATACGTCGCATTCCATATTTTCATTTGCGGCAAACATTCCAGCTGATGCAGATGTATTTCCAGTTGACGCACAAATTATTTTTTTTGCACCCATCATTTTTCCATGGGTGACTGCTGCGGACATTCCATTATCTTTGAATGATCCACTTGGGTTGTATCCTTCTGGTTGGAAAAACACATCTTCATTACTGATTCCAACAAATTCTGCAACTTTTCCCATGTGATATGGTTTTGATTGTCTTCCTTCTGCCCCGTCTAACGAAACCAAATATTTTGAACATTGTTCAATATCTTCTGTTTCAATTTCACAAAAATTTAGTAATTCTCTAAACCTCCAAACTCCACTTTCATTGTATATGCTCCCTTGAGGGTTTCTTCTTTCATAAAATGTATTTTTTAAGTTTGAATTAGGTCTATCCTCATATTTTGCATCAAGTAGAAAATCACATGATTCGCATTTTATGACTAGTGATCTTATTGGGTATGTCTTACCGCATTTTGGATTTATGCATACCAATTTTGCTCGCTGAAGCATGTTTCTAACATTATTTTGCTACTAATTTAAAGGCTGGATTGATAATCTTTACCATATATTTTCATAATATTCACTTAAGTAAAGATTTAGAACTAATTTTTACTTAGACTTGTTATGGTTGTAGTTGATGAATATTTTCATGATCTTATGAAGAAAATTTTAGACAGTTATGATATAATTAAAAATTTAGGAGATTCTAAAGAAGATTTTTTTATCTTAGATGTGGAATTAACAAAAATTAATGGATTACTTCGAGTTTTAGTTAGAAAATCTGAAGAATTTTCCGATAAAAACCCTCAGTTTTCTAAATTGCAGAAAAAAATAAAAAATTATTTTGAAAATCATTATTTTGTTGGTGAACTTGAAAAAATCAAAGAAATATACTCTGAGGATCCATTACGAATTAAACATATTCGAAATTCTATTATAAGCTCACTACAAGATGATAAAATGATTTTTTTAATATGTGATATTGTACAAGAATTAAACTGATTACTTTTTCTTTTTAGAAATCTTTGAATCTTTGTCTTTAATTTGTTTTTCAACTTCTGATTTTTTGTCGTCAACTGCTTTGAAAACTTCTTGAATCAAGCCATCTAGATGCCCATCTGAAACTTCTGGGAATACTGATTCTGAAATATTATTGATTGCAGCAGATATTTCTGAACTTACTTGTTCAAAACTCTCAGGATCTTCTGCAGCCGTGGCATAAAGTGTTTTTAGATTATCAACTTGATTTAATACTTGATCAGTTAGAGTTAACTTGTATGCTGCACCATCAACTGAAATATCCTTTGTTATCATAAAATTTGTTCAAAAAGTAGGTTCTTATAAGTTTCTGAACATTAGAATACTATCATATCCAATGCATGTGCATCACTAATCAATGTAGTATGTCTTGAATTTATTACATATCCATTCTTAATCTCTTTTGTAGGGACCCATCTGTTTGTTGATGTATAGTGTCTATCTTTTATCAATCTTTTTTCCACTTCTTCTATATCTAATTCGCCTTCTTCAATTTTCTGAGTATCTAGGTGTTTTATTGTTATTATTACTTTAGTTACCTTGACCCTATCTCCAAACTTCCATTGCAGAGGTGTTGTTTCATCAGATACTTCCACTACTTTTATTTTCATCTCTTTTGTGCCTAGTACATTCTTGCTGATCAGCATACGTTCGTCAATAAAATCTGAAAAACTCATATGGATTTTGGCAAATCTGTCATTAATAAATAAAGACGAAAATTCTAGATATGGTGCTAATTTTTTCTGAGTGCCGTCTTCTGATGTTTAGATTTGAATGGCATTTTGTAATCCTCTAGAACCAATTCCTTCTTTCCGCCTTGGATTAAGGCATATGTTGTTCCGTCATACCTACACACCATGTCTACTGGGCTCACTTCCTCATCCCATACTTTGTAAAATTCTCTTAATTCTCTTCTTTCATACAGACCTACTCCGATCCTCTTTTTTGATAGAAATTTGAATGCAAGGATCACTTTTCGTGTTTTATACACTGTAAAATTATTTGTCCAATTTAGGCATCGAGTTATTTGATCAAATGGAACTGTTAATGTGGTACCTGTTCCAGATTTCGCTTCAACTGTGAATATCATGCTATCATAATTATTTACACACAAGATATCTGGCAATGCAACACTTGGAGATCCCAATCTAAATGCTTTCCAATTCCCAATCTTATTGAATCGTTTAACTAACGTATCTTCCCAATTATATCCTCTCTGTCTTCTGGTCTGTGCAATTTTTTTAAAATTAAGTGATGTTGTCTTATTTTCGATTTTTAACTTAGTTCTCATACGTTTTGTTTTTTTTATTGAATATAGTAATACAGGTTATTCTGTAATGACCTCTTGCTAATTGTTTTCAACTATAAATGAATAATGTGGTTTAGCGTTAAATGATACGCTCATCTTCACGGCTTGCCCTATTTTGGGTGTTGGTATAGATGATATATCACCCAAAACACGTATCCCTTCATCAATTTCTACTAACCCAAAATATGTAGAACCTTTTTTTGAAAACTCAATTATTTTTCCAATGTTTGTCGATTTTTTCCAATCTGTTTTATTATGACATTTGTGACAAATTTGTTTGAAAGGCCATATTGTATTGTTACAATTTTTACAATAACATATTTGAAAAACACCTTCTTCTAATTGATCTTCAAAAAATGTCAATTTTCTAATACCATGATTGAACTTGATGTTCCTGCTGCAGACATATTATGAATTAATCCTGTTTTTACATTGGCGATTTGACGTTTATCTGATTTACCTTGAAGTTGATTTGTAATCTCTATTGTTTGGGATATTCCTGTAGCGCCTAAAGGATGCCCAGCTCCAATTAACCCTCCTCGAGGATTTATCATTCTATTTTCTGTATTGAACAAATTTCTAACAAATTCTCCACTTTTGTCATTTGATGTTATTCCTAATTCAGATATTGCCATTAATTCACAAACAGAAAAAGCATCATGCACTTCTGCTACATCGATATTCTTTGATTCAATTTTTGCCATTTTATATGCCGAATCTGCAGCTATTCTTGTACTCTCAATTTCTTCAAGAACATTTTTTGTAAAACTTGCAGATGTAGTTTTTTGCCCAATTCCAGTAATTCCAATTGGTTGATCAGAAAATGTTTTAGCTTTTTCTTCCGATGTCAATAAAACTGATGAACTTCCAGAACATGAACGTGAACAATCTAAAATTCTAAGATCATCTGTAATTTGTTTAGAATTCATTACTTCAGATATTGTTCTAGGTTCATTACTGTATGCAAATGGATTGTCCATTGCCTGTTTGTGGTTTTTAGCAGATACTATAGCTAATTCTTCTTCCGTTGTTTGAAATTTTCTTTTATGCGATTTAGTAAGCATTGATCCCCAATAGATTGGATGCTCAAGATTTCCTCGAGATTTATCCCATTCTAAAACTTGGCCCGGATTAGTTGCAGATTCTACACCTGAAACCAGTACCATCTCAGATAATCCTGAAGAAATATAGGCGTATGCGGCAATTATAGCATTTGTTCCTGAACTACAAAGATGTTCAACAGAATGTGAAATTTTAGGTCGTATGCCCATTGTTTCTGATAAAATTGCGCCAAGATATTTTGAATTGTTATTTGTAGAAACAAGAACACCGTCAATATCGTTTGAATCACAATTATTTACAGATTGAATACAGTTACTAGCTGATTCAAAAAGTAATTTTTCAACATCTCCATCGTCTTTTGAAAATTTTGTTTGTCCTGTACCTATTATTGCGACTTTACTCATTTGATTCTCCTGAAAATGTATTTGTTAATAATTCAAATGATTCTTTTACGTTATCTATTGGATTAAATTGAATAATAGGCAAGTCTATGCCTATGTCTCTAAACCCATTTAATTTTTTTACTGCACCATCTGGTGTGTCTGCAATGCACAAATCATCTATCATTTTATCGGGTACAAATTTTTCTAAACCATTTAACCCGCCTTTCTTATATTCATCATAAATAATCTGTATTTCTTCAGAATACCCTGTTGATTGTAAAAATTCACGATAGATTTTTCCTACTGCGATGTAAAAACTAAGAGTCTTCTTTGCACGTTTTACAGCTTTTTCATAATCATTGTGAATACATGTGATTATCTGTAGTGTAGTATCGATTTTTTTCTTTTTTTGCATTCTTGAAATTGTTTCTTTCATCTCGTTTTTTGGTCTTAGATAAAATATTACTCCATCTGCAATATTCCATGTCATTTCGACCATTTTTTGATTAATAGCTGCAAGGTAAATTGGAATTTCTTTCCTTACTGGTTTTGTTAACAATGAAAAATCTTTCAGTGAAAAAATTTTTCCAGAATAATTAATTTTTTCTTCACGTAATGCCATGCGTATAATTTCAACATATTCTTTCATTCTTTGCACAGGTGATTCAAAAGAATTGCCGTGAAAATTTTCCACAATTGGCATACTACTCGTACCCAATCCAAGTATTAATCGACCGTTAGAGATTATGTCGATTGTAGAGGCACCCATTGCAATTAAACTTGGACTCCTGGAATAGATGTTGATGATGGATGACCCAATTTTTGAAAATGTATTTTCTTTAGATGCCTGCCCTAACATAGAAAAATTTTCCATGCCCCACGTTTCTGGAATCCACATAACTTCGGGTTTTATCTCATTTAATTTTTGAGAACATTCTAAAACTTCATCAATTGAAAGTAACGACCCTAGGCTGTAAGATAATCTTCTCATTTCAATACTTAAAATATTTGGAATATTTTTTTGATTTTATTTCTTTTGAACATTCTTCGATATCTTTGTGAGAATCTATGGAAAACCATAATGCATTTTTGAATTTGACAGTTTCTAATGTCTTTTTTTTAGCCATTTTCGGAAAAACTGTTCCTTCTAAACTTCCTTTTTTTGGAATTATTTTTTCTATATTTTTTGAAAGATGGTATATTCCGGGATTCATCCAGACATTTGTTACATCCATTTTTTCATTAAATTTCAAAATTTTATTATTTTTAATATTCATTGTACCAAATTTTGTTTTTAGTTCATTTGACGCAATTGTATTTGGTTTTTTTAGAATTTTACGAAGATCAATATTTGTTACAATATCTCCATTTAATACTAAAAATGATTCGTCTTTTACATTAACAAGTGCTTTTTTAATTGCACCTCCAGTACCTAAAGGTGTTTTTTCAACTGAGAAAATTATATCACAACCAAAATTTTTCTTTTTTTTAAGAAAGTTCTCTATTTGATTTGATTTGTAACCACTTGAAATAATAATTTCAGTTATTCCATATTTTTTTAGATATTTTATAGTGCGCTCAATTAATGGCATGTTATTTATTGGGATTAATGGTTTTGGAATTTTATCTGTTATTGGACGTAGTCTTTTTCCTCTTCCTCCTGCCAAAATTATTGCTTTCATATTACTTTCTAATTATTTCTATTTTTTAACTTATGTCATAACTGATTCTTTCATACTATAACTAACAAAAACGCCTGTTTTTCATGGCTAATCAATTGGTTCCTTCTACTAAACCGTTAGTTAAGTGCAATAAACCATACTAGATATTCTTCTTAAATTATTGTAATAGTTAGGTAGTACGTGAATCAAATTGCATTTATAGGTATGATTGCCTGTTTTGCAATCGGGCTTTTGGCATTAGTTGCTGGTGTATTTTTGCATACGACAACATTATTCGATCACAGTATTCAGATATCTATTGGAATACTCCTGATTTTGATTGGACTTGTATTAAAATTTGTAAAAACTTGGGATTGGAAACAAAGATTTTCAGATCAATAGACTAGACGTTAATGTTCCAAGTCCTAGTTTATAATTAAATAAAATGTGCTAATCCCTCGTGGTCTCTAGTATGATCAGGCATTACTCTGTTTATTTCCTTAGAGATTATTGCTTCACTAAATGGATAAAGACTAGAATGTACTCAGTATACTATAGAAATTGGAAAAAATACGAAGAAACCAAATCATAGTGGGAACTGCTAGCATTTTGATAATAGCTGCAGTTCTTGTAAACATGGAGATTGACGAACAAAATAAACTTGATAAAATTGGAGAATGTAGGGCAATCATTAGTGAGCATTTGGATAATCCTTGTGTTGACAATGATCAATGTAAGAAAAGACAAGAAGCTGAAGAACAAAAATGCTTCAATGAATTTGATGAACTGACACATAATGACCACAAGTATGATAACATGAAGATCATAGCACGTTCTCCATGACCTTGTCTATACTCTGTCCTGTATGTTGTAAGTTGTCATACAATACAATACAAGAAAACCCCATTAACACCACTTTTAGTTACGAATGCAATATGTGATAAAAAAGGGGTTAAACAAAGTAAGAACAAGGTAAACATAAAGTAAAACGGAAAAAAAAAACATAATATGAGCTAATTTCTTTTGAACACTTCTTATGTTATACTATATGATCATCTCAAAAGCAGTTAATCCAAAGAAATAACCTATTAGAACCATGGTAACTCCCCATCCGCATGAACCTAGTATCGTATATATCAAAAATTTCTTAATACTCATTTTCAATAATCCTGCTGGAACTGAAATCATTTCTCTAAACACTGGAACCATTCTTCCAAATAGAACTGCTTTATCCCCATATTTTTCAAACCATTTTTCAACTCGGTCTAATTTTTTTTCAGAAATTTTAACTTTATTTAAATATTTTAGTAATGCGGTTCGACCTAATTTTAGAGCAATTAGATAAATTACTGTGGATCCAATCGATGCACCTAATCCCCCTACGATGCCTAATAGTACTGCCTCTGCAACACTTAGACCGTTTTGTGATGCGATAAACCCTGCAGTTGGAAATACGGCCATTGTAGGAATTGGAGGAATTATTGTTTCGATTAATGCTGCAATAAATACTCCTGTGTATAAATACTCAGAAAGTAATTCTGCAATCCATTGAATTAATACTTGTAATTCACTCATTATCCTTTTTCTCAGTTATGTAGTAGTGTAATTCTGTGTAACATTCCTTGCAATACTCTTCAAATTTAGTATGCTCACAATCATAACCTTTACTAGCGTTTTCTCCGCATTTTTCACATTTTGGCATGTGAAATTCTAATTTGATGACTTCTTTATCTTTATTGCACCTAATGCAATTTGGAAAATTCCTGGAGCAAATAACATTACCGGATTTCTTTCTACGCCTTCTGGTGCCGGAGTTCCAACCATTGCTAGACCTCCAATCAAGATTAAAACTCCTGAGATAATTATCATACCGCCTAATCCTTTTGATGATTCTTTCAAAGATATGAAAAATGCAATTATTGGTAAAATTATTGCAGGGCCTCCTAAGCCCATGCCTCTTTGCATATCATTTAGTGGTAGAAATCCATCATTTTTCTCTCCATCTGCACCCATACTAGATGCAACATCTGCGCCATAAAGTATTAACATTCCAATAGCGATTCCTGTAATTATTAATGATGCCTTTAGTACCATATTAATTTTTGAAATTAAGTATTAATAAACTATTTTGATAATTCCTGAACTAGTACTAGGTTTATTTTGGTTCAATGACTAAATTTTTCTTCATATTTTCTACTTGATTAAATAATTCATCCATGCCTATCTTTTTTTTATCCACAATATTCACATGACCAATTTTCCGTTGAGGTTTTGATTCTAATTTTCCGTACATTTTTAGATGAATATTATCTTGTTTTTTGAACAATACGTTGTATTCTCCTTGAAATGTTTTAGGTCCTAAAATATTGTACATTATTGTTGGATGTTTTATGGACGAATCGCCCAAATCCATTCCTAAAATTGCTCGAAGGTGCTGGTCGAATTGTGATGTATCACATGACTGCAATGTGTGATGACCCGAATTATGAACACGTGGTGCAATCTCATTTATCAATACTTTATCATCAGATGTAACAAACATTTCAATACCAAAAACCCCTGCTCCGTGTAACACTTCCATGGTTTTTCTGGCAATTTTCTCTGCTTTAATTTGAACCTCTTCGGAAACTCGTCCAGGCGCAATTGTTATTTTCAGTATATTATTCTCATGAATATTTTCTACAACAGGATACGTTGTAATATCTCCTTTAGTATTTCTTGCAGCTATGACTGAAACTTCTTTTTTAAATTTTACAAATTTTTCCACCATGAGTGATTTTCCTGAAAACAAATCTAAAGCATCGTTAATTTCTGATTTTGAATTTATTTTATAATTTCCACGTCCGTCGTATGCATCTCTTCTTGTTTTTAATAATAATGGAAGCCCCATTTGTTCTATCATTTGTTCTAATTCCTCTCTATTGTTGATATTTGCAAATTCTGCTATGGGGATATTGTTATCTTGTAAAAATTGTTTCTGAGTCAGTTTATCCTGTATTATTCTTAATGTGTCTGGTGACGGATTAATTTCAGTATTTCCTTCTAATTTTTTTAATACGTCGCTATTACCTGATTCAATTTCATATGTTATGATATCTGATAATTCGGATAGTTTTTTAATTGCATCTTCATCTTTAAAATCTGCAATAATTTGTTCTGCCCCAGCTTTTGACGCAGGACAGTTTTTAGTAGGATCTAATACTATGATCTTAGAAATCTCATCTTTCATGTTTTGTGCGGCTTCGGTAAGCATCATTCCTAATTGACCTCCACCTATTATTCCAAGAACCTTGCTCATAACGACAAACAATTTCTGTAATACATAATAGTTTGGCGAAA
>Ga0315316_10000880_pt1 | contig 20453 bp, 21 predicted proteins | sample M160m3416metaG_FD_203702 | JGI IMG/M metagenome (GOLD analysis project Ga0315316, IMG submission 203702) | Ammonia-oxidizing marine archaeal communities from Monterey Bay, California, United States - M1 60m 3416 | ecosystem: Environmental > Aquatic > Marine > Intertidal zone | place: USA... | reverse complement strand
CTGGTGATTATAAGGGTCTTAAACCAAAGCAAGCACGAACAAAAATAATTGAAGATTTAGAGAATGCTGGATTTGTTGATAAAATTGAAGATATCTCTCATAGAACTCCATTATCTGAAAGAAGTAAAACTCCAATTGAGATAATTCCAATGGAAGAATACTACCTAAAACAGAAAGATTCTGTTGAAAAAATGAAGCAGATTGGGAGTGAAATCAAGTTTTATCCTGAAATGCATCAGCAAATCCTAATGAATTGGCTTGATTCCATCTCAATTGATTGGCCAATTTCAAGACGTAGATATTATGGAACAGAAATTCCAATATGGTACTGTAAAAATTGTTCAGAACCATTTGTACCAGAACCTGGAAAATATTACCGACCATGGTTAGACAAATGTCCTGCAGATAACTGCAGAAAATGTGGAAGTGAGGAATTTGTTGGTGAAGAAAGAACATTTGATACTTGGATGGATTCAAGTATCTCCCCGTTATTTATTACAAAATATGGCATAGATGATGAATTCTTCAAAAAAACATATCCTACAGGAATTAGACCACAGGCAAAAGATATTGTTAGAACATGGTTATACTATACACTTTTACGATGTGAAAAATTAACTGGTGAGAAACCCTGGTCTGAAGCATGGATTATGGGTTATGGATTAGATGAGAAAGGAATGAAGATGAGTAAAAGTAAGGGGAATGCATTAGATCCGTTACCAATAATTCAAAAATCAGGCGCTGACACCTTTAGATTTTGGAGTGCAAGTGAAATTAATCATGGTTATGATTTTAGATGCTCTGAACAAAAAATTGAAGCAACAAAAAAATTTCTAAGTAAATTATGGAATGTTTCAAGATTTCTATCCAGCTTTCCTGTAATAAATTCAGCAAATCTGACTGATGCAGATGAGTGGATACTATCTGAGCTTGATAAGCTGGTTTTAGAGTGTAAAGAAGGCTATGCAAAATATAATTTCTTTACTCCAGCAATCGCATTGAGAGAATTTACATGGAATATTTTTGCAGCACATTATATTGAAATGGTAAAAGCAAGAGCGTATGGAATAGAATTCAATGATGAGGAAAAAAATGCTGCAATATACACTTTACATAAAGTATTATCGACCGTTTTAAAACTTTTAGCACCTATTACACCATTTATTACAGAATACTTATGGCAAGCACTTTACTCACAAGATAGTATTCACAAAGAAAAAATTCCAGATTCAGAAGGGATGAAAGATTTAACGCATTTCACACAACAGATAATAGAATTTAATTCTAAAATCTGGAACGAGAAAAAGCAAAAAAATCTTTCGCTCAAAGATTCAGTAAAAATTAATGTTCCAGAAAATTTGAAACAATTTAAAAAAGATTTAGTTGCGATGCATAACTTGAGATAGTTTCCTAGTTTTTCGAGTCTGCTACCATCTGAACAAACTGCTTGTGTACAGAAATATCTCTGGTTAATTCAGGGTGAAATGCTGTTGCAATGATATTTCCTTGCTTGACAGATACAATTTTTTCCTCGAATTTTGCCAAAATTTCAACATTATTTCCTACCTCTGAAACAGATGGGGCTCGTATGAACACACCATTAAATGAAGATATTCCAATAGAATCGAGAGAAATTTCCGCTTCAAATGAGTCTTTTTGCCTTCCAAAAGAATTTCTTTCTATCTTAACATCAAGTAAATCAAGTAATGGTTGTTCAACATCACCAACAATCCGATCTTTAGAATTTTTTGAAAGTAAAATCATACCTGCACATATACCAAATACTGGCATTCCAGATTCAATTTTTTCCTTAATTGTTTTCAATGCACCATTAACTAATGACATCTGACCAATCATTGTGCTTTCACCACCTGGAATAATTAGACCATCTAATTTGGAAATTTGTTCAGCAGTTTTAACTTGACTAACTGCACCATCAATACCTAATTCACTTAATGATGCCATAACTGATAGAAAATTCTCAGTTACATCACCCTGTATTGCCAATACACCAATGTTTAATGTCATACTGAACCACCACGTTCTTGCATTTTCAATTCCAGATCTTTAACATCAAGACCAAGTATTGACTGTCTTTCATCAATCATTTTTTGTGCTTCTTTTACCTTATCAGGTTCTTCCCAGAATGTTGTTGCAAGAACAACTGCTCTAGCTCTTTCTTTTGCATCTTCTGCTTTGAAAATTCCTGAACCAACAAAAATACCATCACAACCTAATGACATTAAATAAGCAGCATCAGCTGGTGTTGCAATTCCACCAGCTGCAAAATTTACAACTGGAAGACGACCAATTTTTGCAGTTTCCTCGACAAGATTGTAAGAAACCTTTAGTTCTCTAGCCATCTTAACTAGATCTTGCTTATCACCAGAATCATAGATACTCTTTATAGTACGAAGTTCATCGTTGACTTTTTTGATATGAGTAATTGCTTCTGCAACATTTCCTGTTCCAGGTTCTCCTTTAGTTCTAATCATTGCTGCACCTTCTTCAACTCGTCTTAGTGCTTCACCAAGTGAACGTGCACCATTAACAAATGGTGTTGTGTAATCCCATTTCCAAATATGATGATATTCATCAGCTGGTGTTAACACTTCTGATTCATCAATCATATCTACATTAGTTTCAGCAAGTACATTTGCTTCATAAACATGACCAATTCTACATTTTGCCATTACAGGTATTGTAACGTTATCCATTATCTCTTGAATAATTCGAATACTTGCAGTTCTTGCTACACCACCTGCCTTTCTTACATCCGATGGTAGTTTATCTAAAACCATAACTGAAACTGCACCTGCTTCTTCAGCAATTATAGCTTGTTCTACAGTTGTAACATCCATTACAACACCATTTTTTAACATGTGTGCAAAACCTCGTTTTAGTGTAGATGTTCCTCTAGAAAGTGTAGTCATCTCGTTTAATTCCTTAATTTCGCCTTTAGAATTTGGAATATCACCAGAAAGTGGAATCATATCGGTACTATGTCTACTGAATATTTATTCTCTTATACTGTTTAGAATACTTTCAAGTTCAATTTCTACTTCAGTAATAATTGGTGGTATTAATTGGTCTGTAGCCATCTGTTCAGGCCAAAAGAGTTGGTTAGTTTTTTCATTATATGTTATTTTTACACCATATTTTACAAAATCATCTATTTCGTCTTTTATCACAAATGAATCAAAAGGAATTGTCATAAAACCAGTCTCTTTAATCATTGCAAGTAGTTTTGTTTGTTTTTCATAATCTATATTGGAAGTTTTTTCTGTTGAAGGCATTCCTTCGTTGATTAACGTATATTGTGTATCTCCATTATTTTTTATAACAAGAATTTCAGTTTGCTGTGCACTAAGCCTTTCAATTAATCCAGATGAGATTTTTGTTAAATGATGTTTTGTAAATTCTATTTCAGCTATATCGTTTGGATCAATAGCAGTTTTTGGGATCTCAGGATTTGTAAGTGGGATAATTAAAAGAATTGCAAAGATTATAGGAATTGATCCAGCTATAATTAAAACAGGTTTCACCATTTAGTTGCAAATACACGTGTGAGTGCAATAAATCTTGGTAATAGTTAAAATTCAAGCTTGATTACTAATTACTTGTGGGGTCGTAGCCTAGCCTGGTAGGGCGACAGTGACTACGAAGTTCACCGCTAAGGGCTCCAGAGGTTAATTCAAACTACTGATCAAAAGATGATGTGAGTTTGGAGCTGCAGTAACCCGTAGGTCGTCGGTTCAATTCCGATCGGCCCCACGTTATATTTTTCGATTTTTTAATACATTCAAAGCAGAACCAGCTTTGAACCATTCAATTTGCGATGAATTATACGAATGTTTTAAAGAAATTTTTTCATATTTACCATTAGAATGTTTTAATTCACATGTAACAACTGAATCTGGTACAAAACTTCCTAATCCTGTTATACTAATTTTATCATCTTCGTTTATTTTTTCATAATCATTTGTATCTTCAAATGTTAGTGCAAGAACACCTTGCTTTTTCAAATTAGTTTCATGAATTCTTGCAAACGATTTTGCAATTACAACAACACATCCTAAAAATCTAGGAGTCATTGCAGCATGTTCACGACTACTTCCTTCACCATAATTAGCATCACCAACTATTAGCCAACTGATATTTTGTTTTTTATATTCTCTGGCAATTTTAGCACAGTTTTCCATCTCATTTGTTAACATATTTTTTGCTTTTCCAACATCATTAGAAAATGCATTAACTGCACCCAAAAGTAAGTTATCACTAAGATTATCAAGATGACCACGAAGTCTAAGCCATTGTCCCGCAGGAGAAATATGATCAGTAGTACATTTTCCTTTTGCCTTAATCATTAATGATAATTCAGTAAAATCATTACCATTCCATGGTTTGAATGGTTCAAGTTTTTGTAATCTGTCACTGTTTGGATCAATCATTACTTGTACTTCTTCTGGATTCTCAGATGGAGGAATATACACATTTTCTGCTATAACAAATCCTTTCTCAGGTACTTCTGGTGCAATTAATGGTGGTGATAGCTTTATCTTCTTTCCATCATGAGTTTCAAGAGAATCTTCTAGAGGATTGAATGATAAACTTCCTCCTAATGCTAAAGCAGTCACTATTTCTGGACTTGCGATAAAATTCATAGTATTACGTTTTCCATCATTACGACCAGGAAAATTTCTATTAAATGATGTAACGATAGAATTTTTTTGTCCTTCTTTAAGTTCTGGTCTTTGCCATTGTCCAATACATGGACCACATGCATTTGCCAATACAGTGGCACCAATTGATTTTAAAGTTTCAATTTGACCATCACGTTCAATTGTTGAGCGAATTTGTTCTGACCCTGGAGTAATTAATAAAGGAATTTTTGATTTAATTCCATGTAACTGTGCTTGTTTGGCAACACTAGATGATCTTGACATATCCTCATAAGATGAATTTGTGCAACTTCCAATCAATGCAACTGATATATCATCAATGTAATCATTATCTACAACTTCATCAGATAGCTTTGAGATTGGTCTTGCCAAATCAGGAGTATGAGGTCCAACTACATGAGGTTCAAGCGTAGATAAATCAATTTCAATTATTTTATCAAAATATTGTTCTGGATTATTTTCAATTTCAGGATCAGCCTGTAGTAATTCCGTATACTTGTTTGCAAGTTCTGCAATGTCTTCTCTATTAGTTGATTTAAGATATGTCTCCATTCGTTTATCATATGGAAAAATAGAACATGTTGCGCCAATCTCAGCACCCATATTGGTTATTGTTGCTTTTCCAGTGCAACTAATTGATGATGTACCAGGTCCAAAATATTCAATGATTGAATTAGTTCCACCAGATACTGAAAGCTTTCCTGCAACATACAAGATAACATCTTTTGGTGCAGTCCACCCACTAATTTTTCCTTTGAGAAAAACACCAATTCTTTTTGGATAAAGTAATTCCCATGGCATTCCAGCCATTGTTTCAGCAGCATCTACACCACCTACACCAATAGCTATCATTCCCAATCCGCCAGCGTTAGGAGTATGTGAATCAGTACCAATCATTAAACCTCCAGGGAATGCATAATTTTCTAAGACAACTTGATGAATTATTCCTGCTCCAGGATTCCAAAAACCTGCACCATACTTACTTGATGAAGTTTCAAGAAATTTGTAAACTTCATTATTTTCATATATTGCTAATTTAGTATCAGATTCACCTTCTGTTCTAGCTTGAATTAGATGATCACAATGAACTGTAGTTGGTAGAGTTACAGAATTCAAACCAGCTTGCATGAATTGTAACATAACCATTTGTCCTGTAACATCCTGAAGTGCTACACGATCAGGTTTTAAGAAAACATAATTTGTTTTTTCATCCAAATTTATATCAAGAAATTTTTCTTCTAAATGACCAGCAAGAATTTTTTCAGTTAGTGTTAGAGGTCGATTTAAAACGGTTCTAAATTTTTTGATATTCTCTTTTGATTTCATGTAAATCTTTTCTACCATTTCACGCGTTGTTTCAATTTTTATTATTGTCAATACATTACGATGGAATTTTTAGTTTATAAACGGTAATTCGAAAAATTTACCAGAATTTTCACATACAGTTATAAGACAAAAACGATTATCTGTTTTGTTGATTTTCTGTTTAAAATTTAATTTACTAGAAATGTATGGTGCTTTCTAGATATGGTAAAAAAGGGATTTCCAAATTTTGGTATGTCTCAAGCAGGAGCATATGTAACAGCTTTAAAAAATTATAATTTACCTGACTTCATTTTGAAACTTGTTGCAAAAGATACTGACTCGGAACTTTTAGAACGTGGTAGAATTGATGATAGGCTTCAAAGTATGAATGATGGCGCACTGGAATTACTGAATAGGGTTTTTGTACAGTGTGAGGAAGACAAAAAGGGTAAATTCACACAATACAGGTTTTTTGCATATGTTTCTAGCATGTATCATAAGTGTGAAATAATGATAAATGAAACAATACCTGGAAAGTCAGGCAAAAACCATAAGGTTCCTGTAGCTGTAAAAAGTAATGGTATGTACATTGCAATTGCCCTGAACAAACCAATAGGTAATGCTGTCAACAAAAAAGATCTGATAAAATTTTATGATATTGCAGATGATATCAAAAATGGTGATCATGGAACTCAATTAACAGACGCAATTTATGGTTCTTCTGTTGGGTTCAAAGGAGATGCACTAGTTGAATTAGAAAATCTTAGTAAATCTAGAAAGCAAGATCCAGAAAACAAACTAGAATTTAAAACTGCAAATTTTGAAAATAGAATTTATTTTGTAACTAAGTGTTAAACAAATCTAGAAATAATTTCATTTTAATAATTTTCGTGTATCAGTAATTTGCAAAGATAAAATATATTATGTAAAACTTGAGGTATCAATTGCTAGAAATTTTGGCTTTCCATCTGTTTTTAAAAAATTTTTATCATATTGTTCAAAAGGTAAATTATTGAAAAGATGTTGTGTCCATATATCATGAACATCCTCAATATAGCGTTTATATTTTTTTAATCTTAGCATTTCATGACAAATCTCATGAGATACAACAGTGCAATTCTTTTCGGCTAAGAATAATATATCATTTTTAACTTTAGGTTTTTGCCATAATGCCATTCCAAAATTTTCAGAGTGAAAACCTTCACATGTACAATCAGTCCATATTGGACGAAAATGTGTAAGATAAAAATGATATATTTCTTTACCACGTTCTCTGTGATCACTTTGTAGAACGTGAATATCTAATTTTTGCAAAATACTACGTGGTTGTGTTATCATCTCATCACACTTAATTTCAAAATCTTTAGAAAATTTCTCTTTTATCCAGACCTGAAAAAAATTGGCCATTTGTTTTACATATTCAAATTCTATTTTTCGTTCATCAAGTTCTTCTTCTTTTATAACGAAAATGAAGTGTAGGAGCATTTTGGAAAAGTGTTAGTTTTATGTTTGACCTTCTATTCCCATAAGTGTTAGTGTGGACCTAATCTTCTCTATTTTACGAATTTTCCAAGTTATTGTTTCACGTAATGCTTCAACTGTAGATGATTCGATCTTAGCTAGAATGTCGTAAGCCCCAAATGTTCCATGAACCTCAATAATTCCTTCTAAAGTTTTTAGTTGAGAGATTATTGATTCTTCTGAACCAAGTTCACAGTTTATCAAGACATAAGCTGTTGCCATGGAGTGGTTACACATACATGGTATATCAATTAACCTATTATAACGAGCTTATTTTTGAGACATCTTTATAATCTCATCCCAAATTATTTTTGGAACTGGCATAACTGAAAGCCTAGAAATTCGCAGTAATTCCCAATTTTTAAATTTTTTTTGTTTTTTTATTGTGTGAAGGGTTACAGGTATCTTCAACAATTTCTTAAATTCAACATCAACTACAACAAATCTTTTATTTTCTTCTTCTGGGTTTGGATAAGGCTCTGATATTACAGACATTATACCAACGACTTGTCTTTCAACACCTGTATGATAAAAGAATACCAAGTCGTTTTTTTTCATATTCCTGATATGTTTTAGTGCAAGATTGTTGTGAACACCATCCCACATTGTTTTCTTATCTTTTTGCAATTGTAAAATATTGTAACCGCGTGGTCCACTTGGTTCCTGTTTTGCTAACCAGTAATTCATGATATTATTAAAAAATAATTAGACCAATATAGATTTAGAATTTTAATTAATGTCCCCCGGTTCTGACTCACAAAAAATCATTGGAATTAGCCAATGCCTCTTTTTTGCTCTGAAACCGGGGTTGCCCATAATGTGGCATACCTGGGTGAATTAGAAATCATTGTAATCCTTACGATCTCATCATCCTAATCCGTCTGTATGCTTGCTCTATTGGGCAAAATTTTTTCTAACTAGTCAAATATTAATCCAGATAAATTAATTTCAAAGCCCACTACTGACGTTCTAATTCTAAAATTATCAAGAATTTCAGTACGTATTTCGCCTATCTCGCCAATTTTTTTATCATTTACATAGATATCGGCATATTTTCCTTTAACAAATAATTCTTGATTCTGTGAGGAGGCTTTTGTTTTACAATCTATTTTGAACTGAGTTCTAAGAATAGATTGTAAAATAGCTTTGATTTCAGAGAAATTTGTATCCTTGTGAGCTAATATCACTGCAAGATTAATAGATTCATGAATAGGTTTTCCTTTTGAAAAAACTACTCCAGTTTCAAACAATTTTTGTGGATATGATTCATGAATATTTTTTGATAAGTTTTCTAATAATCCTGATAATAATGAATCACGAAGAATTGTATGTTCTTGGCTTTTTGAATCCAAAACAGAAATCATTTCAGATGAATTTCTTTTTGTTAATTCATATAGAATTTTTTTACTTGTTAGACTAGAATTAAGTACCTCTAGAAGTCCAAGACCAACAGCCGTTTTGCTAATAAGACTGGTTTTAACCGTCACATTATTCTTTTCCCCAATAGTTTTGGAGGGTGATAATTTTGGTTCAATCTTTTCAATTCCATATCCAAGAGCTATTTCTTCAACTAAATCCATCGGTCCAAAAATATCAAATCTATATCTAGGAATTACACACTTAATTTTTTTATCTTTTATGGTGGCATCTAATCTGCATTTTTTGAGACATGTTACCATGCTAGATGAACTCATTTCTATTCCAAGTATTTCGGATGTGAATTTTGTATCATAAGATATGGTTCTACTCTTTAACTGAGGAGTGGAGTTTTTGTTTCCTGAAATCTTCAATTCTTCAAATTCAAATCCAGCCATCTGTAATGTGGACATCACAATAGAAAGTGCATCTTCAACAGAATCTTTGTCTATGCCAGTAACCTCAACTAAGATATTTTTGGTTTTTGGGGTAACAGTTGTCAATACGGAATTAATTATTGGGGGAAAAGAGATTGTATTTTTTTCCGAATCTAGGATTATTGGTACATTTTTAGCATTTTCTATTACCCATCCATAATTTTGGCCTTGTTCAGTATCGCTTAAAATTTCATCAATTGTTTGTTCGGTATTATTATTTAATGGAACAAATTTGTGTTCTCTTGAAGTTGTTGTGTAGGTTAAAGGAAAAGAGATTTTATCAGCATCATGCAAACCTATAGAAGATTTCTTTCGTTTTCTTCCAATTCCATTATGGAGATCTTCTTGCATCCACATCAACTGTTGTATATCATCACTATCTAGAGTACCATTTCTGGCAAGTACACCAGTTACATAAGGTCGGATTTTTGTCACAGAGGAATCTACTTTGATTGCAGAGTGTCCTTTTTGCTTAATGGTGGTTTTTTGGATTCCTTTTTTTATTCCCAATAGTCCCTGTAAACCAAGAGCTATACCAAATTCAGTAGAATAATCAGGTCTATTTGGACTGTATTCGATTCTAATTTTATCTCCATCTTCATGTTCTATATCCAAACCTAAGAAAGGTAATATTTCAGTAATTTGTTTACGTGTAGTTTTTCCAGAAATTAATTTTCTGATTCGATTTATGTTTAATGTTACTACAGGCAATTATACACTCCTCAACCAATTCAAATTATTATTATAAAATTCTCTTACATCATCTAATTCATACTTTAACATTGCAATCCTTTCTATTCCACCACCCCAAGCTAAAACAGGTTTGTCTATACCAAGAGGTTTTGTTACTTCAGGTCTAAAAATTCCCATTCCAAATAATTCAATCCATTTTCCTAATTTTTCATTGTATACCATTGTTTGTAAAGATGGTTCGGTGTATGGAAAAAATGTTGGCCAGAATTTAACTTTTGTAAGACCAAGTTGTTTATAGAATTCTTTTTGTATACCCATCAAGTCTCTTAGTGTTGTATTATTTCCAATTACAATTCCTTCAATTTGGTTAAACTCAACAAGATGTTTGTAACTAACCTTTTCATTTCTAAAAACACGACCTAACGAAAATATTCTTGCCTCATCAGGTTTTTGTTCAGCCAGATATTTTATTGTCACACACGTTGTATGAGTTCTTAGAACCATTTTCTGTGATTCTGAAAGTTTCCAATCATAATGCCAATTTTGTGAATGTGATTTTGAAACCTGTTTAATTTGGGTTGAGCTTGCATAATTTTGAGATTTTAGATTTTCTATGTAAAAAGTATCTTGTAATTCTCGTGCAGGATGATCTTGTGGTGTAAATAATGCATCAAAATTCCAAAAGCTTGACTGTGTTAGAGCACCTTGGATTTCTGAAAACCCCAATTTAACAAAAATCTCTCGTATCTCATCAATTGTATCTTTTAGTGGATGTGTTCTTGCTGCATATACTAATGCAGCATCAGCCTCTACATCAATTGCACCTGTATCAGAAAGTGTTGTGTCAATATGTGATGCTGTTTCTGTTAAAGAAATTATTTTTGATTTTTCAGTATTTTGTAAAACATAATCTGGTCTTTGTAGTAAAAATTTGAGTGCAAGTTTATTTTCAATCTGTTCTTCAGGAATAAATTTATCGCCAATTAATGAGATTAATTTTTCTTCGGGTGTTTCTACCGGTTTTTCCTTTGTCGATATTGTTGAGCCTGAATCAGTTTTCTCAATATTTACCCAACCATTTTTTTTGGCATTTGCAATTGCAGCATTAAACCCAGCACCTGACAGAGTTTTTCTAACCTCTTCAAATGATTTAGAACCATTTTTTATCAACTCCATTAACTTCCTTTCTGGTAGACCATTTTTGAGGGAGTCAATTCCATTTCTCCCAAGCGAAACTGTAACTTTTGATGACTCGATTACGTTAGCAAGTTCTTTTAAGCGCAACCACTCAATTCCACGTCTAACCTGATCAATTGACAATTCGGTAGATTCAGAAAGCTGTTCTGGTGTTTGCTCTGATTTCTTTTGTAATGAATCAATAATTTTTTTTTCTATATCATGTAGAATCTGTGACAACAGTACAACGTGTCAAAAAGACTTTTTAAAGATTAACATAAGTCAAACATGAATGTCATCAGATGAATTTGTTGTAACTCCATGGCATGTTGAAGGTGACATAGATTATGACAAGTTAATCAAGCGATTTGGAACCCAAAAGATCTCAAACGAGATACTCACAAAACTGCAAAAAATCACAGGGGAAGATCATTTTATGTTGAGAAGAGGTATATTTTTTTCACATAGAGATCTAAATCTAATACTAGATAATTATGAAAAAGGCAAAGACTTCTTTTTGTATACAGGACGTGGACCTTCTGGACATACGCATATTGGTCATTTAGTTCCATGGGTGTTTGCAAAATGGCTTCAGGACAAATTCAATGTTAATATGTACTTTCAATTAACCGATGATGAAAAATTCTTTTCAAAGCAAGATCTCTCCCTTGAGCAAACAGGCAATTTTGCGTTGGAGAATGCATTAGACTTTATTGCCTTAGGATTTAATCCAAAAAAGACAAAGATCATTATAGATACAAAGAACATAAAAACACTATATCCTATCGCAGCGGAGGTTGCAAAAAAGATTAATTTCTCTAATACAAAAGCTGTTTTTGGATTTACAAATGAAACAAATCTTGGAATGATTTTTTATACATCATTACAATCTGCTCCGTGTTTCATTGAAGACAAACCAGTATTGATACCATTAGGCGTAGACCAAGATCCACACTTTAGAATTACAAGAGATGTTGCTCAGAAAATTAACAAAGTAAAGCCAGCATTGATTCACAATATAATGATTCCATCACTTTTAGGACCTGGTGGAAAAATGTCTGCATCGGATGAAAAGAGTACTATCTATACAACAGATTCGCCCGAACAAGTAAAAAAGAAAATTAACAAATATGCATTCTCTGGTGGACAACCAGATATTGATGAACATAGAAAAATTGGAGGTAACCCTGACATTGATGTTTCATATCAATATCTTAGAATCTTCTTTGAACAGGATGATGCAAAATTAAAAAAAATCTATGACGATTATAACTCTGGAAAAATGTTAACGGGTGAACTAAAAGCAATTTTAATCGAAAAAATTAATGATTTTTTATCTCTACATCAAGAAAAAAGGGAAGAAGCAAGAAAAAATATCGATGCTTACATGATAAAAGATTGATTGACATAAAAATTACATGCCAGGATGAATATGAAGCACAAAAGCTTGCAAGTTTAATTTTTGTGAAAAAAGGAAATGAAACATTTATCACAGAAATCTTAAATGTTTTTGGCAATGAAATTGTAATTTTAATAAAGGATAAATCAGCTCATAGTATAGTTCTCAAAGATGAAAAACAAGTAGAAATTTTTATTGATTTTATACAATCTATAGTTGAAAACGAACAGAAAATTATTGATACAATTACTAATGAAGCTGACGTTAAAATTGTTAAAGAATAATTATACTAGAGACTTATTCATTTCAAGAGTCATAATTTCTTGAACCTTTAGAAAATAAAGTTGTGTTGTATAAGGCATATTTTGTAGATTGTTATCAATTGATATCATTAGATATCTAACTGCTCTTTTTGAAACATCAAGATTGAATTTCATTGGTAGTAAATTATCCTGATTTACTTTAATTTTATCTTGTAACCAAGGTGGAGCCATTTCTTTCGTTTCATTAATAATTTTTTGATACCAATATGCTAGATGTTCAGGTTGTAATCCTTTTTGTAAATTAAGAATATCACTACTTAATTTTTTCATAATTTGAGATGTAACTGACATGGTGGATTATCAAAAATTTTTGTTTTATTCCAATTACTCAAACATAGACAAGTTAATAGTCAATTAACATAACTTTCCTGTAAAATCAATTTCCATATCTCTTATTCTAGTAGTAGAAATACGATTACCATCTTCAGCTAAAACCATAGGTACGGATATAATTTTGACAGGTTTGAGGTTTTTCTCGTTTCTAAGTTTGTTCAAAATATCACCTTTATGATGTGTTTCAGTACTCACTACCAACGCTTGAACATTTCCTTCAATTACCGCAGGACCAAACTCATTTTCCAATTTTACAATTTCAAAATCAGGATTTAGAAATTTTTTTTGAATCAATGACTTGAGTGTGCTATGTCTGATTTCAAATCTATTTTCCAAATCTTTTCCATTTCTTAATGCAAATTCATCTGATACCAATCCAATAACTACTTTTTTTGAAATTGAAAATCCTTTTTCTAGTAATGCAATATGACCGATGTGAATTATATCAAATGTTCCACCTAATGCCACTAATTCAAATTCCATATTTTGTCTATAATTTGTTTTGAAATAAACTACGCGGTATTGATATTAATAATTAGTATTTCACCTGGGGATGATAATGCAACATCATCAATATTCCACAAATAGGTTTCAATAAAGAATAAACCTTCATTTTCTGGAATCCAAATTATATTTGGATTTTCACGTGAATTTTCGTATAATACAGAACTAGACTTATCAATAAATTCAACTAGGCCAGACTCTGCTTCTTTAATTTGTACATAAAACGTATAATGTTCTTCCGAATTTATTGATGTAAATTCTTGCAAGAAAATTTGTGCCTCAATTCGAATAGGACTAAAAATAACAGAATTATTTTGTTTGATGTTAGTAGCTGTAATATCATTTAATGTGATAATTTTACTTTGTGAAGAAATTTTTTTGGTGTCAATACTGGTTTTTGCAGATAGATAATTTTCAGACTCGGCTAAAATATAATAATTTACTGATTTAGGATTCATAGTAGTATTAATTGAAAATGTCTGTGATTTGCCTGGATTAAGGGAATTATCCAAATTAATACTAGCGATGCCAACAACTCTAGGTGGATCAAATATGTCAACTGAGATCAAATGTATTTTGATGTTTGTTGCATCCATAGTACCATTATTAGTAATAATACCAGAGAAATTAATGGAGTCACCTACCTTAAGTGAATTAGTACTTATTGAAAGTGAAAATAGTTTGTCTGGAGAAGAATCAAAACCTAGTAATGTCATATCAACTCGAGAAATTGCAGAGTTTGGAAATGAAGATTTTATTGTAACGGGTGAGGTGCCCAAAGCTGAAATTGAATCTAAAACAGTATAACCTACAACTGAATCAATTGGCTCATTAGATATTTCATTATAAAAATTCACTCTAATTTTAACATCAGTTATTGGAAAATTATGATTATTGAAAATTTCTCCTAATACAACAGTATATCCTTTTTCATCTTTGAAACTAAATGGATATGTATTAACAAAAAAAACTCCTTCGCCACCACCACCAGTTCCTGACTTTGTTACTTCATTTTGAATTTGTGCAAAACCTTCGAATGTTGAAAGTGGAATTATAATTAGTAGTAATAATAATAAGAAATTTAGTTTGAAATTTTTCTTCATATGCAATACAACACTAACGGTAGTTAGAATATGTTAACAATACTAATTAGAAAAATTATAAAATAAGTAAAAAGAGTTTATTAGAAGATTACCTTCTTTTTCGCATTCCAGTAATTGCAACCCAGTAAACCAAACCTGGTGCTAGTCCAACAATTAGTGGAATCCAAACTGCTATTGAGGCTTCATAACCTGCCATGTTTAATTTTGCCATAGTTATGATATTTAAATCCACCCCAAATGTCGAAATTATATGCAGATCGTTACACTTGCATATAAAGAGAAAGTGGACTCGCTGGGATTTGAACCCAGGACCCCTCGCGTGCAAGGCGAGTATTCTACCAGTCTGAACTACAAGCCCTAAGATGATTCTAAAAATAATGAGACTTTAATTGTTGTCTTTAAGCAGGCAACGATTTTATGTGTTATAAAATATTTTTTTTTATGGTACTTTTAGAATCAAAAGTCTCCCTAAAAACAGGTGATAGCGCACCTGATTTTGAACTTTTAGGAATAGATGATAAAAATCATTCATTAAGTGACTACAAAGAATTCAAAGGACTGCTTGTTATTTTCATATGTAATCATTGTCCATATGTAAAAGCAAAGATTGAAGCCATAAAAGAGGTTCATGCGAAATTTAGTGATAAAATTGCATTAGTTGGGATCAACAGTAATGATTCTATAAAATATCCAGATGATAGTTTTGAAAGTATGAAAACTGTTTCCAAGGAGAAGCAAATTGAGTTTGATTATCTAGTTGATGAAACACAGGAAATTGCAAAGAAATACGGTGCTGTGTGTACACCAGACCCATTCTTATTCGACTCGGAAAGAAAATTGATATTTCATGGGCGAATTGACAATGCAATGAATCCTGATGCCACATCCACCCATAAAGTCATGATTGAGAATATTGAGAAATTCCTTAATGGTGAGAAAATAGAAAAAGATTTTGACCCATCAATTGGTTGCTCAATAAAGTGGAAAGAACAGCAAACTTAAATGACCAAAACCTCGAAAATTTTCGAGGGCTCGTAGCTCAGCTTGGCTAGAGCGTTCGACTGATAATCGAAAGGCCATGAGTTCGAATCTCATCGGGCCCATTTAGTATTTTAAACTTGAAGATTTTCAAATTTTGTTTGGGACCATTGAATAATATCCTCTAGTCTCTCAGTTAGAAGATCAGATTTAATTTTTACTTTTTTGCCTACCTTACCGGATAAAATAAGGAAAAGATTTTTTTCATTTTTTCCTTTTATAGAATCAAACGACTCTGAAAAGAATTTTAGTCCTTCCTCAGTTGAGGAAAAAATAACTACTAGCATTAGATCTTGTTTGGATTTCCAGCTTTTTGTTAACATTTTTTTTAAATCAAGATCAAAAAGTACATCAATAGCAGAAGACATATCGCCTAAAGAGAATACTTTCCATCCATCTGAATGAAATGCTGCTGAGGCCGCTTCTGCAAATAATACACTCTGAGAGTCAGATGATAGCAAAATGACATTTTTTTGTGATTCTTGATCAAAATTACCTAAATTAATTATCTGAATTGATTTTGATATTATGCCATTCATGAATTGTTGTTCGGATTTTCCAATTTTGCCATCATTAAAAGAAGATTGAATTTGAACTATTGATGGAATTATTACTTCTGTCATCAATTTAGTAATATCAACCTTTGAAATTATACAATTTCTTATTAAATTGTAAACGGTATATTCTGATCCACTAGTCAAAAACTCAAGATATTTTTCCTGGACTTTAAAATAATCATCTGGAAACTGATATTGTTCAGTTCCCTCCTCAACCAACCACAAATTTATGTTACCAATATTTTTCTGTTTAATAATTCCCTCAGCTGCAAAAACATTTAGAAATTTGGTCATTGTTACACGATTAATACCAAGTTGTGCAGAAACTTCTACTCCTGACAATCCTGTCTTAGATGCACTAAGTAGGGTAATCAAATTAGATTTAACTTCTTGATCATCATAACCACGACCCATGTAGCTCTAGTTTCTCACTATAGTATAAAGGCTAATTGTGATTTGTGATAGTTTACCTATGTGCAAGTATTTTTACTAAACAAACATTATATACCTGGTACTTCATATTACGGTAAGAGAAGGTAAAATGCCAAAACCCGGATTCAAATCAATTACAATTTCTGAAACAGTTTACGAAAAGTTCCACGATGTCTATGAAAAGAACAAAGACAAATTGACTATGAAGGGAGTCAATAGTTTTGCAGGATATGTCACTTACATGTTAGAAGACACAATGCAAAAAGACAAGACTTTTGCAAAATATGCACCAAAGTTAGAATTAGTATCAATTGAGGATGATAGAGTAATTATTAGAAATAATATTCAAAATAGAATAGCTGAAATTGTTTATCAACGTGGCGAGTTATACTGCCAACTTTGTGAAGTAAAAGATTGCCATTGTATTGGCTATGTTTGGTCAATACCAGAAATCTATGAGAAACTTAGTTCAAAAGGTCTCAGACATTCCAAATAAAAAAAGTGGAGGAGGAGGGATTCGAACCCTCGAACTCCTGAGAGACGGGATCACCCATTTTTATGATCTTAAGTCCCGCGTGTCCAAAAGCATTAATGCTTTCTTTGGCCAGGCTTGACTACCCCTCCACTATCAAAACTAGATTTCGCGAGAAATTTAACGTTAGTGTTTCAGGTTTTTCAGTCAAGAATTATAAGGATTCCATTTAACCAATTTTTCATGCTCCGATAGCTCAGTCTGGTAGAGCGTTACATTGGTAATGTAAAGGTCGTGGGTTCAGATCCCGCTCGGAGCTTTAATAATTTTTTATTAAAACTTCTTTGTGTCCTGTTCTCTTTTGTGAGTTAGAGTTGATCGCTCTATTTACACTAATTTCTTTAATTTTCCATTTCTTTGATGAAAATAGTTTTTTGACTATTTTTGTATTCGAATTTGACAGTAGTACATGAGAGCCCTTCGAGTTTAACTGATTTGCTAAATCAGCCAATCTCTGAAGGTCATCTTCTGTGAAATCTCGATGAGTGTAACTAGTGAAGTTTGCTGTATCACTAACTGGTTGATATGGAGGATCAAAATATACAAAATCACCTTTTTTGGCATCCTTCAAAATTGACTCAAAATCTCTACATGAAATCTTGATTCTCTCAGACTGCAAAAATTTGCTTGCTATGATTAAATTTTCCCTGTTTACAATATTGGGATTTGTATATCTGCCTAAGGGGACATTAAATTTACCCTTACTATTTACACGGTATAATCCGTTAAAACATGTTTTATTTAGAAATAATAATCGTGATACTTTTTCAATCTGGCTTTTTGGCTCTTGCTTTCTTACTTCATAATAGTAGTCAATAGAATCTTTGTGGTAGTTTTTTGAATGGTTTTCAAGTGACTCAATTAACCGTCCTAGTTTGTCTCTAATTGTTACATATGCTAAAACCAGGTCCGAATTCAAATCAGAAACACTACATTTGAGATTAGGCTTCTTTGCAAGTAAATCAAACAATACAGCACCACCTCCTAGAAATGGTTCAAAATATGTTCCAAACTGCTTAGGAAAGTTTTTCTCCAATTCTGCTAAAAGTTGTCTTTTTCCGCCAGCCCATTTTACAAACGGTTTTGGTTCTATTGCTACCTGCTGATATTCTTGTGCCAAGGCTCATTACTTTCGTAATGAGGTTTTCTCTAGACAAGTGATCTTAGATTTACAAAGTGTGAAGAATTAGTTGATCTTGGGCAAATATGTTAAATACAAATTTCGTTTTTTGTATAAAATTTCTAAAAATCCAAATTTTTAGGCACAGCCTAGGTAGTATTCAATAAAATGAAAAGAGGTTGGGTTTTTTCTAATCCCACTTTGACCAAGCGGCCATCCATCTGTATGTCCACGTTGTTAGTTTACAACCTAAGGCTGTGAACGTAACTGATAGTACTGCTCCAGCACCTGCACCAAGTGCAACTGGGCTGTTGTAGAATTTACCTACCTGCGGCTCTATCGGTGTCATATATGGTGGTAACGTTGGTCTCGGATACTTGAAAGCAGTTTCTAGTGGATCTGCCACCGTAATCAAATTAACCATATTGAATAGTGGCAACGACATTCCAACTAAGACTCCGCCGAACAATATCAAGGAGTGCTTATTCTTCTTTGTTGCCCAGTATGCCAGATCCAACAGCATTGCTGACGGAAGCCAAACTGGTGTAACGATGAAGTCATATGGGTAACCTAAAGCGAACCATGCACCTTTGGCAATCCAAGTGTAGACTGTCATAATTAGCGCATAATACGTTGCGGTTCCTGGAACCCCAGTAAATGTAAGGTAATACGATGCACCTACTGCAAGCATCAATGTTTGAGATATTGAGAATACTACAAACGATGTCCAGGCCCAATCAGTATAGAAGATGTAGTCTCCTGCGTTAATTGTTAGCAGAGTTGAATTGACTGCGACTACTACTATGAATAAGTAGTGAGTACATCGTCTAAGCCAGACCATTAGAATTATTCCAGACAGTGAGTATATAAAAATTTGGTAAATCTACGTGATCGCCTATACGTAAAATCTAATATAAAAAGGAAAAGTCCTAAAGGGACGATTTTTGGTTAGTTACCTACGAACATTACGATTAGAACAGTACCGATGGCTACTCCAGCTAGTACTCCACCTACTAATCCATTGCTGCTCTTTCTTGTACCCTCTTCCATTACTTTAACACAGAAGAGATAACCAATTGATTCTACTAAGGTTAAGACGATAAATGCATAATGACCACTTGGTGTAGGATATGCCCATGGATATACGAAGTATCCTGCTGCAGTACCACCAAATGTTGCTAACCATGCTGCAATGAATGATAGTGTAATCATTCCAGTCATATTTTCAACACGACGGCCAATCATTTTCTCGACGTCTGCAGAACCTGCTCCGCCTCCGCCCGAACCAAAGCCTTTTGGTAAAGTCATATTGAATATCTACGAGCCAGAATCTTTTTAAATCTTTCCTAATTTCCGTGCCTGAATCGATCACTTTCAGTAGGAGAAATAAAAGAAAAAAGGATACGAATTCGTACCTTGATTATGGTATGGATCTACTGTACAATTTGCCTTCTAAGGCCATCTTGTACATTTCGGCAACATAGGGGTTTTCACCAGGTGTTTCTGCACCTAATTCAACGAGTCTTGCATAGACTCTAACTACATAAGCTAGAGCACCCATGAAGGCTACTACGACTCCCATGTTAAACATCCAGTGGTTTGGTACTGCGAAGATTTCTTCGACGAACCAAAAGTGCCACATCTCGTTAACTCCAATTGTAAACATAGTTGCTAGATAACCTAGAACAGTCATCTTTAGTCCTGTGTTCATAGAATTGTTTGGTCCTCTCAATACTGGGACTTTTCTATCATAAATTGCGACAAATCCCCATCCAAGTGGTAGTGCTACAAAGTGAGAGTATAACCACCAATGTGCTGGAGTAAATGCAGAATCTCTAATAGATGTCTGATGGAGTGAACCATCGACAAAATTGTCGACTTC
>Ga0315316_10000879_pt1 | contig 20463 bp, 11 predicted proteins | sample M160m3416metaG_FD_203702 | JGI IMG/M metagenome (GOLD analysis project Ga0315316, IMG submission 203702) | Ammonia-oxidizing marine archaeal communities from Monterey Bay, California, United States - M1 60m 3416 | ecosystem: Environmental > Aquatic > Marine > Intertidal zone | place: USA... | reverse complement strand
GACTCCGCCGAAGTTCCTCGGTAGCGATCGACAATCGAGCTTAGCGCCTCGGCTCGTTCTTTCAGGTCGGCGTTCTTAAGAGCCAGATCTCTTTCGGACAACAGCAGATCCGCTTCCAGACGGAACTCGGCATACTTATCGGGTGCACCAACCAGTTTTTCGCATGTCTCGAGTAGCGCATCTCGATTTCGCGCGGAGTTATCCAGTCCAAGCAATTGCTTTTGGCTCTCCAGCATGATCGCCATTACATGAAAACGGTTGGGTGCGCTTGGCGAAGCTTTGAGAATCGCGACGCCATCCCGGATAACGCTCTTGCACGCTCTGCGTTTCCTAATCGCCGAAGTGGCCTTGCTCACTTCGGCCAACTCTTCTTGCAAAACGGCAATCCTGTCCGGTGGTATGTCTTCAGATATTGACTGTGGCGCATCCTGACCTTGGGCCGCGCACGCGGACTTGCATACAAGTAGCACCACCAGGCACGCCCATGAAAAACCGCTATTCTGGTTATTCCTGTTCATTTCACAGGGGTCAATTATTTCCATGATACCGCTCGACATTGGATTTCATGCCGAGCTGAATTCCGTATTGCCATTCACCTTCCCCCTCACTTCTGACCTGCGGATGGACGATGCCCGACAGCATCCACACGAGCGTTCCATCAGGGCGTATCAATGCGATGTTGGGCACACGATCTGCAGAGAGGATTCCCAAACGCCGCACCAGAGGATTGGTGAGGCCGCCGGGAACGATAACCGTCTGACACGGCCACTCGTTCTTTTTTATCAGCGACTGCACGCGCTTTGCATCGTCGGCCAAAATAGCGGCGATGACCTTGACCTTCCCGGAGTGCTCGTCGGCCAGCTCGAAGGCCCGTTGCATTAATCCCGGAACTTCTTTTTTGTTGCCTCTGGAATCTTCCGTCGTTTTCCCATTGATTAACGCAGGGAGATCAGCGTCTGTATCAACAGGCGGCTCGACAAACATTAGTAGCGTCATCTTCCTGTCGGTGGCTTGCGGCAATTTCACTATACTTCCAGTGGGCGTTTTGAGCTCCACCTCCAACGGACCGCTGGCGACCAGCGTTGGCTCCGCCACCCCGGCGTTGCGCCGCAAATCCGCTCTCTCGATTCTGCGAGCCAGGGTAGGCGGGAAGTAGAGGTTGGGCTTGAACAGACGGTAGCGGTGGTTCTGATCCCGCAGAAAGGAAACAATGGGCCACGCCGCCGGATCGCTGTTGTCTGTATTTAGGAGCATCTTTCGGTATTTGTCGTGTAGCTCTCGAGAGCTGACGTCCATCGAGAGAATCACAGCCGCTGCATACGCCGAGGCCGGTGCATTGGTTGCTCCGGTTGCTTCAATTAAAGCAGACAACACTTGTTCCGGGATGGAATCACCCTGCCGAAGCGATTGCTTGGCGAGACAGAACCGCGGCGCGACGTCGGCCCCACGAGGCGGATTTGCGATCAGCGCCGTGCGCGCCTCTTCGACAGCGGCTTCGAGATGTTTCGTCTCAATGGTCAGCTTCCACATGCCCAGCAACGAAATAATCCTCCGGTTGCGAACCCGCCAAAGATCGGGAGCCTTGGGATATTGCGTGATGGCGTCGCGGCAAAGTTCTTCCGCCTTTTCATAATTCGCCAGCGCCTCTGCGCGCGTCAGCCGGTAACGCAGTGGCGCACTGATAAAACAGTCCTGAATAGCATCGATCGTTTCTGTGGGAACCGACTCCGCTGCACGGACCGTCTTGTTGCCTGGTCCTGCGCTGGACACCAGGAAATCGCCAACAAGTAGTGACTGCAACTGCGAAAGATAACGCACTTCGTCAAAGTTTTGTTCCATCGGGGTCGTTTCGGTGTGGGGCGATAGCAGGAACGCATGTCCATGGGCATTAACCCGCACGCCAATCGGATCCCGTGTCGCGAACACTCGGTAGGCTTGGCTCTTTACCCCCGCGGGCAACCGCATGGCAGTCCAGTCCAACCCCATCGTCCGCAAGATTTTCTCGCCGGCATCGGGCAACTCGTCCAGGTTGAAGCTGAAGACCTCCAGTTGGCCGGGGAAACGGGATCGCAGTTCTTTAACTGCGGCTAGGTGGGTTTCAATGTCCGGCGTTTTCTGCGACCAGAAATACATCAGACAAGTGTAGCCCATTGCGTCGATCGGGAATGTTAGCGAAACGCCGTCTGCCCGAGTGAACGTGCCGGTGAATACCACCGGAAAGTAACTATAGTCTCGACGACCTCGACGCCATTGAATGACATCGAGGTCACCCGCAAAACGTTCGTCCAGCGCACTTGTGATTTTTTTCTCCAGGTCGACAGCACTCAGTTTCGGCGCGATCTGCGAGGCCATCATGAGACTCTTCGCTTCGCCCGGTGTGTCACGGTAACGCTGCAGCAAATCCGCGAGCGCCTCAGCACGCGTTTTCACATCTGCATTCTTGAGCGACAGATCTTTTTCCGATAGCAGCAGATCCGCTTCCAACCGAAGGTCAGCGTAGTCATCGGGGGCTTCCAGCAGTCGCTCGCAGATGTCAAATAGCACGTCGCGATTGCGATCCGATGATTCCAGATTCAGCACCAGCTTTTGAGTTTCGAGCATGAGTCCCAGCACCCGATAGCGGTTGGGGGCTTTGGGATAAGATTCGAGCAGATGTTCCGCGCCGCGAACCACGGTCTTGCACGCCCTGCGTGTCCTGACAGAAGAAGTTCGTTTGTCGTTTTTCGGAAGATCCGCCTCGAGGGCTGCAATCCTAGTCTTCGGAATGTTGGCGGGCACGGCATCTTGTGCCGAACAGATGTGAGGGAATGTCAGCAACACGGCCAGGCACGCACTACAGATGCAGAATTTCATTGGGTTTCCTGACATCGGCATGGTTCTCAGCGCTGATAAATCGGTATATACCGGTGCGGAGTCGCCAAAATAATAATCGCCATGGGCGTCTCATAAGAAATCCCTTGCTTATGGGCTCTACCCCAGGCGCCCTGTATACTCTGTTTGCTGATGAGTGCATCCCGGATCTGTGGATACCACTCGGCATACTCTTCATCGCCGGCCTGCACCTTGGCCTGGATCGCGTAGTAGTGGCCATAGTAGTAGTAGTGGCCCCCGGTGATAATACCGGGAGAAAGGGTTTTGAGGTGGCGAAGCGCGGCATTAACCATTTCGGTGTCCCGTTGGCCCGCAAGCTGCGCGATGTAGGCACCACCAGCGGTGCAGGGGAAAGTCACATTTCTACCATCCTTGTAGGCAAATCCGCCGGTCTGGGGTTCGTGGTTATTCTTCAGATACTTCACGACTTTCGCGATCGTCTCGTTCGGAACGACGATGCCCGCCTGACGAGCCGAGGCCAGAGCGTGAAAGACGGTCATTGTACACGAGATGTCTTCTCCGCCGTCCGCCTGTGGTTGGTAACGCCATCCGCCACCTGGATTCTGCGATCGCAGAATCACCTCTACGGCCTTTTCGAGCGCCTTCTGGATCGCATCGTCATCGGCCGGATCCCTACACATTCCCCACATCTCGGAGAGGGCGAGCGTGGCTAGCCCATGCTCATACATCACCGTGCCAAGATAACCATCAGGACGTTTTTTTGCTTCCTTTAGCAGCCACTTCATGCCCCTGTTCAACTCATCAGCATGAGTGCCGAAGCCGGGGAAATGGGCCTTCGACATGAACGCCATCAGTGCCAGAGAAGTGATGCCAACCGAATGACCTCTCTCTCCATTGCTATCCCAGGAGCCGTCCTTGTTTTGGGTCGAGAGCAGGTATTTAAGACCCTTGTCGATTGCTTTCGACGCTTTCGGGGTCAGCTCCGGCGCGCCTCCCTGCTGGGCCATTACTGGTGCGGCCAAAAGAGTGGCGACAGCAAAGCAGGCGAAGACGCGTGACTTACAGGAAAAACTTCGGGTCACTCGAATCAATTTAGTATTCTTCATTGCGTCAATCTTTCATAGTAATCCTTGAGAATCGCCCGGTATTCCAGCGGAAGTTCCCTGGCGAAGTTCTCGTTGAGGGCCGCCCGGTCTCGACGTCCGATCACCTGCCATTCCAGGCGCCCGCCCTTCGGCTTTGTTCCGGTGAGGGCGCCTGGCATAAAGAGCTCCAACTCAGCCTCCTCGGGCTCCGCATCATCTGCAGGTGGACCAGGGAGTCCCGAGCTGCCACCCAGGAGCGGAACAACGTATCGCAGTGCATACTCGAGAACGAAGTAACGCAGCACCTCGCCAGCCTTGTGCTGACTGGTTGCGGCTGCGACGCGATCGGCGGCCTCAAGTTTTGCGATAGCCTCTGAGAGATGCAGTTGCGCAGCAATCAGGTTCGGATGCGATTCGGACGCCGGGATGAACGCCGCGCATTGGCTTTCAAGTTCGCGAAGCCGGGACGCAAATTCGGGTAATTGTTCCGGAGTAGCAGTTTGTGTTTTGCGGGAGAGATCATTGTGGTGGGCCGCTAACCCCAATACTTTCTCGAGCAATAAGACCTCGGGCTCAGGTTCCGGAAGCTCTAGGCCAAAAGGCGGAGGTGTAATCAGATATGCGAGATTCTCCGTCAGCGTTTGCAGTTCTTCAGTATCCGCGACGAGGGCATCCAACACGTCTTCAGCTCCTGCTCCAGCGCCCCCACTGTCGATCGCACTCTCCAATTGGCGCGCGGTCGCAACATAGCCTTCCTCGCCGGTGAGCTTCTGCACTTTTTCGCCAAACCGCTTTGCTTGCGACTTCACTGCCTCCGCATCCGGCGCACCCTCAACCTTCTGCAGCAATTGCCGTGTGCCGGTTCTGATTCTGGCGCTCTGTGGCACGATCTCATACAAGTTCTCGGTCAACTCGAGTATATAGCGATACTCCGGAGTGGCTTGATCAATCTTGGTCCGCAGTTCCTGCAGCGATTCCACGACAAACAATTGTGCATCGAGCGCATCCTCGATATCATCGGTCTCCAACCCAATCGCGGCGGCGTCCATATCTTCCTTGGCGAAGATCATCACCGTGCCAGATTCGATCCTGTGCGCCAAGGGGTCGAGGGATGCTACGACAGCGTCCACGGCATGGATTAAATTCTTTTGGGGAATCACCAACCCCGGCCAGCCTTCCGGATTGACCTTTTCAGTCAGCGCACTGAGCCGGCTCTGCTCGGCCTCGATTTCAGCAAGAAGCGGGCTCGGAGCAAGGGCGCTCCCGACCATGGCCAGCACGTCGGCGAAGGCGGTGCGCGTCGCCGTCAATTCCTCATTCAGACCAATGGCCTCCTCGAGCGCATCGAGCGCCTGCTCCTTAAAATCGATGGCATCATCAGGTTTGTTTTTCTTGAGCAACGGGGTGGCTTTTCCCACGGCACGCGCCACGCGGCTGAGAGAGTCGATCAGCGGCTGATCATCTTCGCTGGAGCTCGCCTGGATTTCCTTCCAGAGGACGATGTTACGAAGAAACCGCTCCACATCATCGGCCAGCGCCTGGTTTCGTGTGGCGAGAAACGCGGTATTCGTTTCGTCATCGGCGGCATCTTCGGTCTGCTCGAGGAGCCCGATCAGACGTTCCTCAATCGTCAGTAACTGCGCTTCCTGCTTTTCAGAAATGGTGACTGCGGCCTTCATGCGCGCCCTCTTGGTCATGGCCTCCATTCGCCAGCCGGCGATCTCCACCAGCTTCTCAAATGCTGTCTGTGCTTTCTGGTGATGACCGGCTGCAGACTCACGGTCGCCAGCTTCGATCTGGGTCAAGGCCGCCTGCATGGCGTGTTCGGCAGCGGCGAGCAAATCATCCACCGGCGGGGCAGAAGGTGCGACCGCATCGTAGAGCTTCGGTCTCAAGGCGGGCACTTCGGGCATGAGTCGCAGATGGAGTTTCCGCAGGAGAGTGGTCTGGGAGCGGACGAGATCATCCGCGCTCATTTCGGCGCCTTCTTCACGCAACTTCCTCTGCCCGGCGGCCAGCGCGGCATACAGGTCGCGGGCCGTGGTCAGCGCCTCGTATTCCGCGCCACGCCGCAGCCGGAACTCCGCGCGGAGCAGGCTCGCGATTACCTCTTCCTGGAGTCGGGCCGCCTTTTTTAAATCAGTCTGGGGGATGAGCTTCGCGGCTTGCGCCATCTTGGCATCGGCGCCAGAGCGGAGCAGTCCATTAACCATGTGGGACAGATTGAAGGCCATCAAGGCGTCCGTGTTGGTGCTCTCCTTATTCCGAGGCGTTGCGGAAAGTAAGCGACTACACCACGCAGCAAGCCGTATCTGTGCCTCGGCTAGTTCTTCGTTTCTTGCACGATGACCGATATCCGATTCTTCCTGTATGATAGTTCGCAAGCGCAAGTCCGCTTGGGTCTGCACGGTCGCATGCAGTTCGCGCGCCATGACATCCGCGGCGTCGTTGAAACCAAGCTGAAACACTAGCAGGGCGAGTTCGCGAGCCGAACTATTGACCATGTGGATCGCTAGGGCAGGATCCATTTCGGGGCTCTCTTTGTCGGAAACCGCAGTCAGTTCCCTGAACATCGAAGCCGCTCGCCCCACATGCTCGTCCCCAATGGCCTGCAAGTCCGAGGAGAGCTGGACCAGCAAACTTGAGTGTTCCGTGTCCGAGATATTGTTCGCGGCCAGGTCTTCGACCAGATCGTTCATCTGTCTTCGCAACAGGTTCAGGCGTTCGCGCATCAAGTCCTGGCGAACCGCTTCGAGTTGGCACGTCTGGATGAACATGTCATCCGAAGGGTTAAGACGGCGGACGAGATCATGAACGTCGCGCTCCTCACGATAGATGGTCCGGATCCGATTGAGCAGGCGAACCTTCTGCTTTTCGATCTGCTTCAGGTAATCCTCCTTAGACAGGAACTGCACGCGCCGCGCATCCGAGCGCGCCCTGTGCGGTCCAATCGCGCCCGGATAGCGGTCAGCCAGCTCGATCGCGAAGGAGACGGTGTCGCCGACCGCTAGGTCGGGCAGGGCTTCGCGGTAATTCCAATCGATCTGCTGCTCACTCCCATCGCTCAGCTTCGGCACGGGAAGGGTGACCTTCTCTTCCCCGCTCTTGTTGAATCGGTAGCAGATGAAAGCCTCGCCAAAGCCGTGGTCGTCCCGGGCCCGGAAGGCAAAGTCGAGATTGCGCTCGAGCGTCGCGAACAGGTTTCCGGCGGGCGAGGTAAGAATGACGCTCGGCACCCGATCGGGTGCCACCTGGAGGTAGTGGCGCGGGCTGGAGAAGGCGAACCCGTGTTCCTTGCCCACCCATCCGAAACTATAGGCCCGCGACTCGGCTGCAACCTGCTGCATCGTGACCGAGCGACCATCCGGGCTGATCTTCAATGGGAGAGCCTTGCCATCAGCCGGCCGGAACTCCGCCTTGCTAACCGGACAGTCGAGCATCAGTTCCCACTTGATTGCAGTCCCTTCGGGTACGGTGATCGTAAGTGCATCGACGGTCTCGACCGGACGCTGGGTGTACTCAGGAAACTCGAGAGATACTTCAGCGCGCTCAATCCTCGGTGCAGAAATCACTCGCACGGTTTGCCACTTACTACGGGCATCACCGGCGGAAATGCGGAAATCGAAGCTGCGAAACACGCTCGGTGCCTCGTACTCACAGACTCCACCAGTGATCGCCAAGGTGCGTTCGCGCGGCTTTCCCTGGCCGGTCCGCAAGATAATCTTGGCGCTGTCAGGAACCTCGCCGGAGATGTTGGCGACGAGGCGTAGTCCCCCTCCCTCCTTCACAATCCGCTCACCATCTTCCACCTCGATCAAGGTGCGAGTGGGGTATTCGATGGCTACCCAAGGAGCGAATAAACGTGTCGCCGCCGTCTTGAACATTGGAAAATCGAGTGCCGCAAAGACACACAGGGAGGCCAGCAAACCGCAAGCGAGCAATCCCGGGGCACCGATGCGATTGAAAGGAATTACCTCTTCCACGTCGACTTTGTCAGCCGATTGGTTGGCACGTTCGACGGTGCGCGCGGCCATCGCTGCGGACGTTCCAGAGACAGACTTGGCCCCAGATAATTGCAAACCCGACACCAACAGACTCTCGAGGTTTTGGTAGTGGTCCTCCACCTTGAGTGCTGTGCGCTGAGAACTGAACCAGGGTTTGAAGAAGCGCCAACCGCTCCGCCACGCCTTGGTGATCGGAAACACCAATAGCGGAACAAGGATGATCATCCGGACGAAGACTGGCAGGCGGATAAACCAGTCGATCGTAAATCCCACGAGAAACAAGATTGCAATCCAGTTGCACAGCGACAGCAAGCCCATCGACAGGTTCAGTCCCTGTTCCCTGCGGTGCACCCTGCGGAGGCGCGAGGCGAGCTTGGCTGGCTTGATCATCTGCATCAGCGTAGGTCGTATTTCCTCCGTAGAATCCATTCAATTCCGAGCAGGGCGACCAGAACGAGGGCGACCAGGCTGTTGTCCCACAAGGGGCGATCGGTGCGCACCGTGGTGGTGTGCGGTTCGCGGTTGAGCAAAGCGGGAAGTTTCTGCAACTCCAGGGCACTCAGGACTTCCCCGCCGGAGAGTTCGGCAATCCGACGTAAGTGATCGATCTGCATATCGGTGTTGGCCAGTTCCGGCCTAAGATCAGCGACTTGAAACTCGATGGAATTTGAAAGCGGACGATCGGCCGGGTTTGCCTCCACCCTATAACCGCCCGCGCGTAGCGGTGAGAAGTAGCCCTCATAGAGTCCGGGGTTCGACTTGTCCGGGCGCAGCGTGACGCGCTGTGGATCGCCTGCGCTCCCGTCGGTGTCCAGCGCGCTGACTCCAATTTCAAATCCTGACTGGATGAGCGGTTCGTAGTCGTTGTCGAGCAGGTTCGCATAGAGCATGACACGGTCATCGACCGGATAGGTGCCGCGATCCGTCTCGAGACGGATCCGTTTATGCTCGCCCATGAGCCGCGACAGGGTGAGGAACTGCACGCACTGGGACCAGACCCGCCAGTGGTACTTGTCGCCGGTTTTGAAACGCAGCAACCAGAGGCGGTCAGTCGCCATCATCATGCACTTTCCCGTGCCGTAGCGCTGCCAAGCCACCAGCGGGTAGCGGTCGGCGCGGGATTGGGTGTCGGAGAGCTCGGCCAAGACGGTCGCGCCGGGGCGCGGGGCGAGCAGCGGCGGGATGCGGTCGAGCGGTGCGACCCGGCTCCAGACGAGATCGTTCTCGTCCTGATCGGTCTCCAGCGTCATCACGAGACTGCTGCGACCTTCGGGCGTGAGCACCGGGTAAACGCTCTCATCGATATCTTCCCATTCGGCATCCGGATCGAACTCGACGGGCAGCATGCGTTCGACCGGCGTACCGGCGTAACTGGCCGGCGCAAATCGCGCGCCGCAGAGCATGAGCAATGATCCGCCGCGCTCTCGAACCAATTCCTCCAAGCGCAGGAATGCTTCCGTCGAGAAGAACGCCGAATCGACGTCGCCAAGAATCACAAGGTCATAGGAGAATGCTTCTTCGCGCTCTTCCGGAAAGCTCGCGATGTATTCGGACGAGTTCTGCGCCAGTTCCGGCTGGGAGCGTGTGCCGATGAAGGTCGCGTTGATGCGCGGGTCACGCTTCAGCATGGCGCGCAGATAACGGAACTCCCAGCGGGCGCTGCCTTCGATGCAGAGCACGTTGATCTTCTCGTTCACCACCCTGACGCTGCGCTCCACTAGGTTGTTCGCCGCGGTCGCCTCGTCGGAAAACGCTTCGATCTTGATCCCGATCCGAGCCGCGCCTCTCTCGGCGACGTCGACATTAAAGAAAATCTCTTCGGACTGCAGGCCGCCTTCGAACGACACGGTCTGCCGGGCGACGCCACGCCCGTTGAGACTCACCGTAAGATCGGAGGTGCGTTTTTCGTAGCCCTTTGACTGCAACTGGACGCGGACGGGAACTTTGTCACCGGTGAATGCGACGTCCTGCATGATGACGTTGCGGATCGAGACATCATCAGGGTCGGCGATTCCCACCGGGACGGTATAAACAGGGATGCCACGGGTGCCTAGATCACGGACCACCGACTCGGCGCGACGCGACGAGGTGTCCAGCCCATCCGAAACCAACACCACGCCGGCGAGGGGCGCACCGCGTTCTGTCTTCGCCAGCGCCTCGAGAGCCCCAGCGATGGAAGTTTCCGGGCTGTCGGACTGCAGGGCCGCCAGTGACTCTTTGATCCCGCTATCGCCCTCGCCCAGCCGATGCATGGTTTCGCCGAAGGCGTGGTAACTAACATCGAGATCTTCGCCGATCGATCCGAGCATCTCCCCCGCCGACTTCGAAAGCAGGCCGGTTGCCAGGTCGAGGCGCGAGGCCGCAGCGATCGCATCACGCTGCTTGCCGTCGAGCGACATGGCGCTGCGCTTCACGTCCTCCGGCGTCGAAGCAAGCGGCAGGAACCCTAACGCCACCGCTGCCTCGCCGATGTCTCCGGATCGCTTGCGTTGGTCTTTGACGGACATGCTCTGTGAAACGTCGACCAGAACCGGCAGGCGGCGTTTCTCGGTGTGGGTCTGCTTGACGGTCGCGGTTGGTTCGAACAGGACGGACACGATCAAGCACAATGCCAGCAGCCTGAAAAAGGCGAGCACCATGCGAAACCCAAGCGGCAATCCCTGTCGCCGTCGATAGAGGAAGACGGTCAGGGCAAAAGCGGCGACAAAGGCCGAGATCACGACAGCCGTCGAGATCGGCCGCGCCCAGAAGAGTCGTTCGATCTGTCCGTCGGTGAAAATAAAGGCAAGCATCTAAGCGTTCTCCGTGTTCGCCGCGGGAAGCGGGGTTGAGTTTGATTTCGCCGCCGACCCCTTCGGTTTGCGCCCCGCAAGCAGGCTCTCGACGACCAGCAGCCCAAGCACAGACAGCAGGAGCAGAAACCAGAACGATCGGCCGGTGCGCGATTGCCCCACGGCGTCAAGCAGGTCTGCCTCGGACTGAGCCACCACGATATCCGTGCCCTCGAATCGGCGAGCCACCTCGGTCGCAGGCTGACTACCGACATCCGATTCCGCGGTGGCGGCATTAACCGCTACCGGCATGCCGGGCGCCTGGAGACTGACGCGGGCGAGATAGAAACCAGATTCTCCGGCATGGTCTAAGAGCGCCACATATTGATTGCGATACTCGATGACGGGGACGGCGATCGTGTCCCCTGAAGGCGTGTCGAACACAGCCTCGCTGGCATCGGGTTGGTCGACGTAGGACAGTGACAGGGAATCGCCTACCAGGCGCGGCGTCTCGAACTCACGCGCGGTGAGGTAGGTCACCATTTGTTGGATTACCATGGGGAAAACCGGCGTAACAGCCATGTTGTTCCAAGAGGAATCTGCCGAGGTGGTGAACATGAACACCTGTCCGCGCCCGACCGAGTGTTCCAGGAGCACGGGGGTATTCGTGCCGGCGAGTGAGAGGATCGTCGAGCTGCTGGCGACGGGCTTGACCTGCAACACCTTGCGTAGGCGTGTCTCGCTGAGAAGATCCTCCGGAAGGGAGCGAAGCGGACGGCATACCGGGTGGTCGGGGACGGTCGGGTCGAGCGGCTTGCCTACCCCGAGCGCATCGCTAGTGCTGACCGCTTGTTCGATCACCGCCGGCAGCAGAGACACCCCGTCGAGCGCCGAACGCTTGTTCCAGGCGGCGCCATCGACGTGGTCGCCCGCGAACCATATCAGGCCGTTGCCAGCGCGGACGTAACTTTCGAAAGTGCGCGCCTGCTCGGGAGTGATGTCGGGAACATTCTGAAGAATCACAACATCGAAGTTCGCCAAATCCTGGCTCGGCAGGTCGATCCATGGCACCGATTGCACCGAGAAGTTCTCCTGGCCCGCAGCGCCACCGCGCGCCCGCAGCGCCGCAGCGATGAAGCTTCCTGAACCGCCAGACTCACCTTCGACGCTCAACACCGACACGTCATCGCGGACGATAGCCACCGTGCGGCGGGTGTTGTCCTCGAGCAGCGAGTCCTGCTCCAGCTCGGCGCTGATGCGCACCGGGCCGGCATTGCGAAAATGGACAAATAGTGAAACTGTCTCGGAAGCTCCCGGCGCAATCGCTGGAATCGTCTTGGTATCGACCGTGATGTCGTCGGCCCGACCCTTAACCTGAATGTTGGTGGCAGGGTTTGTTCCGCAGTTGCGCACCGTCGCACGATACCGGGCCACCGTGTCCTCACGGAGCACGCCGGAGACGAGTTCGAGGCCAGTGATCGCCAGGTTGTCGCTGCCGCCGAGCACGGGAACGATGGTCGTCGATGCACTCTCGGCCAGGTTCTTAAAAGCCGCGCCCAACCACTCGGGCTGCTGTTGCCAGTCACTCGCCTGCATATCGGTCACGAGGAAAATTTGCTTCTGCGGCGCCTCCATCGATTCGGCCAACGCCTTCAATGTTTTTGGAACACTGTCGAGATCGAGCGATTCCGGACTCACCCGCTCAGAGGAAAGCAGCTCGTCGAACTTGCCGGGAGCGAAGGCCACGTTGCGCGCCAGCACCCGTTGCTCGGCGCCAAGCAGGACCAGGCAGACCGGATCCCCCGGATGGATATTCTCCGTGATCATCCCGATCTTTTCGATCGCCCGCTCGAAGCGCGTGGACGCGCCGTCGCTGTGCGCCATACTGTAAGATGCGTCGAGCCCGATGACGACGCCCACCCGGCTCTCACCAATGCCCGAAGGCATCTCTCCCGCATCTTCCATGAACGGCTTCGCGAGAGCCGCCACCAACAGCAGGATCGCTAAGCAGCGGAGACAGAGCAGAATCATATCCCGCAGGCGCAATTGGCGTGAGCGAACCCTGACATTGCGATTAAGAAACTGCATCGCCGCCCAATCGGTGCGTTTGACCTGATGGCGATTGAGGAGGTGAGCCAGGATTGGTAGAGCGATGCCGAGACCGGCCAAAAGCAGTAGAGGATTGAGAAAATTCATGCTCGGCCTCCGTTCGCTATGGACTGGGTTTCGTGGAAAAACTCGCTCAAGACCGCGTCGAGCGGACGCGAGGTATCGACCAGGGTATAGTCCACCTGGCTCGCGGTACATCCCGACTTCAGCGACTCGCGGAATGCGTTAAAGCTCGCGAGGTAGTCATCGCGAATTCGCTCCGGCTGCGTCATCAGCGGCTCCTCATTCTCCAGCCCTTCGAAACGCCAGGTCCCTTTGAAGGGGAAGTCCAGCTCGTAGGGGTCCAGCGTGTGCAGGACAACCACGTTATGCCCCTCGAAGCGCAGGTGATCCAGTCCGGCGAGAATGTCGTCGATGTCGCAAAGCAGGTCTGAGATCACGACGACGACGGAGCGTCGGTTCATCATCAGCGCGATGTCGTGCAACTGTTTGGCAAGGCTGGTCTTCGGCGTCGTTTTAACCCCTTTGAGCAGGCGGTCGATCTCGAGGATGATCCCCATGGCCGAACGTGGCGGAAGATAGGCCCGCACCTCGGAGTCGAATACGGACAATCCGACGGAGTCGCGCTGCTTAAGCACCATGTAGGCGAGTGAAGCGGCGAGATACTTCGCGTATTCGAGTTTGCTGACCTTAGCTGACCCGTAGTTCATTGATGCGCTGGCATCGACGAGCAGGTGACAATCAAAGTTGGTCTCTGCCTCGTAGAGCTTGGTGTAATACCGGTCGGTTCGACCGAACACCCGCCAGTCGATGGTTCGCAGTGCATCACCTGGTGCATATTGCCGGTGGTGGGCAAACTCTGTACTGAAGCCTCGCAGTGGACTGCGATGACTCCCGACCCGCAAGCCCTCAACCACCTCACGGGCGATGAGCTCCAAGTCACCAATGCGCTGCAGTAACTCGGGATCGAGGTAGTTTGTATCGGGAAAATGCTCTGACACCAGTGTCGAGAAGATGCTCAGTATTATGGATACGGGTGACTTGTAAGGCTAGTGCTAGCTTGCCTGTTTACCGAGAAGCTTCTCATCCACCGGGACGGCATCGATAAGCTTGGCTATGAGAGTATCTGAGGTTTCCCCCTCCGAGCGAGCTGCGAAGTTGGGGATGATACGGTGGCGGAGCACCGGCAAGGCTAGGGCCTTGATATCGTCGATCGACACGTGAGAGCGTCCGCGAAGGGCCGCCCGCGCTTTGCCGGCAAGGACCAGGTTGAGTGAGGCGCGCGGGCCTGCACCCCAAGCCATGAGGCCCTTCACAAACTCCGGCGCGTCAGGCGCGTCCGGCCGGGACGCGCGCACCAGTGCGACTGCATAGTTAGAGACATGCTCAGAGACAGGAATACGCCTGACCACGCGTTGAAATTCGATGATGGAGGCGGCGTCCACCACCTCCTTAAGGTCGGGTTCATTGTCTCCGGTAACGCTGCGCACGATGTCGAGTTCTTCCGTGTGGCTTGGATACTGCACCATAATATTGAAGAGAAAGCGATCGAGTTGTGCCTCGGGCAGCGGGTAGGTTCCCTCCTGCTCGATCGGGTTCTGGGTGGCGAGGACAAAAAACGGTTCATCGAGCTTAAAATCTTCGCCCCCTGAAGAGACGCGCTTCTCCTGCATCGCTTCCAGTAACGCTGCCTGCGTCTTTGGCGGCGTCCGGTTAATCTCGTCAGCAAGGAGTAAATTGGTGAACACCGGTCCTTTCTGGAACTTGAACTGTCGCTCGTGCGTTTCCGGATCCTCCTGGAGGAGTTCTGTCCCGGTGATGTCGGAAGGCATCAGGTCCGGCGTGAACTGGATACGCTTGAACCCCAAGGACATCGTCTCCGCCAAGGAACTCACCAAAAGAGTCTTCGCTAGACCGGGCACGCCAACCAGCAGGCAGTGTCCACGGGCAAAGATAGCGATCATCATCTCGTCGATAACGTCGTCCATGCCGACAATCGTCTTGCGTAGCTCGGTTACGATCGCATCCCTCGCCTCGCCAAGTCTCTCCAGGGCATTGATGTCTTCGGATTCGTTTTTCATTTCTGTGTTTCCATTTCTGTGTTTGTTAAGAGCTCGCTCAATCGTGGCCAAAGCAGCCACTATCGGCTGGTTCGATCCAGCTGCATTCTTACTACTTACCACTTAAACCGAGACGTTTCTTCATTCTAAACAGCTCCTTGTGTTTTTTCCAGAATCTCCCCTTCCACCGAACTTCGCTATTTAATGCGAACCTGTGGACGCAGTCTGTCCTTCTCTTCTTCAGACAGTTGGTCAGGTCGAACGATCAGCGTTTTCAGTTGCGGGAACATGTTTAAACCCCCCATTGAGCTGATTTTACTGCCTCGCAAATCCACGACCTCAAGCATCCTCAGGTCGGCGATTTCCGAACTGTTCGAAATCAACGTCTCGATAAGAACCAACCGCTTTATCGGCAGAAACCGTAGCGGATACTGCCCGTCTTTCGTTCGCAGAGAGAACGACTCGCCGCCTCCATCGATAGTCAATGTCTGAGTCTCTGCCTCGTAGCTGAAACAGTGCGCATGATCGCCAAACATGGCCGCGACAGCCAGTTCATACCCCTCCCGATATCCCAACGATGCGTAGTCGTAGGAGAGGATCTTTTCTGACAGCGTTGATCGATTCATTGACCGCACTGTCTCAATGATCCCGGCCAGCTGGGTTGCCGAGGTCTTATGCTGATCTGGATCAAAGGATTCAACCAACACCTTATTGACCCTGACAAGCCCGCGCATGCGCTCGGGGTTGATCGCAAAATACGGCTTCGCCTTGGCAAACTCTGCGCCCATGAAGTAGAGATACGCAAGCTGCGCGCGCGCCTCATCGGCTCGCTCCGGCTCGGAATCAATCATGTCGTTCACGGAACGCATCGACAGTTCATAAGACACCAATGGCAGTTGATAAAAGAAGTCATTGGTAAACTGATTACCAGTGGCCACGTCGTCGGGAAGCGCCGTGGCCAGTCGCCCTACCTCTCGAAGCAAGGCTTCTGAATCTTCCTTCTCCACCCTCAAACGAGATGCTAGTGTCTCGGTCTCCTCCTTTTCCACCTGCAAACGTGCTGCTAGTGTTCCGGTCTCCTGCTTTTCCACTCGCAAACGCGCCGCTAAGGTTTCGGCCTGTACACGCTTGGCGCTCAGGCGGTCAACGAACAAGCCTGTCACCACCACCACCATCGCCACGAATACAGCGGCCAGATTACAGCTGACGCAATTTCGACGATAGAACAACAAAAACTCGGTCGGCAGCCCACTTTTGTGGGCTACGGGAGAGAAACCGCCAAGAAACGCGCGAACATCTGTGATCAAGTCACTCACCGACGCATAGCGATCGGCTGGGTCTAGCGCCATCGCCTTCATGACCACGGCACTCAAGCTCTCGGGAACGCCGCTACCGCGCTCGGTTGGCGGCACAATATCACCGGACACTGCTGCCTGCAGCATGGTGTCGGTGTCACCGTCGCTGGGGGGTCGACAGGTCAGCACGGCGTAAAGCAGGGCGCCCAATGCGTAGATGTCAGTGCGCTTGTCCCGCTCTCCGCAGCGGATCTGCTCTGGTGCCATATAGCCGGGAGTTCCCTTAACCTTACCGTATACCGTCATTCCGCTTAACAGATCGGGATTGAGCAACACGTCATCATCGATCTCATTAGTGCCGCCGATCAGTTTTGCCAGGCCCCAGTCACAGACCAACACTTCGCCATAATGACCGACCTGAATGTTGGTCGGCTTCAAGTCCAGGTGAATGACGTCGCGCGAATGCGCGTAGGTGATCGCATCGCAAACCTTGAGGAAGATATCGAGTCGCTCAGATAGCGAATACCCCCCACCCGCGAGAGCCTCCTGCAGCACCACATCGAGCCCATCGCCGGCTTTTAGATCCATGGTGAAATAGGGTTTCCCCTCTTTGTCGACACCGACATCGTGGACGGAGATGACGTTCGGGTGCTCGAGCAACGCTGTCAGCCGTGCCTCGCGAATAAATGGGTCAAAGAGCAAATCGCTTGCGTCTTCATGCAAACGAGCCATCGCGACGTGACGATTACCGTGTCGATCGAGGACCTTGAGGATGCGTTTCATGCCGCCGACCGCAATCAATTCAGCTTGACCGTAGCGCTCCTGAAGCGAACAAAGCTGGCCGTAAAGAGGCGATTCTGCTGCCGGATCAATCTGCTCAAACGCTTCCTCGAACAGATTGTTCAAGGCTTGGGTTCGGTCTCTCGATTCTGCCGTCATTGGTAAAACTCCAGGTAACTGCGCAACTGTCTTGCTTCCTTGCGGAAGCGCGACTGGACACGATTGCGCAGCACGTAGACCGAGTCCTTGGTCAACTCAAGAGCCGACGCGATATCGTCAACGGACTTTCCATCGAGAGTCATTGTGAAAACGTCCATGGCCCTACCCGAGAAACTGGCATTCAAGCGTTCGATGACCAGCGCAATAATGTGTTTCCGCCATTCGCTTTCAATGATGTCCTCAATATCCGGTGGCACGACGTCGGCGACGGCGGCGTTGGCCTCCCGGCGTTTTCGCGAGGCAACCTGACTGCAATGCGTATAGAAGGTGTTGCGGATGATTGTTCCCAGCCACGTGCGAAACCTGGCGTGGTCACGGCTCAGTTCCACCGTTGACAGGTTCTTCCACAATTTCAGCAAGATGGCTTGGCTCAGATCTTCGAGGTCATCCAGTGGCGCGTGCAGTTGCATCAGCACCATGCGAATAAAGCTCCCATAATAGTCGGTAAAGTCGTCCCAAGCTTGGCTGTCGCTGGGATCGCGCGCCCGGTCAACCAAGGTCTGTCGTGTCTTCCACTGCTCTTTCGACAAGTTTATCTCATGCTGCTGGTCCATGCCTTCAGTCCGTAATTAATCGTGCACCTTAATCCGCTACAAATCCAGTTCGCCATTGCTAAATTCGGGGGATGAGCATTCTAGCAGGTGGGCGTGGGTGTGTCAGTTATCGGCGAGTATCCGCGATTGCGTAGCTCCTTGACCACTATCCCCTATTGACAGAAGGTTTGCGGCAGCCCGAACCATGTGCCGGCGATGCTTACCGCGGTACGGCGGGTGGCTGTTGGCTCAGCGGTTGGGTGGGCTACTCACCCCCCAAGATGCAGGTCGCTTGATTGGTGTAACGCTATTCCGGCAGGGCACAGGAACCATGAACCAGAGTGCGGGGTTCATGAGTTATTCTTGATCTTTGATTGATTCCTGATTCCCAGAACTTCGTATGCGCGAGATGATGTAGGCAACTACGCCTCCAAACATTGAGATGAGCATCGCAGGCACTAAGAAAATTGCAGTAATGGGCCAAAAATCGGCGCCAAACCCAGTTGGAATAAATGCCATAAAGACGACTTGGCCCACATAGATGCCCAAGGCGGCTGAAAAGCAATGTTTCGGAGACGGGAATGAGGCAATTATGCCCGTTATTAACAGCGCCAGAGGCAGGTAAACTCCTGCATCAATGGCTTCCTCTTCGCCGGTGATGGGTTCGCATATGGCCCAAATTAAGAAGCCAAGAATCAGTCCACGAAAAAAATTCCCCCGTTGGAAGGCAAACAGTTCCCTTAATTTTACTGTTTTTAGGTATTCAAAAATTCCAATTACTTTCGGCCAGCCCCGCAAGGCAAAATAGATCAGTAAGGGTCCTGCGCAGAAAAGAACGATACAGAGAATTTTAAGAGCAATATAATCTGGATCAAAGAAATAATCTGGATCAAATAAACTTGGCTCAAAGATGCTGAAGCAACAACCGACACCAAGAAGCAGGAAAATGATTCTGATGAATTTAGCAATGCGTTTAGATATAGAAAATTTCATATTCTTTAAATCCAAATCATTCTAACCGATCGCCTTAAGGCTACAATTAGTCAGAACTAACCCTAACAGCACCACCCCACAGCGCACAAGGGCACAAGGGCGGGTGGCTGGTGGTTAAGGGTGACTACTCACCCCCCACGATGCAGGTCGCTTGATTGGGGGGACGCTAAGGCTTCTCGCTGATTAGCTTTACTGGCCGCCCGCCCCAAGTATCACCCCAGCCCTTTGCATCGGGTTTGCGGTAGATGATCAGGGTGCTTTCTAGTATTCCTCTCCTTTTAAGGTCATCTTGGGTATTTGGGTCGTTCGGATTTCTCCTCCCCCCTAGCTTCCCTCGATGCGGAAGAACAGCTCCTCCGCGTCCCCTAGGACGCCCTCCAGCGGGAAGGTCACTGTGATGTGGTCTGTGTCCTCGGGGTTTTCATCACTCTCTGCCGTGATCCCATCGTCCAAGTCGGAATCCCAGTTCGTCATGTCGAGCGAAAACTTGGCGCTGTACGAATCGGCACCGCTGTTGCGCCAGGTCAGAGTCACCGTGTTAAGGTCAGAACCGTAGTCGATCTCGGTGATAGCGAAAGGGGCAGCAGCAACGTCGGAACCTATATCGATGTGAAAGACTAGATCACTGCGCGCAAATTCTCCACCGCGGTTGATCAGAACTCCACCCGCATAATCATTGCCGGTTCTATGGCGATACGGAATTCCACCATTTCGCCAAGACCCCATCGATTGGGCATCGGTGATGATCCCATACTCGACCCCGGCACTCACTGCCTGCGGGGTATCGAAGGTGAATGTGATGTAATCTTCCGCCGCCCAATCGCCCTCCGGTGAGGCAGCCATGACTGCGTTTTCGGAATAGACGTCCGTAAAGGTAAACACACCACCTGGTCTCGAAATGATACCCAACCTTAAATCCACATTTTCACTTCCCGCGTCATTTAAGTTTTTACTGGCAAGGTAAACCGTAAAGCTATTCAAGAGCCCGTCCTCAGTGGGCGTGAATGTTTGACCCGCATCGTGTTCGATATCATGAAACCACTTTTGGGTAGCTGTGGGCGCGGCATAATTCGCAATGTCGTCACCATCGACGGTTGGAGCAGTGGTGCTGATGGAGATCTCCCCTGCGTTGACTGAGGCTCTGGCGACTGCAAAGCCAGCGATTGCAGCGAGCAGTAAAGTGGGAGCTGTGTTTTTGTGGTTCATTTTTGGGATTTGGGGCAACATGGTTCCTGCGGGCCAGTCAGGAGTAAGTTGGGAACCACTACCCCACAGCGCACAAGGGCACAAGGGCACAAGGGCACAAGGGCACAAGGGCACAAGGGCACAAGGGCACAAGGGCACAAGGGCACAAGGGCACAAGGGCACAAGGGCGGGTGGCTGATGATTTAGCGTGAAGCTGACCCGACACAAGCACCTCCCTATCCAGCACAGAGAATAGTGACCCCACCTGATGCCGGAAATCTGAAAAACACATGCGTCGCAAATGCGCTATAAATAGGCGTAAAAAAACTACCCCGAAAGCTTGCCTTTGCAGGGCGACGTCTGATAGTTTTAACCTCAAACTTTGCTATAAAAAAGCAGTTTAAAAAAAACATATAGAATTTTGCGACTTCAATAGAAGTCGCAAAGCAGAGAGAGACCATTTAGCTGCAATTCCTAATCTATGAAAAACGAATCCGAAGACATCAATGCCCTGGAGAGACTTGGCGAGGCGAGGGATGCGATCGTAACCGAGCTACGCAAGACGATTGTCGGCATGGACGACGTTATCGACGAGAT
>Ga0315316_10000878_pt1 | contig 20463 bp, 18 predicted proteins | sample M160m3416metaG_FD_203702 | JGI IMG/M metagenome (GOLD analysis project Ga0315316, IMG submission 203702) | Ammonia-oxidizing marine archaeal communities from Monterey Bay, California, United States - M1 60m 3416 | ecosystem: Environmental > Aquatic > Marine > Intertidal zone | place: USA... | reverse complement strand
CTACAACCGTTTCCTTGAATGGATCTCCAGGGCTAATCGTATTTAGAAAACCCCTTACACCACCTCTCCTGGGAACGCGTACTTCATCATTGTCTGGCTCACTATTAGAGTCCTCGCCTGATTCAACATAAAGCTGTACGAAATAGACGCCCGGGACTACTTGGTTCCCTGCATGATCCAATCTGTCCCAAGAAGCATAGTGCATACCCGGTCCATCAATTTCTAAGTTGACCACCGGGTTTGTCTCTTTATTCTTACCCATATTTTTGGGGCTTAACGTCACTGGAATAGCAACGAAATGCTGGAGAATATTGAAGACCCTTAATGATACTTTTACGACGTCCCCCTCGTCCCCTCCGAAAAGGTCTTCGTCCAGTCTAAAAGGTATGACCTCCAGTTGATCCTGACCTTGAGTGGCTATTTCTGCTATCCATTGGGGCAAAACGTCTGCTTCGGATGAAAAACCCGATGAGTTGTTAACTTGCCCAAACAACTGGCCCACTACTGAGGGGAAAGAAAATAAAAACATCAAAGAAACAATTGCTCCGCACCTACCGAACCATTGTCTCATCTGAGTGTGCTTTGCTTTCAAGGTGTCTTTCCTTCTCCAGCTAGTAACAAGGTTCTATGAGGATCTAAAGCTTAATCTTCATAGAAATCCGACTCCAGGCAACTAGTTAGACCTCTCCAAACCCTTTTTAGTTCCCTTTGATCACCAATCGATTGTCACCTTCCTTCACTGTGACTCCCATTTTATCCATATAATTTAGGATTGGGATGAGAAATTTTCGGCTGACTGGAATAATTTCTTTAAAATCAGAGGGAGCCAGATCCTTCTGTCCTCCGAGTTCATTAAGAACTCTCTCCAAAGTCGTTTCGATCACCGAAGTTTTTATGAACAATTCTTGGTCCACACCTACCAAATCACCACGACTTTCGAGGTATTTCAACATAGGCCAAAGGTCATCTCTCCCATTAAGTGACTCGGGCAGGAATCGTACTTCAGGAACTTGCAATCCATAAGTTTCATATAACTCTAATATTTTAGTTGCTAGAAATTCCTGATCTGAATTCAGATCGACCGTGTGATCCACTAGACTAACCAAACCATCCTCTACCTTCATAATTTCATCCCGCTCCATCTCATCAATTAACAGATCTGTCAATCTACCTCCATCATCAACTGCCACCTCATTCCTAATCGATTCGATACGAATGCCCTCGCTCAAAGGAAAGTTTTTGTGAAATTTAGTCACTGCCTCCTTGATTTTGGAAGTGGTTTTCTTTGCCATTGCTGCGCCAAACACCTCATTAGCTGTTTCCTTAAAACCTTTTGTTATTGTTTTTGCAACAACATTCCTGCAAACTTGGGGAGACAGGCCAGTCTTGATGGGCAGATCTGTTTTGGTGACACCTCTCGAACCCGCCAGTCCGACCGTAGCTTCTAAAATCTCTTCCCCTGTACCTCTCGTCACAGTCTTCAAGAGATCAGCCTCTTTCGAATCAATAGCTTTCCTTTTGGGGGCACAAACTTCAGCAACTACCGCACCTCCAATTGTAGTGACTGGCGAATAGGATCGTACGACTAACCTGTCTCCTACGCGTACCAGCAATGGCCTTTCCAGCCTTAATTGGGCCCATCCTTTGTCCCCTGAAATAATCTCTTTGGAATCGAGTAAAACAACCCTTGCCATCACTTCATCTGTCCCCAAATGGATACGCAGGCGCTGGCCGTGTTTAATAAGCCATGAAGTACTATTAATCGCCTGAATTTCTACCGTGACAATAGAGCTGACACTCCATTCCAAACTATCCACAATGACCTGTCCCCTCTGTAGCGTTTCTGTGCTGATGGATGTCCCGCTTACCGCTACTGCGACACGCTGGCCAGCGAAAGCCTTATCAACTTGTTGTCCGTGAACCTCCAGCCCACGGATTCTTCCTGAAATCTTAGAAGGTTGGAAATTTATTTCTCGTCCTTTGGAAATGGATCCACCCCACAACGTTCCAGTAGCTACTGTCCCCGTTCCTCTAATACTAAAGACCCTATCTACTGGCATACGGACCAAGTCATCAGATGTCCTTTGCGGACTGTTTTTGGCTTGTTCAATCAAATGATTCATTATCTGGTCTAAGCCTAGTCCAGTAGTTACTGATGTCGGCACTACTGGACTATCCTCAAAAGACCTTTGTGCCACAATCCGGTGAGTATCTTCAACTACTAAGTCAATCCATTCTTCATCGACCAAATCTGCTTTGGTCATGGCTACGACTAGTTTCCTAACCCCTAAGATCTCGAGGATATCCAAATGCTCTCGAGTTTGAGGCATGACACCTTCATCGCAAGCCACAGCCAACAACACTAGGTCCATCCCTGTTGCTCCAGCCACCATGTTCCTTATAAACCCCTCGTGCCCTGGCACATCTACCACACCAAACTGCAAATCCGGGGATGGTGAGAATTCCGCGAAACCTAAGTCTATAGTAATTCCTCTTTCTTTCTCCTCCTTTAAGCGGTCTGTGTTTGTCCCAGTTAAAGCCTGAACCAAGCTGGTTTTGCCATGATCGATATGTCCAGCGGTGCCCAAAATAAGACGTCTCACATTTTCTCCTTCTCAACGATCTTTTCACTAGGCATATTTTCTAAAAGGGAAATCAAAAACTCGAAGGAATTCAATTTTCCCCGTTCCGTCAGGTGGAGGGCTATAAAATCTCTCAACAATGTAATATGCCCTTTGGCGCCCCTGACCGTCTCTACATTTGCATTAGCGATAAATCTATTCAATTGCTTCCTTGCTATGGGACCCAATCGAGGCCCTGCACTGGTAGATCCGCAAGAGTAACAGAGAATGCCGCCTTCCTGTAGATCAAATTTGCCAATCTCCTCCTTGTCCAAGGGCGTCGCGCAATTGATGCAATTGCTAATTTCTGGGCGATATCCCAAAGTTGCCACGAGGGACCAGGCTTCTTTTAAAAGGATCGGCATGGCCAATTGCACCGAAGCTTTTTCCAGGTTGTCTAACCCTACTTTCAATTTGTCGAACACCTCAGGGCTTCTTTCATTGGTACCCTGAATCAATACAATTTCTCCAAGGACAGACGCAGCTGTAAACTGAAACATATTTCCCGCTAGTGCTCTGCCCGTCTTCTTCAGGGAAAATTCTTTGAATAAGTGGAGGTCACCCGTCCCTTTTGCATAAAAAGTAATTTCTCCTCTTGAAAACAACTCTAAACCTTCACCACCGTAACGCCGCTTTCGACGAACACCTTTGGCAATAAGGCTGGTCAGGCCGTAATCCAATGTGAGAAAACGAAAAATCTTACTAGTTTCCCTATAGTTCATGGAACGGAGTAGTATTCCGGAAGTGGTGAGGATGGCCACGATCAGCCCTGTTCTATCAAAAGGCCTAATAAATCTTCTCTTTTCGCACTCAGGTCAGCTATGTCTTTGTCAGCCGTAGCATTTTCTAAGCGTTGATCCAGTAAAGCTATTTTCAACAGAATAGACTTTCTTTCGGTCGCAAGTGCCACTCTGCGAGAAGTAAAATTGTGCGATTTATTAACTCCAGAAACTAATATTACAGAACTCAGCAGGATTCCAATTGCAAGACTGATTCGACCCAAGGGATACGGTTCACCTTCAAATACTTCGCTCAAAGAGATATCAACATCGTTAAGACCAGATGCAGAATACCTTCTATATGAGGATCCAGGTTCTAATGAAACCACATCCAAAGGACTTAGATTAGATACTTGGATAGAAGGCCCTGGTTCTTTTACGAACAATTCTACCGTCTCAGTAGGTCCAGGAGCGGGAAAAGTCGTATCTAGGTCAGTCAATTCGTATACAATGACCAACATTCTTTCTCCAGGCGGTAATGGTGCCTTTACCAATACACCTTCATCAGTAAACACCACGTCCTCTGGCGGCAACTCTCCTCTTACAACTTCTGGATTTCTAAACCCAACTGGAAGGGGGTAAGTCCAAACCGCTCCTCCTTCACTCGGAATTAAGGTTTCATTTCCCAGATTTTCCAATGCAATAACATCCCGAACCCTCCAACTGCCCGCGACTTCTTCGAGAAGTATATTTCGGACCTTAAGTGGCAGAGTTATACCCTTTTGAGGGACAATTTTCGCATTGAATACAGGGATCAAATAATCATTGTCAAGTTGACTGATATCGGTGATGGCACCTCCAAAATAGAGCACTCCCTGGTGTTCAAATGAGGCAAAATAAACTTCATCTGAACCACCAACACTGTTAAATCCTTGCAACTGAAATTCAAAGTATCCTTCTGAGGAAAGTGAGACCGAATCGACCTGCCCCGATCTCATAGAGCTGACGCTGTGCAACATGACGTAGCCAGCAGTCACAGGGGAATCCTCTTTGACGACTTGCCCCCTAAGTTGCTGACCTTCCAATTCAAGACTAGTCACTAGGCTTGTAAAGCTTAAGTACAAGAGTCCAGACATGATACGCATGAAGATTGTGGTGGCAATCTTTATAGTATCATGTCTTCTCTTCAATTCTGACTCCGAATTCACATCTTTAAAGCCGTGAGTATCTCATCCACCTTGTTTGATCCCTCCCAGGCAAACAGATCAATCGATTCTCCTGATTCAAGAAGTTTCTTGTCAGCGGTCCTTCCGAAATGACCGTGTTTTGCGGTGGGCAAGAAAATGGGCTTCCTGAGGTTTAGGTCTTTAATGATCGATTCGGGCTTAAAATCGAACACCTCTCTGGTTATTTTCTCCAACTGAGTATCCGAAATTATTCCAGTGCCGAAACTGTTGACATGCACCGACACAGGCTCCCTTACCCCTATCGCATAAGCCAACTGTATTTCACATTTTTGTGCCGCTCCAGCCTCAACAAGACTGCGCGCTGCCCAGCGCGCTGCATAGGCACCCGACCTATCCACTTTTGTTCCATCTTTTCCACTGAATGCTCCTCCTCCATGCCTTCCCATCCCCCCATAGGTGTCCACAATTATTTTTCTACCCGTTAGTCCAGCATCACCCTCTGGTCCGCCTATAACAAACCTGCCTGTGGGATTTACATGTATTCTCTCATCATTTATTCCATGAAGTAATTCGGGCGGAATGACCTTACGGATCACTTTAGCAATAATTTCTTCCCTAATTTTTCGATGCTCTTTTCTAATGCTACTCTCGTCGTCCTTTTCTATCAGTTTGTCATGTTGAGCGCTGACCACCACTGCATCCACAGATGAAGGTGATCCATTCTCATATCGAATACTCACTTGAGCCTTACCATCTGGTCTCAGCCAAGGCAAATCTCCGTCATGCCTTACTTTAGCCAATCTCCTTACTAATTGATGTGCGTAAAATATTGGTGCTGGCATGTATTGCTCAGTTTCACTGGTAGCAAAACCAAACATCATTCCTTGATCTCCAGCACCCTCCCTATCCACTCCCATGGCGATATCTTGGGACTGTTTGCCAATTAACGGTAAAACCCCGCACTCTCCACCATGCAATCCGCAATCTGAGCTGTCGTAACCGATCTGGATGAGAGTGTTCCGGACGATTTTTTCAAAATCAATAAAACTTGCACTGGTTGTAATCTCACCAGTGACCACAACCAGTCCTGTAGTAACCATTGTTTCACAAGCGACCCTAGAATTTGCATCGTTTTCTAGACATTTATCTAGGACAGCGTCCGAGATTTGGTCCGCCACCTTATCTGGATGGCCTTCCGTTACAGATTCTGATGTAAATACATAACTACTCACACCCGCCTCCCCTTGATTGTTTGAGCAATAAAACTAGCTATTATTCTGAGAACGAACCACCCAATCTTCTAGAAATCTTTCGATTTGAACTGTCGACTCTTCCCAGCTAAAACTCTCTGCAAATTTACGGGAGTTTTTTCCCATATTTTGCCGCAACTCATTGTTTTCCAGTAACTCACTTATTCTATCAGCCAGTGCCTCGATGTTACCGTGAGGAACAAGAAATCCAGTGCGCCCATGAACAACAGAATCTCTTAACCCTGGTGAATCACTCGCCACTGTAGGGGTCTCGCAAGCAGCGGCCTCCAAGTTGGTGATACCCCATCCTTCTTTGGAGGAAGTAAGTATGTGCAACCAGGCCTTCCTGAGTAGTTCGATTTTTTTTGTCTCGGTGACGTAACCGAGAAATGTGACGCGGGAGTTGATACCCAAATCCTTGGAAAGGCGCTCGAGGTGTCCTCGATAGTCTCCATCTCCTGCTACGAGTAACCTGCAATCAACCCCCTTACTCGATAATAGCGCAATTGCCTCCAAGATAAATTCCACTTTTTTATATGCCTTCAAGCGACCCAAATAGAGTAAAGTAGGCTTAGTATATCGATCTGAGTGGGGTCCTGGAGTGAATGTTTCAAACTCAATTCCATTGGGTATCACCGAAATCTGACCACGCTTCATACCTCTTCTAGTAAGATCATCGGCTGTACTTTCAGACACGGCTATGGTCGGCACACCCCTATAAACAAGAGGGATAGGCACTTCTAGAAGGCAGGATAAAGTAGCTACCGGAAAGGAAGCTCCTCCGTATGCTGACGTGCCAAACAAATGGTGTACCAATAAAGTGACGGGCAAGTTTGTCCACAGAGGTGAGAAAAAGGGGACTTTGTTTAAGTCTTCTAACACTAAATCAAATTCGTTATGCCTGAGATTGTTTCTATAGTAAATCGGAAGAAGTGCCGAAAGGGTATACCTCGAACCCACTCGATGGATCTCAATGCCATCCACCCTAGCCCGACTCTCAGAACCAGGCCACCCTGAAGTCACCAAGGTTACGGAATGGCCTTTTTTTACCAGACGTCCAAACACATTCTGCAAGTGAATTTCCGCTCCACCAGCTTGGGGGTTTTGGTGATCTATCCAGTTAAGGAGCAGGATTTTCATAACCAGTAACTCAAATAATTTACCCTTTCTGTGCCATTAAGGCGTCCAAGACCCCATTGACGAATCCTGGAGATTCAGTGCCGCCATACGACTCTGCAAGTCGGACTCCTTCCCAAATAGACACTTTATGAGGGACATCACTGAAGAATAGTATTTCTAGTGCTGCTATCCTGAGGACCGCCCTGTCTATAGCTGCAAGGCGATCCAATCGCCAGTTCTCCAGCACTGCGTTTAGGGACTCGTCCACCTGGGCTCCGTACCTGTCCAAATTGGAAGCGATTCTTTTCACATAAGGTATCCGAGTCGCCGACACCCTGCGGTTGGCCAGTATATCCTCTAGTGTTTCTGATAGACTGTTCCCACTCTTAGAAACATCCCACTGGTAATGCATCTGAATTGCCCATGCCCTGGCTCTCGTGCGATTAATACGAGCGGAACTAACAGGAGTTTTGACCTCTGTTTGCTTCATTTTGAGTTCTGTCGGTACAAATTAATCATATGCAAGGCGGATTTTGCAAATTCTCTTCCTTTATTGCCTTCTGCTTCTGAAGCCCTAGCCAGTGCTTGTTCCCAGGTGTCCACAGTGAGTAAACCAAAAATTACTGGAAAATCAGCCTGTCTGGCCACCATACTTATACCTCTACTGGCCTCCCCTGCAACGAAATCAAAGTGTGGAGTTTCACCTTTTATGACACAACCGATAGCTATCAAAGCGTCAACCTCGTCTGCATTGATACTGTAATCACCATCTGCCACTTTTTTTGCGATCTGTGGTATCTCCCAAGCTCCTGGCACCCACAGCACATCTACCTGGTCGCTCGAATAACCGTACTCCTCGAGAGTATACAAACAGCTACGCACTAATTCTTTTGTGATATCTGGATTAAAGAGTGACGCTACCACAATAATCTTCACTGGGTTCTCAATAGAAAGATCTTCGGATTTCAAATCCCATGTAGATTTCACGTTAGAGCAAATGTCCCAATTTAGAACGCTTGATAGCTAGGTAATCTTCGTTATGCTCCCCGGCCTCCACCTCTAGTGGTTCCCTTCCTGTAATCTTTAAATCGTATCCTTCTAAGCCGATTATTTTCCTGGGATTATTAGTCAGCAGTCTGATATTGCTAAGGCCCAAATCCAAGAGTATCTGAGCACCGATTCCATAATCTCTTAGGTCAGGTTTGAACCCCAGTTCCTGGTTAGCTTGAACTGTGTCATGACCTTGATCTTGAAGTTCGTATGCCCTGATCTTATTGTGCAAGCCAATACCCCTGCCCTCTTGCTTTAAGTACACGACCGCTCCATTGTCCTCTTTTGCAATCCTTTCCATAGCGACGGACAGTTGTTCACCACAATCGCATCGCAACGATCCGAAAACATCCCCTGTGAGGCATTCTGAATGCATCCGAACCAAAACATTGTCTTTTCCTTCAATCTCGCCTTTTACCAGAGCAACGTGTTCCCGGTCATCCATTGAGCTCCTATAACCAATGACACGAAATTCTCCGAAGCGAGTGGGAAGCTGCGCATCAGCAATCCTGCTGACTAACCGTTCTTTAGCCAACCTGTAACGAACTAATTGGGCCACGGTAATGAACTTTAGATCGTGCTTCTTAGCATATTTTTCCAGCTCTGGACGACGAGCCATAGTTCCATCAGGATTCAAAATCTCACAAATAACTCCAACAGCCGGGAGGCCTGCTAGCCGGGCGATATCAACAGCCGCTTCTGTCTGACCGACCCTCCTGAGAACTCCTCCTGGCCTGGCTCTCAAAGGGAAAATATGTCCTGGTTTCCTGAGATCTTCTGGGCGACTACTATCATCCGCCAAAACCTTTATAGTCTCCGAACGGTCTTGAGCACTAATACCAGTTGTGACGCCGAATCTCTCGTGCGCATCAACTGAAACAGTGAAAGCTGTTCCCTGGGGGTCTGAATTATTATCAGTCATCAAGGCCAGGCCTAAAGCTTCCGTGCGACCAGGAGTCAATGCGACACAAATCAGGCCCCTGCCATATTGAGTCATGAAATTAACGTTCTCTGCAGAGATGAGAGAAGCTGCACAAACAAGATCACCTTCATTTTCTCTATCTTCATCGTCAGCAATAATGACGATCTTGCCCTTCCTGACATCCTCTATAGTAGCTTCAACAGAATCAAACGGCATCTTTCCGTCACTCCTTCAATACAACCAAGGGCCCTCGGCCAAAAATGAGTGTCACGATATTAATTTGATGGATCTTAGTGAACTATACCAGTCTTTCGCGGTACTAACTTAACCTTTTCTCACAATTAGGCTGGTTTTTGGAAGTTATATATATATTTCCCTACCAAATCACCCTCGATGTTAACAAATGATCCGATCACTTGTTCCCCTAAATTTGTGTTAGCCCAAGTAAACGGGATTACTGCTACCTGACAGACATTGTCCCCGACTATATCATTTACCGTCAAACTCACCCCATTGATAGTGATTGATCCAGCTATCAGAGTTTTTAGCATGACGTCTTCTGGTATCTTGATATCCATGAGATGATACTGCCCCATGTCCTCTATAGCGCTAATTTCTCCAGTGCCATCAACATGACCTTGGACCAGATGACCGTCTAGTCGCGTTCCAACCATAACAGCTCTCTCTAGATTTATTTTGCTACCTGTAGCATATTCTCCTCCCACAGTTTTTTCTAATGTGGTCCCTATGCTGTTGACGGCAAATCCATCATCGAAAATTCCCACCAAAGTATGGCATGCACCATCGAGGGCGATGGATGATCCCACTTTCGCATCTTCAATCACCAAGTGTGCCTCTATTCTGAATACTCGGGAGCCATCTAATTCTTTGACATCTTTTATGACTCCAACTTCTTCCACGATGCCCGTGAACATTATCTCTCTCTGTCGTAGACTGTGAGCATATCTTTACCGAAATTCACTTCAGTTCCCCTTTGCTTCCAAAGCTTCGAGTTCCAGGGCAAGGCACCTCCGCTGAAAACAGGTACGGCTTTAGTGCCAAGAATTCGTTCCGTTCGAAATAAATAGAGCCTCTGAGCAAGGTCAAGTGCACAAAACGCTTGAGCCAACTCCGCTCCCCCTTCGCACATCACGGATTTCAATCCTTTCTCCCACATTACTTGCAGTGATTCCGCTAGATCGACTCTTTTCTCTGCGCACCTTACAACCTCTACGCAGGCCCCTGCAGACCGTAATTTATTGATGCTCTCAACCCTCGTACGCTCACCTACAATTACTAAAACTGGAAATTCTTTAATACACCTAAAAAGGTTCGATTCAGTACACAAATCTCCATCAGAGCTAATGACAATACGGGTAGGAGGCACTCTTGGCTCATAAGGCAACTGCCTAACAGTGAGAAAAGGATCGTCGACTCGTAAAGTATTCGCTCCAACTACAATGCCGTCAAAACCGCTTCGTATCCTGTGAACTTCAGTATTAGCTTGTTCACCAGTCAAAAAGGTCCGTGTACCCACATTTTTTGCAATTTTGTCATCTTTACTTACAGCTAATTTTAGCGCTAAATAAGTATGGCCATATCTAGCACTGTAGAAGAATGCGGGATCAACACCTTCACCTAACGAAAAATCATCCACTGGTCCACGAACCTCTATGCCTGCTTCTTTTAATCTTTTTGCTCCACCAGCAGCTGCAACTCCGGGTTCTGAAGCGGCAAATACAACCTTTTGAACACCCATTTTAATAAGGTGTTCCGAACAAGGCCCAGTTTTACCTTCGTGGTTACAAGGTTCCAGAGTCACATAGGCAGTGCTCCCTAGCGTGTCTGCCTGCGCATTTGTTGTTGCAATTACTTCCGCGTGGTTGTTTCCATATTCTTGATGCCACCCTCCACCCACCAGCCTGTTCTCTTTCACTAAAACACACCCCACCATTGGATTTGGATGGACCCTACCTCTACCCTTTATTGCCAGTTTAGCAGCGTACGCAAGCCATTTTTTGTCCCTTTCATCTACCATGACTTTAGCCCCATTAGTACTACACACATCAAAAACGCGCCCTTAGTGCCACCTGGCCGAAAGGTATTAGATCTGATGATCCATATTCCAAACTAGAGCCGCCGAGGCCTTCCGCTAGGCCAAACTCAAATGACCATTGAAACACCGTTTTGGTCAGTGACAAACCCGCAAAGTAGAGACGTTGTGTTTCACTCGTAACATTTGATGAAAAAGTATGCGCAATTCTTAGCAACATGCCTGGAATACTTCCTTGCAGTAGCCCTGTATTACGATTCCATCCCACCCCCGCCAAAACACTTAGTCTAGCTAAGTCTTTGCCAATTGTGGCCCGTATCCTTGTGCTTTCACTCTTAATTAGAAGATCGGTGTGATCGGTCCTGACAGATTGAACTTCCAATGCAGATTCGAACTGACGAACAAACGAAACAGTAATTCCGGGAACACTAAATGATTCCCTCAGTACTCCAAGCCTTAAACCCAAGGAACCCACTCCCATTTGTTTAGTTGGGAGTTCATTTTTCCAAATCAGAAACTGAGAAGAAAAAGATCCGAGGACATCCAACCCTAAAATTCCTCTAACACCAGGAGAAATTGTTAGGCCCTCGAAAAGGCCCGCAACAATTGTAGCTTTAATAGCGTAAATATCTATACCGTTCTCGATAATTCGGCCTGGATTCATCACTCCAAGCGACGGTATTTCGCGCCTTACAATTGAAGCACTCAGGGACGCACTAAAATTTCTTGAGACCAATCCTTCCGTATAATTACGCCCGATGACACTTGAACTCCCCGCTGTTTCAGATCCAACACCGTCAGCGATAGTTATAAGACTTCGAATGGACTGTGCCGCGTAAATCGCGCTGTGACAGGACTCTGATTGGTCAACCGGCATTCTCGATAAACACATCGATTTTAGCTTCTGGAGGTCTTGGGCTAGCAATACATTTTGCCCGCTGGCTAACACCAAAACACCAGCCGACAAGAAGAAACAGTAGGCTCTCTTCACTCCAGCCTGACGCCCTCTCCAATCTCCACCCTGCCAATTATCCGGCAATCACTTTGTCCTTCCTCCAGAACTGCCAATACTCTTGCTACATCATCCTCTTGAACCGCCAAAATCATCCCTATACCCATATTAAACACTCTGTACATTTCAGCGCCTGCCACGTTCCCACCCTCTTTTAGAACCTTGAAAACATTTGGAACTTCCCAAGATGTTGTGTCAATGCTAGCTCCTATTCCGTCCGGAAAGATCCTTGGCAAATTACCCTCTATTCCACCGCCAGTGATATGCGCGAGCCCATTTAGAAGATCCTCAGCCAAAAGACTTTCTATGTCTTTCAAGTAACTCCTGTGGACATCCAAAAGCACTTCTCCTACACTCCTATCCTCTCCAGGAAATTCATCTTTTACCTTAAGTCCCATAGTATCGAATACTATTTTCCTCGCTAATGTGTAACCATTAGTGTGCAAGCCAGATGACTCCAATCCGATCAAAACGTCTCCTGGCTGGACCCTACTCCCATCGATGATTTTATCTTTTTCTACTATACCTACTATGAAACCCGCTAAATCATATTCATCCAGGGAATAAAAGTCTGGCATTTGAGCAGTCTCACCACCCAAAAGCGTACAGCCGTTGTTTTGACAAGCATTTGCTATCCCACCAATGACCTGCGGTACGATTTGTTCATCCATACCTCCAGAAGCGAGATAGTCCAAGAAAAACATAGGCTTAGCTCCCTGTACCAAGATATCATTGACACAATGATTTACGAGATCTTGTCCTATCGTTGTATGGCATCCAGTCATAAATGCCACTTGAAGTTTCGTGCCAACTCCGTCCGCACTGGACACTAAAACTGGTGAATCGAAAGATTCTGGCACTGCATACAGACCTCCGAACAGACCGAACGACGACAAAGTATGCTCGTCCCCCGTTGATGACACCAGATCTCCCAGTTCTCCCTTGACCCGCTCTGCTGCGTCAAGGTCCACTCCCACTGATCGGTAATCTACTCCATTACTATCACTCATAAGATCTCTCTCGCCCTTAGTCAAAGGCAGTTAATTTTTTGAGTTCCGATACTCTTTTCAAGATATCCTGCTCATTGATTATTTCTAGCATATCAATACTGAACGATTCCACGGCAAAAGATCCCATCACGGTGCCATATACCATAGCCATGCGGAAAACATCTGGAGTGAAAGCTTTCTGAGTAGAAAGGTATCCCATGAATCCTCCAGCAAAGGAATCTCCTGCTCCCGTCGGGTCAATCACCTGTTCCAGCAACAAGCCTGGAACGGCAAAGTACCAGTTCGTGCCAAAGAACAGCGCACCATGCTCTCCTTTTTTTATGACCACTGAATGAGGGCCAAACTCCTGAATGACTCTACTTGCCCGCAAGAGATTCGATTCGCCTGTCAATTGGCGGGCCTCACTATCATTTATCATTAGAATGTCTACCCTTCTCAGTAAATCCAACAATTCCTTTTTATTCTGGTCTATCCAGTAATTCATCGTGTCACAGACGACCAATTCTGGACTGTCCATTTGATCCAGTACATTGGATTGCACTGCTGGATGAATATTTCCCAAAAATAAACACCTGGACTTGGTTAGGTGTGCTGCAACCGAAGGATTGAAATGCTCAAAAACACCTAGGTCAGTAACCAATGTCTCCCTAGAAGTGAAATTCTCCGAATATTCGCCCGCCCAAAAAAAACTTTTTCCTTTTGCCTGTTCTATTTGGGTAAGATCGACACCTTGTTTCTTCAACCCTTGTAATTTGTCCATCGGATAGTCTTCACCGACCACACCTATTGTAGCAACTGGAGATAACTTGCAAGATGCGGCTGCAAAGAATACTGCGGAGCCTCCTATTGCTCGCTCTACAGCTCCATGTTGAGTCTTCACAGAATCCAAGGCCACACTACCCACAACCATCAACGGATTACGTTTCAACTGAGTTCATCCTCCGGTTTGCGTTCCATGTATTCAGGAGCCGAAATGCCCAAAATCTTCAGTCCATTTCCAAGGACGATCCTGACAGCATTGGCCAATATCAAACGAGCATATCTAACTGGTATTTTCTCTACCAACACCGCTAACTCGGGATTTCGATTCGGGTTCCCAGAATGGTACCATGAATTTACCATTCCAGATGTGTGTTCCAGATAGTCGCAAACTAAGTGTGGTGATCTGTTTTCAGCCGCCTTACCAACTATCTCAGGGAATTCGAGTAATTGGTTAATCAGTTCTCGCTCTCTTGGGTGTGTAAGCACACTTAGGTCCGAGTTTAATAACATTTCCTCATCCAATGTTACATCGCCTTTTTTAAAAATACTGCACATCCGGGCATGCGCGTACTGTATCTTGAACACCGGATTCTTATCAGAACGATCCAGCGCTAAACCCAGGTCGAATACCAGATGACCTTCCGCTTTCCTCATCTGGAAAAAGTACCTAGTCACATCCACTCCGACTGCGCTAATAAGTTCTCTCAAGGTGATATATGATCCCGATCTTTTTGAGAATTTTACTTCTTCCCCATCTCTCTCAAGTCGCACCATCTGATGCAAAACATATTCTGGATATCCTTTCGGTAGCCCCAAGGCCTGCAACCCAGCTCTAACCCTGTCTATTGTTCCGTGATGATCACTGCCCTGTACATTTATCACAGATTGGAATCCACGTTTCCACTTGTCCATATGGTATGCGACGTCTGGAAGAAAGTAGGTAGGAGATCCGTTATTCTTAACCATCACCCTGTCTTTCTGGTCACCATAATCTGTAGTCTTGAGCCAAACTGCCCCCTCATGTTCGTATACCTTACCCGTCTCTCTTAGGGACTCTAGGGTGCTATCAATTCGCCCATCGGTATAGAGACTAGACTCTAAGAAGTAGTTGTCAAAATTAACTCCGAAGTTGTCCAAATCAGAATCTTGATTATTTCTGATTGTTGCAACAGCCATCTCCTTCATATCTGCTATTGCCTTATCAGTTTCATCCTTGTTGACCTGTTCTCCATATTTTGCTTTGTAATCCCTAGAAATATCCGAGATATAATCACCACTATATCCTCCCTCCGGAATCTCTGCTTGTTCACCAATGTCTTGCTGATAACGCACCCAAACGCTCTCAGCTAGACGGTCAATTTGAGTACCAGCGTCGTTATAATAATACTCCCTGGAAACTGACCAGCCAGTCGATTCAAGTAGAGACGCTATCGCGTCACCTAAGGCTGCTTGCCTACCGTGTCCTAAATGGAGTGGGCCAGTTGGATTGGCGGACACGAACTCTACCATCATCGGCTCTCCATTGCCCACTGAAGATTGACCATACTCTTTACCTCGCACCACAATTTCTCTAAGGCTAGAAGAGAGCTTTTCAGCAGCTATCCTGAAGTTTAAAAATCCCGGGCCAGCAACCTCTACGGTTTCTAAACCCAATTCGGCATTACTTAATCTAGAAACAATGTCTTCTGCAATTTCCCTGGGGTTCCTCCCAAGCTTAGCAGCTAACGTGAGTGCCACATTGGTCGCAAAATCTCCATGTTTGGGATCTTTTGGTCTGTCGAGTTTTACAGACACTCTTCCCGCCCCCATATTTTTGAGAACGGCCTCTAGGCCATCCTGGATCGTTCGATCATCCATACAAATCTAATGACTCCCTGTTGACCTAGTCACTGCCAGACTGAGGTTGGTTTACTGCATCTTTGTTCTTGGAAACATTATCATCTGAGCTCGACCCCTTACTGCTTTTGCCTGACTCAGAAGCATTGCTTGCAGCAGACTCCACCTCAGATGACGCAGCCTTCTTATAATCATCGCTACGAGTATCAGTGATATAAAATCCTTCGCCTTTAAAAATAAAACCTGCGCCCCCTGAAAGGAGCCTCTCTGATTTAGCTCCGCACTGTGGACACTCTAGTACAGCTTCATCATTCATGTTTTGAAACAATTCGAACTCATGACCTGCAGAACATCTATATTCGTATGTTGGCATTAAAAGTCACTTGAAAGAGTTTTTGTAATTACCATATTCTATTGTTTGAAAATAACAGGTGAACGCAACGTGACTAGGGCTGATATTCACCCCATTCTGCTCTTAGCAGATTGCTTATCTCTCCTAATGTAACATTGGCCTTAACAGCTTTTATCAAGATTGGCATGAGATTTTCTTCTGCTTTCACAGTTCTTTGAATCTGACGACAAATCTTCACTACACGTCCTTCGTCTCTTTTCGCTTTTATTTCATCCAGAGACTTTCTTTGATTATTTTCTAATTCCAAATAGTCAGACGCGTGCTGAACAGCCAATCTCTCTCCCTCATCAACAAATTTGTTGACCCCTACAACCACCTGCCTCCCCTCTTCAACATTTTTTTGGTGGGCATAAGCTGTTTTTGCTATCTCTTCCCGCATAAAATCAATCGCACTGGAAGACCCTCCAAGAACCTCAATTCTATTTATGTAATCTTTAGCTTTCTCAACTAAATTATCAGTCAGTCCTTCCAAGTGATAACTCCCGGCCAAAGGGTCTGGCACTGAAGTTATGCCTGATTCGTATGCCAATATTTGTTGGGAGCGCAGCGCAAGCTTAGCGGAATCTGCTGTCGGGAGGCCCAAGGCTTCATCAAAACCGTTCGTGTGTAATGATTGCGTTCCTCCTAAAACAGCGGACATTGCTTGTATCGTAACCCTCGCAGCATTGTTAAGTGGTTGCTGGGCCGTCAGTGTGGATCCTCCAGTCTGTGTATGGAATCTGAGCCAGCAAGACCTGTCGGAAGCCCCGTATTCCTCTCTCATCATCTCAGCCCAAATTTTTCTAGCGGCCCGGAATTTGGCGACTTCTTCAAATAAATCATTGTGCGCTGCAAAAAAAAAGGAGAGGCGAGGCGCAAATTCCTCTATATTCATTCCGCGTGCCAACTGTCTCTCCACATATTCGATGCCGTTGGCTATAGTGAAAGCAATCTCTTGCGCAGCAGTTGATCCCGCCTCTCGGATATGATACCCAGAAATCGATATGGGATTCCAACTGGGAAGCTCTTCTGCACAGAAGCTGGTGAGGTCTGCTACAAGCCTCAAGCTGTCTTCTACAGGGAAAATATATGTTCCCCTAGCAATATACTCTTTAAGAATGTCATTCTGAACAGTGCCTTCTAAGGAATTCCTAGGAATTCCTTTTTCATCCGCCACCCCGATATACATTGCTAATAAAATAGTCGCGGTAGAATTAATCGTCATTGACGTTGAAACTCGATCAAGCGCTATTCCATCAAACAATCTTCTCATGTCTTCTATCGAGTCAATGGCAACCCCCACCCTCCCCACTTCTCCACTAGCCATCTGGTGATCGGAATCCAAACCCATTTGTGTAGGAAGATCAAAAGCTACTGAAAGGCCGCTGCTGCCGTTATCCAAAAGATAATGGTAGAGCACATTGGTTTCCTCTGCTGTACCGAAACCACCATATTGTCGCATAGTCCAATGTCTTTCCTGATACATGCTTCGATGTATCCCGCGAGTAAATGGGAACACCCCAGGCTCCTCGCAACCGATACTATTGTCAAGCGATCCTTTCGGGTCACTATCACCCTTATTCCCCACGGGTGTTTCCGATTTACCCTGCACCATGGTTTTACCTGTCTTTATCACTAACGTAAAATCCTGTAATTATATGGACATCCTACGCCTTTCTATGCATAACAGCTACAGTTTCTGTATGAGAAGTTTGAGGGAAAAGATCGAACAATCTAATCTTTCTCACACTGTAGGACTCTTCCATTCTTTTAATATCTCTCGCTAATGTGGCAGGATCGCAACTGACATAAAGCACCAGGCAGGGTCCACCCTCATTCACCATAGATACAACAGAGCGACTCAAGCCTATTCTAGGGGGATTAAGGATCAATGCATCAGCTGGCATAACCTTTGGAAGCAATTCCTCTACTGTTCCTGCTAAACACTCCAAACTACCCGATTCTCCGCTGCTTTCATGAACATTACTAGCTAGATTGCGCTCTATACCCATCACATTTGCGCCATGCTTCGCAATGCGCCTCCCATAAAACCCCAAGCCACAATATGCGTCAATAACACGCATGCCTTCCCACGGATTAACTTGCTCGACAATCCAATCATTCAGATGAGCTTCACAAGATCTATTAGCCTGCAGAAAACTAGTTGGGCCAACCTCTACTTGTTCTCCAAGTCTTTGTTCGTAAAGCACTTGTTCCCCTCCTAACAATCTTTCGTTCCCGCTGTCATCCACATTCCAAACGGAGATTATTTCTGGAACCTTTCTGATGAGCTCTTCTGGATCACCATTTTTCTTTCCACCATGGATCACTAAAGCAACACCCTGTGACACATTTCGAAGAGTTAGCTTGAGCTTCCGTCCAGATGGAAGCAACCTGGCGCCGTCTCCCCAGTTTTTTCGCAAGGACTTCCAAGCATCAATCAGAGGCTCTTCTCCTAACGCACAGGTTTCACCGATATTTTCAATCCTCTGTGGTGCTCCTAATGAATGAAATCCAGCGATTACTCTTGAATTTCTTAGACGTAACAGGGAGAAACTTAAGCGAGAGCGATAACCATATTGTTCTGGACTAGCTTGGATTCCTGACACAGAAATATCGATGCGCGCAATACGTTTTAGACTTTCTTCCACAGTATTGATCTTCCATTTTAGTTGAGACTCATAAGCCATATGCTGCAATGCGCAACCATTACAAGAACCGTAATGTGGACAGACTGGTTCAACCCTATCACTGCTAGATTCGACTATTTTGATGAGTTTCCCTTTACACCAACGAGGCCTACTCTCCGTTACAGTGACTTCTACTGTATCTCCTGGAACAGTGCGGGGGATAAAGACAACCCTCCCGTCCTTTAGTGTTCCAACTCCGTGTCCTGCTGAATTTATACCCCTAATCTGGATGGCTTCAGTAGACAGTTTTCCCTGGGTATTCTCCGGAGTCACTGGATAGATTGGGAGCATCGAAATCCCATAATTCGGTCGGGGGCGTCCTCTGGTATCGAATCAGTTTCGGGGTCCGGCAAAGGTGGCATCAAAATAGGTTGAGCCTGCTCGATAGGGGAAATCCTAGTTTTTCTCCTGTCTTGCAAACAGGCTACAAAATGTTTTCGTAATACTTTCCCATCTTCTACTGATAAAATCCCTGTGGTACCAGGAAAATCAATAATTCGGTTGAGCGCTTCCCCTAATTCTTCGTTTGTTCTTGCTCCCATTTCTATTCCTTTAAAAAGTAAGGACGCAGCGTCAAACCCTAAAGACGGGGAAAGGCCAGGTAGACTTCTCTGGAAAAGGTCCTCATAAACCTCAACGAATTTCAAGTGAGCTGGAAATACTTCGTCAACGGGATATGGACTAGCGGTAACAACACCATTGGTATGACGAGTGTCCACTACCTCTAGCACTTCATCCTGACTCCATGCTGCTGTTCCAAAAACTCTGATTCCTAGGGAATCGAGCCCAAAGAAAGTTACTTGGGGCGCCACCAACTCCACGTCTTGCTTAGGCACTGGCAGGAACAGTACATCTGGGAGCAATGCTTCTGCCGAGCGTAGTTCATCCTCAAAAAAGGTAGCGCCAGCTGGATAGTCAAAACTCCCCAAGATTGTCCCTCCAAGTTCTCGAAAGATTTCAGCAAACACTTCAGCTTCAAAGGTGCTTCCCACTTCTCTTGAGTGGACAATGGCTGCGGTGCTTAGTCCACTGGATATTGCCTGCTGAGCCAACGCCTTAGATGCACTTGGATCGGCCACATCGACTATTGAAATAATATCCTGGGGGCTGTGTTCTGCTGAAGCTGGCGCCAAAGAAATGATAGGAATAGTTAAGCCTGCCTGCTCTGATATTCTCCTCACTAGGCTTTCTTGCAACGGTGTCAGAAGCCCAAGGATTTGCCACTCGGGAAGTTCTTTCAGTTTGGTGATTACTCGATCAATATCATCCCCTGCAGGAAGCACCACTAATTCTGGCTTTCTGAATCCTTTATTACTCTTTTCAAAAATATCCAGTGCCACTCTAATCCCTTCAAGAATTTCATTTGTAGTCTCTATTACCCGCGGAGAAGCAAATTCCGGAACGATTGCTCCAATACTAGGAACAAATTCAGAATCTAGAACAAATATTGAATCTACCGTCAGCTCACTTGGCTCGACATTCTCCGATACAATCTCAATGGAATTAACATCAGCCTTTTCTTTTGCTTGCAATGAAATGTCAGACGGCTCTACATTTTCATTGGGTCCCTGGTGAGATACCATTGAGCAACCACTAATAACCAGCCACATAAAACAGAAAAACCTGGACACAAGTCGTGTCCAGGCTCTCCAGTATGAGTAGTGGTGAATAAGTTGCTCCAAGATGGCCTCTGCCTCTATCCTTTCCCTGTCTCTTCCTCAGCTTCTGGAACTTCCTCGGTTTCCTCAGCTTCTGGAACTTCCTCGGTTTCCTCAGCTTCTGGAACTTCCTCGGTTTCCTCAGCTTCTGGAACTTCCTCGGTTTCCTCAGCTTCTGGAACT
>Ga0315316_10000876_pt1 | contig 20470 bp, 14 predicted proteins | sample M160m3416metaG_FD_203702 | JGI IMG/M metagenome (GOLD analysis project Ga0315316, IMG submission 203702) | Ammonia-oxidizing marine archaeal communities from Monterey Bay, California, United States - M1 60m 3416 | ecosystem: Environmental > Aquatic > Marine > Intertidal zone | place: USA... | reverse complement strand
TGACAAGTGTTAGTCAGCTTCATGATGCCGTTCAGTCTCACGAACCAGGTGACGTAATCGAACTGGCGATTCTGCGGCCCAATCGTACCGGCGTGGTTTCTATCACTCTGTCCGTCACATTACGGGCACCCAAAGTGTTTTTCTAGGCGTTTCAGAAGGTCTGACTGTGACGAAAACACCTGTCAGATGGGTTTGTTCAGATGGATTGGTCGGCCCGGCCGGGTTGAGCTGGATTTCTAGGCAACTTCGGGGCCGGGAAAGCGATTAGAGAAGTAGTTCCTGCCGTCTCTTTCCCATTCATCTGTCTGCTGAAGGCCCTTGCCATGTCCGCCGCAACGACATTATCACTGGAAAAACTGCTCGCCTCCGACCAGGTGCCCAGTCTGCCGGAAGTGGCTGTCCGTATCATACAAATCGCTCAGGAGGAGGATCCAGACACTCAGGAGCTGATCGCGGCCATCCGCACCGATCCAGCGATTGCTGGGCGAGTTCTGAAATTTGCAAATTCCGCACTTTTTGGTCTGCGGACCCGTGCTTCGTCGATCGATGCAGCTGTTCCGATGCTGGGCATGACGTTGGTACGCACATTGGTTCTGGGTTTTTCCCTGGCCGAACAGTCGAACCCTTCTGCTTCACTGAAACCGTGGTATCGTCGGTTATGGAAGGAAACGCTTTTCCAGGCTTCGGCGGCAGAATATATGGGAGAACAGAATACGGCTTCAGATGCGCCAACCTGGTTTCTGGGGGGACTGCTGCAGGACATTGGCCAGCTGGCCATGCTGAGCGTATACGAAGACCAGTACGTCACCAATGTGCTGGACGTCGATTCTTCTTCGTCTCGAGTCGGGCGCGAGGTCGATCATTTTGGGTTTTCACATGCTGATGTCAGTGCTGCATTGTGCCGTCGCTGGAACCTTGAGGATTCGCTTGCCGACGCCATTGCCTCGCATCATTTGCTGGTTCCTGATTCCGAAATGGATGGCTCTGACCTTCGGGTTGGTCTGACCGCAGCAGCCTGTTGCTCGGAATACATGGATGCTGTCACCGATCGGCTCTCTGTTGCCAGAACGGATGTTGAGCGTTTTCTGATCGAGGCATTCAATATTCTTCCGTGTGACATCTATCAGGTGTTGGCAGAAATTGATGTTCGAACGCTGGAACTCGCCGGTTGTTTTTCCCTGGATGTCGGAAAGCTACCGCCTCGGGAGCGGATTCTGGCCAGAGCTCAGTCTGTGCTTTGTCAGATTTCCATGAACGGAAACCTGGAGACAGTCGCTGGGCGAACGGTGCCGCCTGCAAACCTTGGTTCTGACAGTTCACACACTGGCGAAGACGAGTTTCTGGACCGCAACGAATGGCAGGCATGGCTTGACGAGCAGTCGGATGTGTACAACGCAAAATATCTTGAAAGCGCCTTGCCGATTGAGCTGAGCAAGGCGCATACGCAGAATCAGACTGTGGGGCTGTTGATGATCGAACTGCCGACAGTCACGGAGGATGTCCGCTCTGCCCCGGAAAGATCAGCTGACCTGGTCAAAGCTGCTGTACGACCAACAGACCATGTCGTGCGATATGACGATTCAACATTTCTGGTCATCCTGCCCAGTTTGAATGTCGATCTGCTACACCGCATTGCTGTACGAATTCAGGACGATCTGTCGGAGTATTTCGACGTTTCGTCTGACGAAGCGGATGCGCCCTGCATCGGTGGCGTTGTTGCGGTACCCGCCGCCAGAAAGGCGTCGAGTCCGGATACTGTGTTGAATGCGTTGAAGGCATCAACAGTCGATGCTCACAAGGTCAGTCGAAGAGTGGCATTCCAGGCGATTGTCGGAAGAAAAGTCCGGCCACTTGTGCCGGGAGTTAACCCGCAGTAGAGCAGCATACTTAGTTCGCCGATGAGGCAGAGGCTTGGCCCCTCGCGATCAATCGGTCGGATGACACTTCATTTGCGTCTCTTGCGCAGAGTGCTGTTCTGCCATGTTCATCTGAATGTGGATATCGTCTTTGATCAGCTGAACCGGTTTTGCCTGGCTGCATGCCGGGACTACTGGCCAGTCCGACTCCAGGCATTCGTCTGCTTTTTCGCGAAGGACATTCCGATGTCGTTCGGGCTGAAAGTAGAACTTGTCGTTGCAATATTTCTGTGTGTACTGTGTTGCACAAAATTGCATTCGGCACAGGGGCAGGATTTGTTAGTGCAGTCGCAGCAGTATACTGCCGATCCTTTCGATCGGCGATGCCGCAGAACTTGTTCTTCGACACAGCCACGAAGAACAAGTTTGCATAAAGCTGAGGACGACCGTCTCCCGGTGTTTCGAGATGTACGCACCGAATTCGATACAGGTACTGGCCGACCTGAAGGCACAGGTTATTCTGGACTGGCCGGACGACACGTGTTCAGCCGACAGAGGCTGCAGGGCAAGCCCGCGACGCTCTGCGTGCGGGGCGATGTTGCCGACATTGAGCTGCTGTCTGATGCGTGCCAGCACCGTGAGGAACGCCACCGCACCCGCAGTGGATGTCACAATCACCCCGACGAATCCGGTGGCCCGCAGGCCTGAAATCCAAACCGGACCCATCCTACGAATGCGCCGAAGATGTCGGCAATAACATTCCCGAAAAGTCCAAAGCCGGATTCCTTCGTGTATCTATCTGCCAGCCAACCGGCGAAAGCACCAATGATCGGCAACCCGGTCATCGCATGACTTCCAGTATTCCTGAAACTCCGTGACTGTTCGAACTGACCAGCCGCTATGCATTCTCATCAGACGGAGGAGCAAAGCCGCGTCTCATTGTATTCTCTGTCACGTTCACCGGCACCATGAACTGCAGCAGATAGTCGGGCCCTCCGGCTTTTGTACCAATCCCGCTCATGCGGAAACCGCCGAACGGGTGACGCTGAACCATCGCTCCGGTGATTTCACGATTCAGGTACAGGTTGCCCACCTGGAATTCAGAGCGAGCTCGTTTCAGAGTGGCGGGGCTGCGACTGTAGACGCCACCGGTCAGTGCAAAACGTGTGTTGTTGGCGATGTTGAACGCTTCGTCCAGGTTCTTTACTTTCATGACGGCCAACAGCGGCCCGAAGAACTCATTCTGAGCCACTTTCGACTCCGGGTCGACGCCTGTGATGATATGAGGGCCGACGAACGTACCCTGTTTGGCAAGTTGCTTCACGTCCACCGCCAAAGCCAGTTCTTCCCCGTAGTCCGGATCAACTGCTTTCGCGGCTTTCAAGACACGCTTTCGAGCGTCATCGTCAATAACGGGGCCTACGGTGGTTGCGGGATCATCGGCTGCTCCCACATTCAGGCTCTTTGTGGCTTCAATCAGTCGCTTAACAAACGCGTCGTATGCTGCCTCGAGGACGATGACTCGGGAACATGCTGAACACTTCTGTCCCGCATACCCGAAGGCACTGTGGATGACGCCCAGAACCGCTTCGTCGAGGTCTGCGTCGTCGTCAATGATGATGGCATTCTTGCCGCCCATTTCAGCGACGACGTGACGAACGCTGGTTTGGCGTTGATCGGTGTCAGATGCGACACGATTGATCTCCAGTCCGACCTCCTGCGAGCCGGTGAAACAGACAAGATCAACGTCGGGACTGCCGACAAGTTCCGGGCCAACGTCTTCACCGATTCCCGGTAGAAAGTTAACGACACCGTCCGGAACTCCGGCATTACGAATGATCTCCATAAACTTTGCCGCAACGACGGAAGACTGCTCAGCGGGTTTCATCACAACGGTGTTGCCGGCCACGATGGCGGCAGTCGTCATACCTGTAAGAATGGCCAACGGGAAATTCCACGGAGTAATCACGGCTGCGACTCCTCGTGGCCGGTAGCTGTAGCTGTTTTCTTCGCCCTTGAAGTCACATTGCTGAGGAGCATCCAGACGCCGCATTTCATGAGCGTAATACATGCAGAAGTCGATTGCCTCCGCCACGTCCGCGTCCGCTTCGGGCCACGGCTTGCCGACTTCGAAGCAGATCCACGCCGACATCTCGAAGCGTCGTTCGCGCATCTCTGCGGCGATCAATTCCAGGTACTCACAGCGGTTATTCGTTTCCATGGCCGCCCACTGCGGGAAGGCGCGTTGAGCTGCGTCAACCGCATCTGCGGCCTGATCTGCGGTCGCCGATGCCACGTGTCCGACAACTTCTGCGGTGTCCGACGGATTCCGCGAGCTCAGAGTACTACGGCTTTCACTGGACTTACCGTCGATCACCAACGGATACGTCTGCCCGAATTCGCTGCGAGCATCGTCCAGAGCCTGTTGCATGGCAACGCGGTTGTCTTCGATGCTGAAATCGGTCAACGGTTCGTTGGTGAAGCCCTCGGCAACCTCATCTTCAATTGGAGGTTCTGCGACAGCGTGATCGGATGGTTTCATGAGAAGTTTCTCCACGGCAACATGTTCTGTGAAGCTCTGCCGAATGAAGGAATCGTTGGATGTGTTTTCCAGCAGTCGCCGCACAAGGTAGGCCATGCCGGGAATCAGCTCGCCAAACGGCGTGTAAATACGGACGCGATAGCCACGCTCAGAAAACAACTGAGCCTGGTTGTCGCCCATGCCGTACAGCATCTGTATTTCATAGGCCCGCCTGGGAACCTTGTATTCTTCGGCCCACGCCAGCCCGTGAGACAGGCTTCGCAGGTTGTGGCTGGCTAACGCAGGCCTCAGCCATTCGTGGTTCTTCATCAGGAACCGGCACAGTTTTTCAAAGCTGTCGTCCGACTGCCATTTGCGACGGAACACCGGCGACGGCCAGTTACGGTATTCGGAACGAATAGTTTCGTAGTCCCAGTACGCTCCCTTGACCAGCCTTACGGTGATCGGAGTGCCCCGTTTTTTTGTCCACTTAAGCAGTCGCTTCAGGTCATTTTCCGCGTTGTGAAGATAAGCCTGCACCACGATGCCTGCGTCGGAAAATGATCGAAATTCGTCTTCCATCAACACGTGTTCGAAGATGTCGAACGTCAGGTTTCTGTAGTCGTACTGTTCCACGTCGAAGTGAACGTAGGCATGGTGTTCCTGGGCAGCTCTTAGAATCGGCCGGAGGCGCTGAAGCACCCGATCTCGACTTCCCACCGGATCAATCGAGCAGAACTGACTGTCCAGCGCCGACAGCTTGATGGACACATTCAATCGAGGAATCGGTCGGATGTGATCATTGTCCAGTACTCTGACTTCAGACCAGCTGTCGACCTTTTCCGACATGCCTGTGATCAGGTTGATATAAGCCTGCTGATATTGATTCGCTTCAGTATCGCTGATGATTGATTCGCCCAGCAGGTCCAGTGTAAAGGCGAAGCCGCTTTGCCGCAGTTGCCGCACGGATCTGAGCACTTCCGGTACGTTCTCGCCAGCGATAAAGCGTCGCGCCATCCGCGACGCATTGGTTCGGGCGTTGAACGCGAGTGCCCGACTAAGAATGCTGTTATTGGTTGACAGATCCAGTCCAATTCGTGCGGCCCACGGCAGATGCTGTTTGACGTCTTCGAAATACTCTTCCAGATGCCTGGCAATGGATGTGTGGTCCCTCAGCATGGGCAGCACATCCACAAAGCGAAACATCTGAACTTTGACCGCTTCGTCTTCCATCGCCCAGTTCATCAGGCGATCTTCCCACCAGCGGCCGTGGAATATGGAGGGAGTGCGATGATTCAGTCGCCCAAACAACTCTTCCCCGATTTCTCGTGTTCGCTGTTCAACCCGATCATCAATACGAACACGTTTGGCCATGGAATATTCAGGGTTCCGCTCTCAGGCGGCTTCTGGTTGCTCAGGACGGATCAAGAATACGGGCGGTTTTTTCGGTGGCAGACGGCACCGGATCAGATATGAACGGGGATTCTAGGAAGAATCGAGCATACGTGAAGTGGAGTGACCGCGGATTGTCATCGAATAGATTCAAAAGCGATATGGAGACCGCGAATTTCCTCCTGCTGCACCAATTCGTGTGGCTCTCTGTCGTCGTTTATTCTTATGATGATGGTAAAGCGGGCGTTACTCATTTGATCGCCTGAGCAACACGCAGGCCGTTCGGTGGTATGAATTCGCTCAGTCAGATTGCTGAAATTATGGATATCAGCCTAATTTTCAATGAATGACGACGTCAGTTTTCCGCGGCCGGAGTTTCGCGTCATAAAGTGTCTTGTCGTGACAGCCGGCGTAATGCTGGTCACGGCGGCCGTGCTGCATCTGATGGGACGAGTTCACTGGTGTGAGTGTGGCAATTGGACGCCCTGGTCATGGGATATCTGGTCGCAGCACAACTCTCAGCACCTCATCGACCCGTACTTCTTCACCCACGTACTTCATGGAATCGTCCTGTACGTTCTGTTGTACGGGCTAGGGAAGTCTGGACCGTTGTCTCATCGGTTTCTCGCTGCAGTCCTGCTTGAGGCCGGCTGGGAGGTTCTGGAGAACTCTACGTTGATCATCGACCGCTACCGCGAGGCCACCATTTCTCTGGACTATTACGGTGACTCGATCGCAAACTCAATGTTTGACATCGTAGCCTGTGCAGCGGGATTCCTTTTGGCCGCTCGTTTAAAGCCATCGCATTCTGTCATGTTTTTCCTGGTAACCGAGCTTCTTCTGGTGCTGGCCATTCGTGACTGTTTGACGCTGAATGTTGTGATGTTGGTGCGTCCCATTGATGCCATTAAGCAATGGCAAATGGCGTTGTAAGGGCTGCAGACATACGTTCGTGAGAAGATGCGGCGCAAAGGAGTGTTGGTCAGCATCTGAACTGCGAAGTGTAGATCAATTCAGCATTGTCACGACTTCAGCGACTTCGCCCGTGCTGTCCACGAAATGATTGACGGGCGTATCCAGACGGTTCAGCAGGGTGACAAACAGGTTGGACAGTGGTACGTCTTCAGTCATCGGCAGGTACTGACCGTGCTTCAGGCCCAGCTTGTCGCCGCCTGCCAGCAGCAGGGGATAGTTCTGATTGACGTGAGTGTGGCTGTTGCTGCTGCCATAAAAGATCATTGTGTGGTCCAGCAGATTGCCATCGCCTTCCGGGGTGTCCTTCAGGCGATGTATGAAATAAGCCAGCTGTTCGGTCAGAAAACGGTCCCATTGACCGAGGTTTTCTGCACCGGCATCACCTTTTCTGGCGCCATGTGCCAGCGCATGCATCTTGTTGGCGAAGCCGAGTAATTGAGGAAACTTGCCGGCAATGGAAGTCGCTCCGTTCATATTGCCGAGCTGGTACGTGGCCGCTCGCGTGGAATCTGTCTGGAAGGCCAGAAAAATCAGGTCGTACATGGTCCTGATCAATTCGCCAGGTGTTGTGTCGTCGGCGTCAAGATGAAGGTCTGTGGCCGAAACCTGAGGTTTGGGAACGTGCAGCCAGCGTTGTGACTGTTCCACGCGCTTTTCGATCTGACGCACGGACGCCAGATACTCATCAAGTTTCATCTGATCCAGTCGGCCGAGACGACGATGCAATGACCTCGAATGTTCCAGTACAAGGTCGAGCATGCTGGCGGAGTTTTTAAGCTGCTGCGTCTGCTTTTTCAGTGACTCCGTGTCTGCGCCGAAGAAGCGGTTAAAGACCATACGCGGTCTGTTCATGGCCGGAATCGGCTGTCCTGTGCGGCTGAAGGACAGTGTGCTCGACCGGGTTGGTTCGCCAACGCCTCCGTCTGTGGACATAATCAGCGACGCAAATCGAGTGCTGTCAGCGTGCCGCAGTGCGATCAATTGATCGATCGACACTGAATTCTTCAGCTGTCCTCCCTTCAGCTCCGCAGCTGTCAGCCAGACGTCCGATGTGTCATGTCCATTCATTCTGCGACCGTTGGGGTGTGACAGTCCGCTGAAAATCGTCAGATCATTTCTCAGCGGTTCCAGCGCCCGGTGACTGTCTCCGAACCGGAAGTCCGTCCCGCTGCCTTTAGGAAACCAGTTCCATCTGCCGGCATCGGAATCTTCGTCGCGCAGTACGATGCCGTAGGGGAAGTAGACGGCACAGAATCTGCGGGGACGTGACGTAGCAGATGCGTGGTCCGCCATACACTCGAAGTATGGAAGCCCGATCGTTACACCGCAGCCTTGCAGCATCGTACGTCGCGGCATGTGCCATGATTTGTCAGACACGCGTTGTCCTTTTCGTATGGCTTTTGATTCAGACTATCGGTATTCCGACGCTGCGAGACTGCCACTTCACTGTTTCCTGGTGGTTATACCACGAAACACTTCGCTGCATGCGATATCACGAATCAGCGTCCTGAGCTGGTAGCCGGATTTCACAAACCGAAGCGTCAGGTTATCAACAGTATCGTCATCACTGAACTCCAGCGTGCGACCAAGTGCATAGGTTAACAGTTTGACGACCAGGGTTCTCGCAAAATCCTGACTCTTGTAAGTGACCAGATAAGCTTTCAAGTCGGCCAGTCCGTCAATTCTGTAACCGTCCGGCAATCGTGTGGCGGTGTCGACCGCGTGTTTAACAAACTGCCCCTTTTTGTCTGAACTGCGGCGACGAATGTACTTCCTCTGCAGACCGATTGCATCAAATCGCTCAAGAGCCACCCCCCACGGATCAATACTAAGGTGGCAGCCTGCACAGGCATCGTTTTCCAGATGAAGTTCCAGCTGTTTCTTCAGCGGTAATTGTGCCAGTTCGGGTAATTCCTGGTTCAGGTCGGGGACGTTCGGCGGAGGCGGAGCCGGGGGATCATCAAGCAGTCGCTCGCGAATCCAGACGGCTCGCTTAATTGGGTGCGAGTCGTCACCAGTGGAATTGGCCAGCAGCACCGAACCATGCCCCAACAGACCGCCGCGATGACTCTCTGCCGGCAGATCAACTCTTTCAAAAGCGGAGCCCCTTGGGCCGGCAATACCATAGTGATCTGCCAGAGACTGGTTGAGCATTACGAAGTCTGAGTCCAGGAACGCCAGTGCGCTTTCATTGCTGTGCAGAACTTCACCGAAGAATTTCTGCGTCTCCTGTCGAAATTGCGGTTTGAGAGCGTTATCAAAGTCCGGATAGAACTCAGGATTGACGGCCACTCGATCAATGCCGCTCAGGTCCAGCCACTGATCTGCAAACTGTTCCACGAATGCGTTTGAGCGAGGATCTCTCAGCATTCGTCCAACTTCCGTGCCAAGCTGCTGTGGCTGGTTCAGGCTTCCGGATTTCGCCAATTCAAAGAGCTGCTGGTCAGGCATCGTGCTCCAGAGGAAATATGAAAGTCGATTTGCCAGCTCAAAGTCGTTCAGCGGTTGGCCGTCGCTGTTCGGTTCTGCGATGTAGAGGAAGTCGGGTGAGACGAGTGCCATTGCGATTACTTCTCGCATCGCTGCCTCAAAGCTGTCCAGTGTGAGACGCACCGCGTCAAAGAATTTCATAAACGTCTGAACATCACCGTCATCTACAGACCGACGAAACGCCTGCGGCAGAAACGTTCGCAGCGATCGCTCTGCTGCTGAACGTTCGTCATCCACGGAGGCCGGCAGGCGCGGAATGATTCGTGTGTGATGCTGCGGCGGCCACGTGGCAAAGACGGGAGCTTTGAAAGCAATCGACTCCACGATGATCTTCGGAAACTGTGGATCTTCCTTCCAGACCGTCGTTTTTCGTTTCTTGCCGTTTGGAAGCTGCTCAACGACCTGTTCCGGTTTCGGAGCAGTCTTCCCGTCCGAGTAGATGTTTTCGATCCAGATCAGCATTCCAGGATACTTACTCTGAGTACGACTCTGAATCGGGAACTCTTCGAACCTGCCATGGAAACTAAATTCTTTCGTTGTGGTGTTGGCAACGTCGATGGTTCCCACCACGCGAGCCGGACTGCTTACATCGGCTCGAAATCCCAGTTTGATCTGCATGACGGGCCACGCACTGCCGGCGGGGATTTCGGCCCTTGTTCTTACTTGCAGAGTGAATTCACCTTCGTCAGGGAACTCAGGAATGCGAGCCACAAACTGTCCGGAACGTCCCAGACGATTCGTCCAGTTGCCCTTCCCTTTATCTGCCACGGTTTCGTTTGCGCTGTGTTCGAAGATCGCCGGAGCCGGGCCCTCGACAATGGCCCGCTGCAGACCGTCGCGGGCGGCTTTCAGGTAATACTCCAGTTGCAGCGCCGACATTCTTAGTGCAGTACCGTTGTTCCGAAAACCATCTTCACTGAGTGGATCCGGCGGAAGGTTTTTCACATAGTCGATTTCAAGCCCTAACAGATCTGCCATCGTGTTTTGATACTCGATCCGGTTCAGACGCCGCAGAACGACGCGACCGTTGGTGGATTTGCGGGACTTCGCAAGTCGGTTGAGTTGTCCTGCAATCCAGCCGGTGACGGCCCGGCGTTCTTCAGGGGTTAGCGGGACTTCATCATCCGGCGGCATTTCCCCCATATTGATAACATTTAACGCGTCGTGCCAAGTGTCTGCTCCCAGCGAGTTTTCAACCAGATCTGTCGACAAAGAGTCCAGTCGCACCTCGGCATTCTGCTTTTTCGGGCCATGGCAGCGAAAGCACTTCGCCTGCAGTATTGACCGCACCTGTGGGGGGGAACTGTTGTCTGCACGGCTGATCGGCAGACAGGACAGCACAACAATCGGGAAAAAACAAAATCTGCGCATTGCGGTCATTGCTGGCATCTCAGGGACGCAGGTGAAGAAATCGCTGTTCCCGGTTACCGAATCTGTCCGGAACCGTGGACAACGTATTTGTAGCTCATGATTTCACGAAGTCCGCAAGGACCGCGAGCGTGGAAGCGATCCGTGCTGATGCCGATCTCTGCTCCCAGGCCGAACACTCCCCCGTCGTTAAAACGAGTACTGGCATTGATCATGACGGCTGCCGAATCAACATGATTCTGGAAGTACTCTGCGGCCACAAGACTCTGTGTGACAATTGACTCGGTATGGCCGGAACCGAACTTTCGAATGTGAGCCGCCGCATCTTCCACTGAATCAACTACGCGAACTGACAGTATCAGGTCCAGGTATTCCGTTGCATAATCTTGGTCCGTCGCGACTGCTGCGCCCGCGACTCCTGTGGCGCTCCGTGAACAGCAGCGCAGTGCAACGCCGTTAGACTGCAACTCGGCGGCCAGGGCCGGCCAGAATCGTTCTGCGGCGCCCCTGTGCACCAGCAGTGTTTCAGCGGCATTGCAGACGCCAGGTCGCTGGCACTTGCTGTTGATCACAATGTTAGTGGCCATTTGCTGATCGGCGGTACTGTCGAGATAGACGTGACAGATGCCGTCGAAGTGCTTGATCACGGGCATCGTTGCTTCTCTGGACACTCGTTCAATCAGTGACCTACCACCGCGAGGAATCGTTACGTCGATCAGTTCACCCTTGCCAAGAAACTCGCCGACGGCTGCGCGATCGGTCGTTTCCACAAGTTGTACCGCATTCTCTGGCAAGCCTTCTGCTATCAGGCTTGCTCGCAGGATTGAGTACAACGCCGTGTTACTGTGAAACGCTTCGCTGCCGCCTCGCAGAATTACGGCGTTACCGCTCTTCACACATAATGCCGCGGCATCGACGGTGACATTTGGCCGGGATTCATAAATGAAGAAGACCACACCCAGCGGTACTCGAACCTTGGTTACCAACAGTCCATTGGGCCGTTTACAGCTGTCCATGATTTCACCGACCGGGTCGGGTAACTGGCCAATCTCAGTCACAGCCTCAGCCACGCCCTGCAGGCGTTCCGGCGAAAGACGCAGGCGATCGAGCATGGCACTGCTTAATCCCTTTGCTTCGCCTGCCGCCAGATCCTTCGCGTTCGCAGCAATAATTTCTTCGGCGCGAGCGACGAGGCTTTCTGCGCAGCTGTTCAGCCAGCGCAGCTTCTGTTCCCCATTGACAGTTGACAGATCCGTTGCCGCCTGGCGGGCGTTTTGGGAAATTGTGTTTACGTAGGCAGGCAGGTCATGCATGGCGAGTCGAGTGAATGTTTGTGATGAAAAGCAGCCGTTATCATACCACAGGAAACCGAGCGGGGCTGACTGGATCGCAATACTCTGACACAATCGAGGCGATCGGAGTCGATTCTTTCTGTCGACTTTGACGCATCAGATTATCTTATTATTGCAGCACTCTGTGGCGTCGCGGTCGTCGTTGCCATATGCGGTCCATGATCTGCCGACGGCTGCGTTGTGTCAGAAATCCCAGTTGGTATAGACCGCTGACCGAAACGTTTCCCATTCGCTGCGGTGTTTACGGCCGTCCGGACGTGCCATGATTTCGCATACCCATGTGTCCATTCGGCGGAGTCGTTCTGCCAGAACGTCGGCGATATTCGAGGTGACTTGCAGTGCGATATCGGGGTGTTGCTGTGACAGTTTCAGAAAGTCATCGCGTCGGTAACAGCACGCCGTTACGTCCGTGAGTGCTCGGATGGAAGCGGAATGGGGGGCTGTTCGCACGAACGACATTTCGCCGAAGACATCTCCTTCGTTCAGGATCGCCAACGGATGTTCCGGTCCGGATTCTGCGGACCGGCTCACAATGCACTCGCCCGAGAGGATTATCCACAGGGCCTGAATGCATTCCCCTTCTTTAAGAATTGCCTGATTCGCTGCAAACTCGGACAGCCCCAGAGCACCGCAAATTTTCGCAGCGCCTTCGTCATCCAGTCCGTGGAAGAGTTGCAGCGACCGAAGTTCCCGTTCGAGTGTATTCATGAATTGTCTCAGATTCAGATTCCGGCCAGGACAGTGGCTCGGCCAACGCGACCGATGCCCATCAGGTACGCGGCTGCACGCAGCGGGATATGTTTCTCTTTGGCGATCGCCCACATTTTTTCGAAGCTGACCGTTAGTGTTTTTGCTAATTCTGCTCGTGTGCGATCCAGATCCCAGCGAAAGTACTGCTGGTTCTGAACCCATTCAAAATAGCTGACCGTGACTCCGCCGGCGTTCGCAAGAATATCGGGCAGGACAACAATATCACGTTGGTGCAGGATTTCATCTGCATCGGGCGTGACCGGCCCGTTTGCCGCTTCAACTACATACCGGGCGCGAACATTTGCAGCATTTTCCTTTGTCAGAACTCCGCCAAGCGCCGCAGGGATCAGAACATCGACGTCCAGCATCAGCAGATCCTCATTGGAAATCTGCTGTTCTGTCTCAAAGTCGTTCAAAGAATGGTTCCGGGCAACATGCAACAGTGCGGCCGGGACGTCGATTCCGGCAGGGGCGTATCTGGCACCGCTGATGTCCGATATCGCGACAACGTGAGCGCCGTGGTCGTGCAGATATGCAGCGGCAAACGAACCCACATTCCCGAAGCCCTGAATGGCGATAGTGACGCCGTCCAGTGGCCTATCAAATTTCTGCAGCATCGCCTCCGTCAACAGCCCGACACCACGCCCGGTGGCCTCTTCCCGTCCGTCGGCACCGTGCAGTTCCAGAGGTTTTCCGGTGACACACGCCGGATTGAAGCCGTGGTACTTTTCGTACTGATTAACGATCCACGCCATCACCTGAGCATTCGTGCCCATGTCAGGTGCGGGAATATCCTTGTCCGGTCCGATGACGTCCTGCAGCTCGTCCACAAATTTTCGTGTCATGAGCTCCAGCTCTACATTGCTGAGTGATTTAGGAGAGACTGCTATCCCACCCTTGGCACCTCCGTACGGAATGTCGACAACAGCTGTCTTCCACGTCATCAGCGAGGCCAGAGCCAGGACTTCGTCTGCATCAACGTCATGGTGAAATCGCAGTCCCCCTTTCATCGGACCTCGAGCACTATTGTGCTGGATGCGGTATCCCACGAACGTTGCGATTTCACCATTGTCCATTTTCATCGCGACCTGGACTTTGACTTCACGTTCCGGCGTCAGCAACAGCTTCTTCATATTTGGTGACAGATCCATCACCGATGCCGCATTTGAGAAGTAGTGGCAGGCAGATTCGTATGCGTTCATGATTTATCTGTTGTTGGTACTGATGCCGTTGTTGACCGAAGGATCGTCTTCGCAACCTCCGGAGATTTGAGCAGAGTGGCGGCTATTTCCCGAGCGTACAAAGCCGTACCGAATTCTGACAGCTGTGTGGCATCGGACCGAAACAGCTTTGACGATGATTTAGCGCCCCGAAAGGCCGCGGTCGCGTCGCAAAAAGAAATGGACAAGTTGCTGCACAACGTCCTAAGCACCAGTTGCGGCACATCTCCGGAAACCGGCCAGCGGTCGCGCAATCGAACCTGCCTAGACAGCTTCGGAAAATCATCAGCCGAAACCACTTGCCAGGGTACCGGAGATGTCGTGATGACAAGGTGAACGTGATGTTGTTCGGCCAGATCTGCCAGTCGAATCACCGGGTCCATGGCGTGCCGCACCTGCAGCCGCAGATCCAGGCCTGATTTCGTTGTCCATTCGTAGTTTCGACTGATTGTTGAGCCTGAGTTGCTGCTTTCCGCATTGTCAGCGTTCAGGATACGTGCCGCCAGTGTTCGGCAGATGGCCGTATTTCTTAACATTTTCAACGCACTGACCTGACTGTTGCGCTGGTCCTTGAGCAACGGGTTGCTGCAGATCTGTTGTCCCTCCGACTGCTTCAGATATCGGCGATGAACCACATCATCTGCGACATCGGTCATGTCGAAGTGCAGCACAATCAAGTCCGGTTGCAGCCTGATAAGTTCGTTTTGGTACTGAAGCAGCGAAAGCAGCGGGCTGTAGCCCGGCACTCCGCCGTTCAAGACTTCGATGTTGCGCGAGGTTGCCCCTGCAAGAAAACCCTGTAGTCTGGAGGTCAGCGTATGTTTTTCCGGCAGGCCAGGTCCCAGTACGGCTTCGTCGCCCAGGATCAGAACTCTAAAGAGCCCCGCTGGTTTTGGATTCTCCGGTTCCTGTCCCCGCATGCCCAGACTGTTGGTGGAAAAACCGACAGTCCCGGTAATGGCTGCAGAGTGATTCAGCCTCAGCAACTCATGGTGTGTCGTGTCGGACGGCACCAGGATGTCTTGCAGTTCCATCGACGATTGCGGAGAAACAATGCGAGACGCCGGCACGGCAGAGCTGGTCTGCAGCCAGGTCTCTGTGGCCAAAAGCAACAGCGCTAACAGCGCGGTCGCTGTGAACAGTTGCCTGAGGTTACTGGCGACGGCGCGATACATTTTTTGTGCAAACGGAGGTTTGGTACCTGACTGACATTATCGTCTGGCGATTTAGACCGCAGGCGACCAGAGCTGGAAGGAATGAAGCCGACAGTCTACGTCTGGCCGAATTCTGCGACAAGACGAGCCGTTGGTTCGGTTTTGGGATTGCGAGTGGACTTTGCTGGCACGTCAGGGTACGTGACGACTGAGTCTGATGGTGTGCGGTCGTGGCAGTGGCAGGCGATCTTCAGGGCCGTGGTGTGCACATCTGCTGATGTGAATCCGGAACCCCAAACGCAGGAAGGGCGAGTCTTTGGTGGAAGACTCGCCCTTTTGGCCCTGACTGCAGCGAAACGATGCCTATGCGGCCTGTCGTTCCGGTGCATGAATTTTCAGATTTGAACCTGGACCTCCGCGAGGCGGGTAGCCGTATTCTCTGAGTTTTCCGGAGAGTGTTCTGAGCCCGATCTTCAGGATCTGAGCAGTCCGTTCGCGATTTCCGTTACAGCGGGCAAATGTGGATTCGATCAGTTTGCGTTCCATTTCACGAAGGGTCATTCCAACACCATCTACGCTGATGTCTTCGACTACTTCATTCTGCAACCATGGTCGCAGCGATTCTGCAGTGATTACGCCACCAACATCCGTCGTGCAGGAACGTTCGACAATATTCTGTAGTTCGCGAACATTACCGGGCCACGAGTGACCTTCCAGAAGCTGCAGAGCATCCGTGCTGATGCTGCGAGGTGGCCGACCCTCTTTCAGTGAGATTTCTCCAATGAAATGTTCGACCAGCAGCGGGATATCGTTGTGTCGAACTCGCAACGGAGGAGACTGCAGCGTAATTCCGCTGAGGTGCTGAAGCAGGTCGTCCCGAAAACGGCCTTCCATCGCCAGGCGATTCAGGTCCGAATGCGTGGCTGCGATGAAGCGGATGTTCGGGGAATCCACCGTGCCGTTCAGGATTGAAGTGGCTCGCTGTTCCAACAGCTGAGCCAGTCTTTTCTGGAATGGCAGAGCAACGGTTTCCACGTTGTCCAGCAGTACAGATCCTCCGTCAGCCATATTCAGGTAGCCGGGGAAACCGTCTTCTGTTCCGTCGCCAAACAGCTGATGTTCCAGCGTTTCAACCGAGTGCAGACTGCAGTCGATACGAAGGAACGGCTTCTCAGCACGGCGACTGCAGCGGTGAAGTCCTTCCGCAATCAGTGTTGTGCCGCTGCCTGATTCACCGCGAACAAGGACCGTCCGGTCGTCGTCTGCAGCGATGCGGATACTTTCCCGCAGGGCCTGCATGGCTGCCGTACTGCCGACAAGATCCATCAGGTTGCGATTCAGCAGTTGCCGTTTCAGATTTTCGTTTTCTCGGATGAGCTCGCATTTTTGTATGGCGGTCAGCAGTGACGCACCAAAACGAGTTGCAGAAAACGGACGTTCGATGATTTCGCATTCGAACGTAGGGACCGTTTCACGCCCCCATCGTGAATCTTCAGAAACGATGCACAGCACCTGCGCAGATCGGGAATGATTGCGAATGGCCGCGTTGACTTCCTGCAGTCTGGAAACATTATCTGCATCGTCGATGATGCAGATTTGAAACTCCTGACGGCTGAGGTGAAACAACATTGCGTCCGGACTGTCTGTTTCACAGACAGTCATTCCTCGCTTCCGCACATCGTCAGCGAGCAACTGGCGAGCTCCGGGGCGTGGCGAGAATACCAACACCGATTGGGGAGCAGGAGTGGAATCTGTCGGAGGTTCTGGAGTGCTATCAGCCGAACCCTGCACGGTAGGCATTGCGCCACCGGGAAACTGAAGGATCTGCGGCTCATGATGAGCGCCGGATGCGTACTCGTTCATGATTTCCTCAACTATTGACCAAGTCGAAAGGGTGAGAGAGAGAGAGAGGATTGAATGAAGTGCGAACACAGTTTCACATTCCTGTTCAGGACCTGAACAAGGCATGTGCGGTGACCTGTGAGGAGGTCGTTGTGTTCTCAGATTTCCCGGACGGGAAGAAGGGATGAGAGAGAAGGGATTTGTGAACTCAGGAGTGAGTTCGGTTTGAGAGGCCGAGTGATAGCCCTAATCGACTTTTTGTGTCAACACGGTTTTCTTATAAAAAAACATAATCTGAAGCTCAATCCGAGACAAAGACGGAAAAGTGGCGAACAAACCTCCGGTTTGCCTGAATCAGGACTCCGCACCGGCACATTCTGCAGCAGAACATCAGCGACCGGTGCCGCATTCGATACCCAGCATGACGGAATTCAATCCACTTCCAATACCCAGCATCGCCAGTTTTGTGCCAGCGGCGGGAGGATTCTGTTCCAGGCCCATTGCCAGCGCCATCGGCAGAGCAGCCGCCCCGGTGTTTCCGAAGCGTTCGACCGTCGGAAAGTCCAGATGCGGAGCCAGTTGAAGCTTTTCCAGCAGCAAAGCGCGGTGTTGTTTGCCAACTTGATGAGTAAAAACGCGATCGACATCGTCATTAGTCCAGCTGACTTCATGCTTCATTTTCTTCCAGGTACGCTCTGCCAGAGCGATACCTGCCCGCAGCAGACCTTCAGAGTCGGTTTCCATGCGAGGACGGCTGTCTCCGTGAATGTCTGCTGCGACGCCGCCTGCGCAAAGATCGTGCCGGGAGGTGTCTGATAGAAATGCTCCGCCAACCAGGTTGTGTGCGGTCTGGCTCAGGCTACTGTGGCAAAGCACAATCGCGGCGCTGCCCGACCCGATCGTAAGGGACGCAAATGCGGACTTGATTGATTTTCGCGTCAGGGTCTTGTCTTTCAACAGGCTGTCGATCGTGCCCTCAACAAGACCTCGTCCGGTTTCCGTACCCACGATGACACCAGCACTGATACGACCCAGCTCAATAAGATCCGCGACCACCAGCATGCCGTTCAGAAGTCCAAGGCAGGCGTTGCTGACGTCCATAACCAACGAATCGTCCGGCAGTCCTGCTCCAGCATGAACCCCGGCGGCTGTGGCAGGTTCCATTTGATCTCGACAAACGGAACCATGGATGAGCGCACCAAATTTCTCACGAGGCACTCCTGACGCCTCCACGGCATCATTTGCCGCCTGCACGCTGACTTGCCCTGGAAGTGTGCCACGGTCAAAGAAACGGCGTTCCTGAATCCCCGTCATCAGCTGCAGGCGGCCGAAAGGTAGATTCAGGCGTTCGTAAACCGGCGCCAACTGACGTTCAATGTCATCAGATGTGACCACATCAGGCGGCAGTCGATGGACTACCGCTTCAACACAGACATTCTTGTAACGCATGAATCAACACTCAACGCTTGAGCCTGGTCCTGTATCCCGGCGTCGGACGCTTGATCCGGGGTCGTTAACCCATGAGACACCAGGTGAATCTCATCCGGAAGACGGTTAGAACGCAGGCCGTCTTACCCCGCCCGTCCGGCGTTTGCAGCATAATGAGCTACGCACACTGCGCGACCCCTGTGGCAGTCATCGTGCAATTTTGCTTTCAGCATTTCCTGCGAACAGGTCACGTTCCGCTGGCGCGCAGGCCGCCGCTGCGATAAGCCGCAGCCATTGAGGTTGGAATCTCAGCTTCCGCCAGAACGACTTCTGCCTGATTTTCCTGTGTCAGAGCTTTCATTTCCTGCTCGCTGGCTACCGCTTGCGCTCGACGTTCTTCAGCTTTGGCTCGCGCGATTCGGACATCGGCTTCGGCCTGATCAGCCTGTAATCGGGCGCCGACATTGTCACCGACGTCAATGTCGGCGATGTCGATCGATACAATTTCGTAAGCCGTGTGCGAGTCCAGCCCCTTGTCCAGAACCGCCTTGGCAATCAGCATGGGATTAGCGAGTACTTCTTTATGCGTCATGCAGGACCCAATGGCTGAGACGATACCTTCGCCGACTCGGGCAATGATCGTCTCTTCCGTGGCCCCACCTACCAACTGCTGCAGGTTGGTACGGACCGTCACGCGAGCGCGAGCTTTCAGCTGAATTCCATCGCGAGCAACTCCGTCCAGCGTTGAACGTCCATGCCGCGAAGGATCAGGACAGTCGATGACCTTCGTTTTGACACTTGTCTGGACTGCCTCAAGAACGTTACGTCCGGCAAGGTCAATAGCCGCAGCAGTATTCCATTCCAGATCAATGTTGGCTCGATTCGCTGCGACCAGGGAACGAATGATGATCGGTACGTTACCTCCCGCCAGATAGTGCGACTCCATTTGGTTCGTTGTGATGTTGGCGAGTCCGGCCTGACGAGTCATGATGCGTGACTCCACGATCACGTGCGGATTCACTTTCTTTAGTTTCATGACCACCAACTGCAGTGGCCCGACGTTGGCTCCAGACATGAATCCTCGAAACCAGAGCGCGGCCACTGACGCGAACATTCCGACAAAAATCAGGACAATAACCCCCACGATCAGGAAAAAACCGCCCAACAGAAGTGTGACGAATTCATTGCCGCCCCCACCAACCTGTGCCAGTTGAGTCAGTCGGGGTATAAATTCAACATCTGTCATCGCCAATTCCTCAAAATGCAGGGCAGATCTCTGGTGGCCACGATTGTACGGTGACCTCACCCCAGTTAGCAACTGACCGCACAGGATTCATGTGCTCGGTCGCGGGCTTCGGGAAATCGCAACCATGTTCGCCAGCGAAGGATCGCCGCAACTGCAATCACAGATTGATCGTTCGTCGGCTCGCAGCTCCGTCTTCTGCCCCGGGTTGAACCGCAGCGTTCATTCAGCCTTCAGTAGGAGCGCCCATGCAGCGATCCGTTCGGCAACTGATGGTTCTGACTGGGTTGGAAATGCCGGAGTCAGTGTCCATACCCCTGCCCCCCTCATATCCAGCGCGGCCTGCTCGGTCAGCGCCTGTGACTGACGGGACCGGCCAGCCTGGCGAAATATTAAAACGGAGGTGTTTTTTCGAGCCAGTTGTTCTGGCGGAAGGCCAGAGACCTGAGGCCAGGACCTGATGTACACGGCTGCTCGGAGCAACGGCAGTTTTTGATCGAGTAGTAGTTGTGTACACAGCAGAGCTTGTTGTGTCTCGGCCACCAGAAGAATGCGACGCATATCCAGCTTCCGGCCCTTCGCAACTGCAGCAATCGCGTCCGTCACAACGGCTCGATCTTCTCGTCCCAGGTCACTGTTCTCCGAATTTTCCGGCACGACCAGCAATAGATGGTGCTCTTCAGCAACGCTGCGCCAGCTGTTGAGCACCACTTCCGCCGGTGTTGTACTTTCATTCAGCAGTACGACGACGCCCGTCGTCCTGGCTGATTCTTCCTTCGGGACGTATGACCAGACGCCTGCACCGTCTGCACCGAGCTTATCTTCCTGGCGGTGCCACGCTGACGCGGCCGGAGTCCCATAGATTCTGCCAGCAAATTC
>Ga0315316_10000875_pt1 | contig 20477 bp, 19 predicted proteins | sample M160m3416metaG_FD_203702 | JGI IMG/M metagenome (GOLD analysis project Ga0315316, IMG submission 203702) | Ammonia-oxidizing marine archaeal communities from Monterey Bay, California, United States - M1 60m 3416 | ecosystem: Environmental > Aquatic > Marine > Intertidal zone | place: USA... | reverse complement strand
CAAAGAACCCTAAAGGCATCACAACAATAAACCATATTTCTTGACTTTTTACTATTTCAGTCATGGCTAGAGATCCAGCAATTAAAAGAACGCTTGTAATCCCTAGCGCCATTGGGATTTCATAGCTGATCAACATTGCTGCACCACGCATGGATCCTAATATTGCATATTTATTTCTTGATCCCCATCCAGCCATAAATATTGCAATGGAGTTAACAGATGTTACTCCTACGATAAATAAAATTCCTATGTTTAGGCTACCTAGGAAAGAATTTTCTCCAAAAGGTATAACAGACATTATTAAAAGTGTGGGGGCTAATAAAACAATTGGGGCAATAGTGAATACTGGGCCATCTGCTTCTTTAGGCATTGTGTTTTCTTTCATTATTGACTTTATTACGTCTGCAAATGATTGCAAAAGACCGAAAGGACCATGTCTATTGGGACCTCTTCTAACCTGAAATCTAGCTATCATTCTTCTTTCAAACCAGACATAGAATGCGGTTGATAGGACCATTGTGTTTATAACTATGAATGATATAGATATACCAGCTAATGTGTAAGTTATCCAATCTGTGGATAATTCAAATCCTAAAGTGGCTAATAATGAATTCAACAAGGATTCATATAGGTCACGTAAAGTTTGAAAATTTATAAAAATAGCTTGAGAGGCTGTCATTATCTATCAACCTCACCCAGTACAAAATCAATTGATCCAAGAATGATGATTAAGTCACCCATTTTCCAGCCTTTGAGCATATCACTTAATGGCGTAAGATTTAAATATGATGGCGCTCTAACCTTACATCTGTAAGGGGCAATGCTTCCATCACTGATTAAATAAAAGCCTAACTCACCTTTTGGAGCTTCAATCGCACTATAAATTTCACCTTTTGGTGGCCTTATAAAGTAAGGTGTTTCTGTACGAATAGGGCCATCCTCAATTTGATCGATGCATTGAGAAATTATTTTTATACTTTCTCTCATCTCAAGAGCTCTTACATAATATCTGTCAAATACATCTCCATTAACTCCTATGGGAACGTCAACTTTCACTCTGTCATATATTTCATAAGGGGCTGCTTTACGTAAATCCCACTTTACTGATGAAGCTCTTAAGTTAGGACCTGACACTCCACTGTCAATAGCTTGTTTGTCAGTTAATTTTCCAACTCCCAATGTTCTAGAAAGAACAATTTCATTTGATGTTATAAGTGATTCTAGTTCATCTAAATAATGGGGAAAATCTGATATTAGAGTATTTAACGATGACCAGAATTCTTCAGGAGCATCTTGAAATATACCTCCAGGTCTCATATAACTCAATGTTACTCTTGCCCCACAAAGCATTTCAAACAAATCTAAAATACGCTCTCTTTCTCTAAAACAGTATGTAAGAGGTGTTGCTAATGCACCGAGATCATTTAAAAGAAATCCAGTTGCCATTAGATGACTTGCAATACGTTGTAATTCGGCACTTATGACTCTAATGTATTGTGCTCGTTCAGGCACTTGTATGTCAGACAACTTTTCTACAGCACTAACGTAAGCAAGATTGTTAGACATACTCGACACATAATCTAATCTATCTGTTAGTGTCACAATTTGTACGTAATTTCTACTTTCAGCTAACTTTTCAGTTCCTCTGTGTAAATATCCGAATATTGGTTCAGAGTCTATGATTTCTTCACCGTCAAAAGTGACCCGTAACCTGAATACTCCATGAGTACTAGGATGTTGTGGCCCTAAATTGACCGTTACAGGTTCTGTTCTAATACCAGCCATTTTTTTAACCTATGTAATCTTTTCGTAGTGGGTGCCCATCAAAACCTTCCCAGAGAAGTATTCTTTTAAGATTCGGATGGCCAGTAAATTTTATTCCCATTAAGTCCCATATTTCACGTTCCTGTAAATCGGCTGCTTTCCAGACAGAAACAACAGATTGTATTTCAGGATTTTTACGTCCATTTGGACATATTACACGCATTGTAGTTTTAGAGTTATTTTTTAGTGATGTAAGATGGTAAAGGACTTCAAAATTTTCGATATGATCTATTGCTGTTATTGAGTTCAAGAATGAAAACTCTAAGTTTTTATTGTTCTTTAAAAGCAAGCAAATTTCTTTAACGTATGCGGGGTCTACCCAAAAATTTTCATCATCATATTTTAAGATGGCATCAGGTAAACTTTCACTTGTGATCGATGAAACTTTTGATCCGCTAATAATTTTCGTCAAATGATTATTTCCGAGATTGTATTGAATAGTTTTTGATTTTTTCATGTAATTGCATGATCCCGTATAAAAGGGCATCAGGGCGCGGTGGGCACCCAGGTACATAGACGTCGACAGGAATAATATGATTAACCCCTGGTACTACACTGTATGATCCATAATATGGACCACCACTAGTAGCGCATACTCCCATGGATATAACCCATTTTGGGTCAGCCATTTGCTCATAAACTCGTTCAATCGCTGGAGCCATCTTCCAAGTAACTGTTCCAGCAATGATTATCAAATCAGCTTGCCTAGGAGATGGCCTAAATACTTCCATTCCAAATCTTGATATATCAAATCTGGACATTGCACTAGCTATCATTTCAAATGCGCAACAAGCTAGACCAAATGATAGTGGCCATACTGATGATTTTCTCCCCCATCCTATCAAAGCATCAATAGATGTTACAGCGATGTTTTTTTCAAGATCATTCGGTACTTCTATAATTGGTTCGGCAATTGCTTCAGTATGAGTACTTTTTAAATGATTGATATAGTCGCCTTCTTTATAATCTAGGTCCCAAGTTGTAGAGTATAAAGGGATTTGATCTGGGGTAATTATTTTATTATCGCTTAACTCCATTCTAGAGATCCTTTTTTCCATGCATAAAACCAACCTAACAGTAGTATTCCTATGAATATTCCCATCTCAGCAAGAACATACGCCCCAAATTCAGCAGATAAATATCCAAAATTAGCAGCCCAAGGGAATAAAAATATTACTTCTACATCAAATATAACAAACAATAGGGCTATGCTGTAGTAGCGAAAATTAAAAGTGTTCCATCTGGTATCTATCGTTTCAAATCCACATTCGTAAATACTACTTTTTATTTCTGATGGATTGTCAGGTCTTACCTTAACCAAAGACAAAAGCCAAGATATTAAGAACATACCTACAGGTATAGCTACAGCCAAGGAAGCAAATATTGCAATTACGCCATATTGCTCGAAATATGAAAATTCATCCATGGTTACCACCCATTAGAACAAAAATTTTATGAACACATTACTCTCAAAATTCACAACGAAAATATAGCATATGCAACGGGCCCTTAACAAGTTAAGCAATATTCAATAAGTAGGTATTATTTATGTCTTACAATTAACTTATCTTAATTATAATACTAATAGGTGATTGATTGGAAATTCCAAAAGTATTAATAAAATATGATGAATTAATAAAATTATATCTCAAAGATATAATTGATTCTCATGCTGTGAAAGATATTCACGTTTACAATATGTTGAAATATTGTTTTGGTTGGGAGGACAAATGTGGCAATAGTATTAATGCCCCTACGGGTAAGGGATTAAGGCCTAATCTCTGTCTTTTCGCAACAGAGTCTCTGGGGGGTTCTGTTAAGAAATCTATCAATGCAGCAGTAGCATTAGAATTAATACATAACTTCTCTCTTATACATGATGAAATTCAAGATTTTGATGAATTTAGGCATCATAGGCCAACTTTATGGACTATTTGGGGGTCTAGCAAAGCTTTAATGGCAGGAGATGTATTAAGGGTTATTGCAGATAAATCTATGGAGCCATTAGTTGATAACAGGCCTGAGGATGCAAGCATTTATCTAAAATGTACAAAATTATTATCGGAAGCATGTTTAGAAATGATAGAAGGTCAATATCTTGATATAACATTTGAGAAAGAAATAAGCATAGATTTAAATCAATACATGAATATGATTTCTAAAAAAACAGGAGCATTAATAAGGTGTTCTTTGCACATAGGGGCTTTAATTGGTACGAGTGATAAGAATATTGTTGATATATTTAAAAAAGCAGGAACAGATTTAGGGTATGGATTTCAAATCCGAGATGATATTTTAGGTATTTGGGGAGCAGAAGAACATACCGGTAAACCTGTAGGAACAGATATAAAAAGGAAAAAGAAATCTATTCCTATTATTCATGCTCTGAATACAGCTTCATTAGAATATAGGAAAGTTTTAAATGATATTTTTGCAAAAAAAGAAGTATCAGATGATGACGTAGATACTGTTTTAAATATCATGGATAATACAAAAAGTTTGAAATATTCGGAAGATCTTGCGAAAAAATATTGCTACAACTCAATAGATCATATTCAGGCTGCTAATTTATCTGAAGAATCAATGAATGAATTTATTAGTCTTTCAAAGTTTTTAGCGCTCCGAGATTTTTAAAAATCATTTAAAATATATTTACTTAATATGTTAGAGGCTATTCATAAAATATTATGACAAAACTACTTGTGGCACCTGATAAATTCATATTGAAAGAATTCGTCAGAAAAAAAAGTTTAAAAAAAGTTGATTCAGAAGCATATCCTGAACTATATCAATTAGATGACGTTAATGGATTTTTTATCTTTATCTTTAAGGGCACATCTGCATCAGATTGTTCATTACAAGATATATTGAAAACTTTTTCAATTGAACTGGTTTTTTCTATCGGGTATTCTCTGGCATTAAATTCGAATATTAATATCCTTGAGATATTGAAAATAAACAAGTTCTCAATATTGCCGTCAAAAATGGTGTTTTGGGATCATTCTAATATACTTCCTTTTGAATCTAACGCCTTAGATATAAAAGAAGTAATAGATTATTCAAAGGAACCTGGAAATGTTCTTATGGCCTCTACTTCTGCAATAATTTCTAATTGGAAAGTTAAAGATTGGTTAAATCGAAACTTTGATATTTCACTAATTGATCGTTATGGATCAAATATAGTAAAAACATGTAATGAATTAAATATCAACATTATTACATGTCGAGGTATTTTAGTGAAAAGAACTAAGTTTAATATTCTGACTAGAATTATTGATTGGGATAAAGATTACTCTTTTTTTGAATTGATCAGGCTACCTTATAAGATATTTCCATATATTGTTTTACGGTATCGAAAGCAAATACTTTCCCAAAAAATCAGTCAATTTATTGAAAGCTTTGTGTCCTATTAGAACATAATCGATAATTTGACTGTCTTAGATTATAATTTTTATCACGCTTATAAATTCATGAAGATATATAATATTTTGAAGGGTTAAAAAAGTTCCAATACATTATGAAAACATATACATTTGATATACAGATTCCATCTACGGAAGCGCCAGATTTTATTGATATTACAGATAACATTGCTAATTGTATCGTTGAGTCTCAAATTTTAAATGGAATAGTAGTGGTATTTTCCAAGCACACTACAGCTGCAATCACTATACAAGAAAATGAACCATTATTATTAGAAGACTTTAGGGCTTTGCTTGATGATTTCGCATCGAAAAAAAATCAATATCGACATAATGATTTTGATGTTCGCACTGTTCATATGCATGAAGATGAATGCCCTAATGGGCATTCGCATTGCCAACATTTACTTTTGGGTTCTAGTGAATCTATCCCTGTGGTAGGTGGAGCTATGTCTTTGGGAGAGTGGCAAAGGATTTTTATGATTGAGCTTGATTCTGATAAAGCTAATCAAGTTGGATATAGATCACTTTTAATACAGATAATAGGATAATCATTAATATGAAAGTTATTATTGGTTAATTTCTTCATGTGTGTGCTTAAATTAAAATTGGCTATTGTTCTCTTTTCCTTAGCATTCTATAATTTCTATGTGGATAGTCTAAAACAGACTAAAATTAAACTATACTCTTGTTTAGTCGAGTATTGAGTGAATGATCAAGGAGATTTTGTTTTGACATCTCAAGATAATGTTATTTCTCGTGAAACAAAGCTTGAAGATAAACAATATAGATGGGGCTTTGACTTTGATATCGAATCCAATGTTGCCCCCAAAGGGTTAAATGAGGATATTGTACGTTTTATATCAGCTAAAAAAAATGAGCCTGATTGGATGTTGCAATGGAGACTGAAAGCTTTTGATCATTGGTTGAAACAAGGTGAAAGCGCATCTCCTACGTGGGCTGAAATTTCTTTTAAAGATATTGATTACCAAGACATAATTTATTATGCAGCCCCAAAGTCTCAGGACGATGCTCCTAAAAGTTTAGATGAAGTTGACCCTGAAATAATCGAAGCTTTTGATAAATTAGGGATTCCTTTAAACGAACAAAAAAAGCTTACAGGGGTTGCGGTTGATGCGGTTTTAGATAGTGTTTCAGTAGCTACTACTTATAAAGATATGCTGGAAGAAGCGGGGGTGATATTTTGTCCCATAAGTGAGGCTGTACAAAAACACCCTGAATTAGTAGAGAAATATTTAGGTTCTGTTGTTCCGTATAGTGATAATTTTTATGCTACTTTGAATTCGGCTGTTTTTAGTGACGGGTCTTTTGTTTATGTACCACCGGGAGTAAAGTGTCCAATTGAATTAATGACTTATTTTCGTATTAACGAAGTTGATTCTGGACAGTTTGAAAGAACATTAATTATTGCAGATGAAGGTAGTTACGTTAGTTATTTGGAAGGCTGTACCGCACCTATGAGGAAATCTCATCAATTGCATGCTGCAGTTGTAGAACTTGTTGCTCTTAAAGATGCTGAGATCAAATATTCTACGCTACAAAATTGGTACCCCGGAGATAAAGATGGAAACGGAGGGGTTTATAATTTTGTGACTAAAAGAGGAGCAGCAAGAGGAGAGAATTCAAAAATATCTTGGACACAAGTAGAGACAGGTTCAGCGATTACTTGGAAATATCCTAGCGTAATATTACAAGGGGACAATTCTGTAGGAGAATTTTACTCTGTTGCACTAGTTAACAATTATCAGCAAGCAGATACTGGTACCAAGATGATACACATAGGTAAAAATACAAAAAGTACGATAATTGCAAAAGGCATATCTGCTGGCAAAGCTCAAAACACTTATAGAGGCCAAGTTTCGATAATGCCTAACGCTGATAATGCTCGTAATTTCACACAATGTGACTCTTTATTAATAGGAGATGAGTGTGGAGCCCATACTGTTCCGTACATTGAAGTTAGGAATCCTTCTGCTCAAATGGGACATGAGGCAACGACATCTAAAGTTAATGATGACCAACTTTTTTATCTTCAGCAAAGAGGTATAGATTTAGAAGAAGCAAACTATATGGTCATCAATGGATTTTGTAGAGGAATATTTAAAGAATTACCATTTGAATTTGCAATGGAAGCGTCACAATTGCTAAGGGTTAGTTTAGAAGGAACAGTTGGGTAAATGTCATCAAATATAATGTTAGAAGTAAAAAATTTAGTAGTATCTGTTGAAGATAATAAAATCCTCAATGGCTTGAACCTTAAAGTCAACGAAGGTGAAATACATGCAATTATGGGACCTAATGGATCAGGTAAAAGCACTTTGTCAAATGTAATTGCTGGTAAACCGGGTTATCAAGTTGAAGAAGGTGAAATTATCTATCAAGGTGAAAATATTTTAGAACTTGAGCCGGATATACGAGCTAGGAAAGGAATATTTTTAGCATTTCAATATCCTGTTGAGCTACCTGGAGTTAGAAATTGGCAGTTCCTTAAAACTTCTATGGATTCTATTAGAAAAGAAATGGGACTAGATGAAATGAAAGTCAGAGAGTTTGACAAAATTTTTGAAGAAAAACGTCAATTGGTTGAGATGAATCCAGATCTTATTAAAAGGTCTGTTAATGAAGGTTTTTCGGGCGGAGAAAAAAAGAGAAATGAAATAATGCAACTCTCTTTGTTAAACCCCAAATTAGCTCTTCTAGATGAAACAGATTCGGGATTAGATATTGATGCTTTGCGTATAGTTTCAGAAGGGGTTAACGAATTTAAGAGACCAGATAATTCTATTCTTATTGTTACTCATTATCAAAGAATTCTTAATTATATAAAACCCGATCATGTACATGTTTTAGTTGATGGCGAAATAGTTAAATCAGGAGATCACACTCTAGCCTTGGAACTAGAAGATAAAGGTTATGAGTGGATCAAATAAATTAAATCTATAAAGGATTACGGTAAGTATTGACTAATAGCATATCTGATAAATATAAAATAGACTTTACCAAATTACAGGCGAATTCTAATTATTTAAATAAAACGCGAGATCTCGCTATGGAGAATTTTCATCATGTGGGTCTTCCAACGGCAAGACGCGGAAATGAAAAATGGAAATATACTAATATTGCTCCTATTGCGTCAACAGAGTTTAGATTGTCTGAAGGGTCTAATGTTGACCCTAACAATATTCGTAAACAAGCATTTCTAGATGATAGTTGGATTAATTTGATATTTGTGGATGGGAAATTCAATTCAGAACTGAGTGACGATATTGATCTTGATTCCATATCGATTAATGTGCTGAGCTCATTGTCTCAAGATCAATATATTTCTTTAGATATAGAAACCCATTTAGGTTCATTAATTAATTTGTCAGAAGAAGGTTTTCCTGCTTTAAATACAGCTTTTTTGTCAGATGGAATTATTATATTTGTTCCAGAAGGAGTAAAGTTTGAAAAACTGATTAATATTGTTTTTTTTAATTCTGGTCAACAAAATGTTGTATCCCACCCTAGAGTACTTTTAAACGTTGGGTTAAATAGTACTCTTTCTGTTATGGAAAGTTATGTTGGGGGTTCTGGTGAGGTGTCTTTTACTAATTCAGTCTCAGAAATGATTTTAGGTAAAGGATCCACTCTTAATCATTATAGATTATTAGATGAGTCAGATACTACGTATGATGTTGGATACGGTAGAGTTAAATTAGATCAAGATTCAAAGTTTTTGTCTAAATCATTTTTCAAGGGTGCTTCTATTGGTAGATATGATCTTAATGTTTTGATAGAAGGAGAAAGAGGGTCTTGTGATTTAAAAGGATTATATTTAACAACAGGGTCTCAACATATGGATAACTTTATTAATATAGATCATGTTGCTCCAAACGGTACTAGCAACCTGCTATATAAAGGTATATTGGATGACAAGTCTCGAGCGGTATTTGGTGGTACTGTTATGGTGAGGCAAACGGCACAAAAGACAGATTCTATTCAATCTGATAAAAATCTGTTGCTTTCTACTGATGCTGAAGTTGACAGTAAGCCATCTTTATACATATACGCAGATGATGTTAAATGTGCCCACGGGGCAACTGCAGGGAACATAGATGCGGAGACAATTTTTTATATGTTAAGTAGAGGAATTGATATTGAACTTGCAAGCAAATTATTACTATACGGTTTTGCAGGAGAGGTTATTGATTCTATTCAATTAGAAGAACTAAGAGATAAATTTGCATCATACTTCTTAGAAGCACTTCCTGATTATAAGTTTGAGATTTAATATGTTTGGATCGGATGACCTATATCAAGAAATTATTATGGATCACAATAGAAGTCCTCGCAATTATGGTGCTATTGATGACCCTACTGTTGCGATAGAAGGATTTAATCCACTTTGTGGAGATCAAATTAAAGTATATGTATTGCTGAAGGACGACAAAATAATGGATATTGCTTTTGATGGAATCGGTTGTGCTATATCCAAATCTTCAGCGTCTATCATGACAGTTGAATTAAAAGGGAAACGAGTTTCAGATGCTCAGTCTATTTTTGATGCTTTCAGAAAAATGATTACAGGTAAAGATTTAAATGAGGATCAATTAGATGCGCTTGGAGACAGTGAAGTACTTGGTGGAGTTTCAAAATATCCAGCAAGAATTAAATGTGCAAGCTTAGCTTGGCATACTGTTAATTCAGCATTAAGTGGTGATTCTAATGTTGTCACAACAGAGTAATATTCTCACAGATCTGTCTTAAGTATATTTAACAAGTTTATAGTTAGTATTTCGTAATTAATATAGGAAAGAAAAATGTTAAATGTAGAAAATATAAGAGAAGATTTCCCTATTCTTACACGTGAAGTACACGGTAAACCGCTTGTATATCTAGATAATGCGGCAACTACCCAAAAACCTATCCAAGTAATCGATTCTCTAGTTGAATATTATAAAAATTACAATTCAAATGTTCACAGAGGAGTTCACCTTTTGAGCGTTGAAGCTACCGACCAATTTGAATTAGCTCGTGAAAAAATTTCAACCTTTATTAATGCGAAAAATTCTGAATTGATCATTTGGACACGAAATGCTTCTGAAAGTCTGAATTTAGTTGCATATATGTGGGGAAGAAAAAATATTCATAGTGGCGATGAGATCCTAGTTACTGCTTTGGAACATCACAGTAATTTAATTCCATGGCAAGAATTAGCAAAAGAGAAGGGCGCATTTCTTAAAATTATCCCTATTGATGGAGATGGATGTTTAGATTTGGAAGCATATAAAGAAATGCTTACATCTAAAACGAAACTTGTATCTGTGATTCATGTTTCTAATGCTATAGGTACAATAAATCCTGTAGAAAACATGATTGAAATGGCTCACGATGTAGGGGCTAAATTTTTACTAGATGGTGCTCAAAGTGTTCCCCATATGCCTATTGATGTTCAGGATTTAAATTGTGACTTTTTAGTATTTTCGGGACATAAAATGATGGGGCCAACAGGGATAGGTGTTCTTTATGCTAAGAAAGAACTGTTAGATGATATGGATCCGCTGTACACGGGTGGAGAGATGGTTTTAGAAGTTACATATGAAAATGCTACTTGGGCTCCACTTCCTATGAAATTTGAAGCCGGGACTCCTAATATTGCAGATGCGATAGGCTTAGGAGTGGCGGTAGATTATTTAACAAACATAGGTATGGATTCAATTCATGATTACGAAAAGTCTATAGCTGAATATGCATTAAAAAAATTTCCCGTGTTAGAAGAAAAAGGAGTTGTATTATTTGGCCCTAAAGATCCTAATCTAAGGGGAGCTATTTTTTCATTCCACACCCCGACTATACACCCCCATGACCTTGGGACCATTATGGATCATATGGGAATTGCGCTGAGGACTGGACATCATTGTGCAATGCCTCTAGTTAAAAGCTTAGGGGTTCCTGCAACTGCTAGAGCTAGCTTGTATGCATATAATACGTATCAAGAAGTAGATATGTTGATAGATGGACTTATTGAGGCTATAGAATATTTTGAAAATGGATCTTAAAAGAGTAGACGATCTATATAGGGATAAAGTGATATTAGATCACTGTCGTAACCCCAGGAACTTTGGGGTTTTAAGTAATTCAGATTTTGTTTGTGATGCGGTCAATTCTTTTTGTGGTGATGAAATTCACATTCAGATTAATATAGATGAATACCAGAAAATAATTAATGTTGGTTATCAGAGCGAAGGCTGTGCTATCAATCAAGCCACAGGATCGTTGATTTCGGAATATATACATGGTTTGCGTATAAATGAAGTCGTAGAATTCACATCATATTTCTCTAATATTATGCAAAGCAAACCAGATTCTGTTTTTTTAAATCAATCAATGCCTGATCCTGGAGATTTGCAAATTTTATATAGAGTTAAAGAGTTTCCAATACGTATAAAATGTGTTTTGCTATCTATAGAGGCATTAAAATCAGGTTTGTGTTCTGACAAATAGATCAAGGGGTTATTGATATTTGAGCCCAATGATAATATTCATCGTTTCTTAATATAGGGTTAAAGTTTTTAATATTCTCTTTCCAGTCCCAAGCTTCGATTTTTGTTACAGGCATAAACCTGTATGCATTATTTAAAACTTCTAGATTTATACTTTCTATTAACTTGGTTCTTTCAGGATGACTGTATTCATGAGATTGCTTTAATAATAGATTATCTAAATACTCGTTTTTATGATTACTTGTATTCCATTTTCCGTTAGTGTGTAGTACCGGTAGCAAATATCCATTTGTACTTGATTGAGGAAATGTTGGTCCTATATTTATCTGAAAATTCCCTGTCGTCCATGAGTTTGTGGCATATTCTCTTCGGTTTAACATTCTTATTGTGGGCTCAAACCCTACTTTTTTTAGGGATTTAGATATTATATCGATACTTTTTGTATAGCTATCTCCATAATCACTACTAGTAATTTCTATTGGTATTGGTAAAGGTATTCCGGAGCTACTTAATATGTCACGTGATTTAGGAAGGTTATTAAAATATTGTTGCCATATTGAATTTGGCAACCAATTTGCATCAGATACGGGAAATCCTAAGGAAAAGTATCCTTTTCCTGACCAAGCCTCTTCAATTATTTGATTTGGGTTAACTGAGTACATTAAAGCCTGACGTAGTTCTGTATTGTCAAAAGGGGATACTTCTGTATTTATTATCATTTCAACCCCTAAGCCTGAATGATGATAATAAAGATTTGGTTCAATTTCTCCAAATGTGTTTTCTGAATCATCTAATGAATATATGTCTGTTAATCCCACCATATACGCACTATACCTTGCTTCATCGTCAGGTATGTGTATAAATTCAATAGAATTCAAATAAGGAATGTTCTCTGAAGAAAGGGATTTGGCCATACGTGTTGACGTGTCAGGGATGTATTCTTCTAAAGTCCAAGCTCCAGAGCTTACTAGAGATGTTATGTTTGAATCCTCATAAATATGATCTTTCTTAATTATTTTATTTTTCCCATTTGCCATTGCCATTAAGAAATCAGAATCTGGATAATTTAGAGATATTGTTAAATCCACATCAGAATTAGCTACGACATTTTTTATCATGTGTAAAGTATGGCTGTCTGCCGACTTGGGCTGGACATTTTTTTGTAGGCTGAATTCTATATCATATGCAGATAAATATTCTTCATAATTACTTAGTGTTAAATTAGACCACTTAACATCATCTTTAATTAAAAAATTAAATTCAGTTGAGCTTTTCATTTCCCATTTTTTACATATATCACAAATGATTTGGGTTGATTGGTATGTTGTATCTAAATTAATAACATTGCCTTGTCTTAATATTCTGCTATAAGCAATGCCCGGACCCCATGCTGAATATGAAGTAGAATTTTCTTTTGTAGGACTTATATGGTCGAACCACATAGGGATACCTACTTTTACAGTACCGCCTTGAATATTAGTGATGGCGTTATCCTCTTGAGTTGCACATGCTAGAATCATAGCAGGCATGATAAGTATCATAGATACTCTTATCATATATTTTATAAATGTATGTATTTGCATAGAATCTAATTCTTATTTCATATATTTTTTGAGGAGTACTTTTTTGTTAACGTTAATATCATATCGTAGTTACGTTGTTTGAGTTTAGATTATGTTGATTGATACCCATGTTCATTTAGATGAATTCCAAAATAAAGAAGTATCAGACATTTTAGATAGGGCTTTTGATGTTGGGGTAGGGTTCGTTATATCTGCCGGTACAACAATAGAAACTTCATATAGATCTATTAAACTATCAAATATATTCGATAGGTTTTTTTCGGGTGTTGGGGTTCACCCTATGGATATAAAAACTCGATTAATCGAAGAAGATTTTCAAGTGATTACTAAATTAGCTAATGAAAATGATAAAGTCGTAGTTATGAGCGAAATAGGATTAGATTATCTAGATGGTATGCCTGATAGAGAATGGCAATTTGCTGCATTCCGATCACAAATAGGAATAGCACGCGAGTTATCATTACCTATAGTTTTTCATAGCCGAGAAGCACATTTTGATTCTTTAAGAGTTCTTAGAGAAGAAAGGGCTTTTGATGTTGGAGGAATCATGCATTATTTTCAAGGTAGCATAGAAGATGCTAAGCATGCTATTGATTTAGGTTTTTATATTTCTATAGCTAGGCCATTATTTAGGATTCCAGAATTGAAAACTGTTGTAAAGGAATTACCTTTAGATAATTTAGTAATTGAAACTGATTCTTTCCCGCAATATTTTAAAAAGAATAGAAATAATTGGACAGAACCAAGGCATTTACGCTCAATTATTGATGAGATTTCGCGTATTAAAGATGAAGATTCAACTTATATTGAGAATATGATATTTCTTAATACTAAGAAAATACTTACAAGAAAGTGGAGTTTGATTACAAAGTATATTCCCGAACTAAGTAGCAATTTAACTTGAGGGGATTATTCTGCAATTTGGTGTTTAGGTAAATGTATACGAAACTGATTGGAATTTAATTTCTACTTATGTGCCAGGGGGGATATTGTAATTAAGCTGGCCAATATTGACCTAACATTAATGGGATGAATACGATCCATGCCATAAACCAACCTATTACTCCAGGGATGAGGGATTTTGCAAAACTAATTTCTTGTGTTGCTTGAATTGATCGAGTAACAGATAAGAGTATCCAAACCCATACGACTAGAACTATAAATAAGCCTATTGTAGAATTCACTTTCCCTACGGATATAAATATTGATAAGATTCCTGGGCTATACGCAATACCTGTACTACGCATCATGTCTCTGAATTCTGACTCAGATCCTAATACTTGGCATATTACCTTTGCTACGAAACTCCACATCATCCAACCTACTAGGATTGTACTGAAGGCTACCATTATCATTAGATAAGATTCTGTACCTGTATTATCCGTAGTATATTTAAGAGCTGCTGCTAGTGATAAACCTGCTAAGGACACGGTAACTAAAGAATATAGGACCATCTCAGGAGATTTTTTAAATATAGCATATACAGATTTTTCTAGTAATGCTGCTTTGATTAAATAATTTATCATAATGCCTTATACTTATCTGTCTATTTGTTTTTATTAGTATAGTGTAAAATCTCTAATTAGGATTTACAATTTTAAGGTGATTTCAAATCGATTACTCAACTATTATAAAAGGCTTATCTCTTACCGCGATAGGGATGGGAACAGCTTTCACACTGTTATTGATTCTAATTTCTTCTATTTACATTACTAGAATAGTAGCTAGTAAAATCAATCCGATTCCTGTACCCCCCACATTAGAAGAAATAGAAGAATCTAATAGGAAGTTCAGGGCTGCTGCAGTTGCAGTTGCAGTTTTGAAGAATCAACTCGCAAATGAGAAAAGAAGCTAGTATATGCAAGAATTTTTAGATTTTATAGAGACAACAGGATTTGCCAATATAGGCTGGCAAGAAATTGTTATGATTGTCTTGGGGTTAACGTTTATATATCTGGCGATTAGGAAAGAGTGGGAACCGTATGAGTTACTGCCAATTGGATTAGGTGTTGTTGCGGCCAATTTGCCTCTTACGGGATTAATAAATTCACCTGTTGGAAGTTCAGGATTTCAAGAGGCAGGGATTTTCGGTGTATTTTTTCACTATGGATTATCTTTCTGGAACATTCTGCCACCTATTATATTTTTAGGGATTGGAGCTTTAACTGATTTTGGACCTGTTATTGCAAATCCTAAAACATTATTGCTAGGTGCAGCGGCCCAAATTGGCATATTTGTTGCTTTTTGGGGGGCACTACTAGCAGGTTTTTTGGGGATGGATTTTGGTATTGCAGAAGCTGCAGCTATTGGAATTATCGGTGGGGCAGATGGGCCCACAACGATATTTTTATCGGCAAAATTGGCACCTGAATTATTAGGAATCACCGCAGTTATTGCATATTCATATATGGCATCTGTCGCATTTATTCAACCACCATTAATGAAGCTTCTCACTACAGAGAAAGAAAGACAAATTGAAATGGCCCCACCTAGAGATGTTTCGAAATTAGAAAAGCTCGTATTTCCTAATGTTGCACTTATTTTTATTGTATTAATAGTTCCTAAGTCTGCTCCTTTAATTGTTATGTTCATGATTGGGAATTTATTTAGAGAGAGCGGAGTGGTTCCAAGATTAACTCAAGCAGCTAGTAATGAAATTCTTAATATAGCTACGATTTTTTTAATGATAACAGTTGGGACTCAGCTTACAGCAGAAAGAGTTTTTGACTTTCAAACAATCGTGATATTAGGGCTTGGATTGATTGCTTTTTCTTGCGGGACTGTCGGAGGGTTATTGTTTGCTAAGATAATGAATGTTTTTCTGAAAGAAAAGATAAATCCTTTAATAGGATCTGCTGGGGTGTCAGCAGTTCCTATGGCAGCTAGAATATCACACCATGTTGGTCAAGAGTCTAATCCTAAAACATTTTTATTGCCACATGCAATGGGGCCTAATGTTGCTGGAGTTATTGGATCTGCTGTTATTGCAGGTGTATTTATTTCGTTGGTTTAACTATGATAAATAAACTTAAAGTTAGAATAGAATCACATTGGTATTTAGTGGAAGTAGGCGATTTAGAAGGCGATGAAGTTGAAGTTATTGTGGACGGCCAAAGATTTGAAGTAAATTTAGACAAAGATGTCAAACTTGAATCAATATCTTCTTCCCCTGTACTATCAAACACTAAGGATAAATCTTTGACTAAAGATAATTCTAATCCTAGAGGATCATTTAAAACTCCTATGCCTGGGTCCGTTATTGATATATTGGTTAAAGAAGGGGATGAGGTTTCTGATTCACAAGATATTTGTATTATTGAATCTATGAAGATGCAACAAACGCTCAAAGCAGATTTTGTTGGTACAATTACGGAAATTTTGATTTCTTCTGGAGATCAAGTCTTAGATGGAGATGAATTATTTAAATATTCTTAATTATTTTTAACGTTATATCTCATAATTAAGTTATTTGATTATGACTTTTAATATTAATATTTCAGATAGAGGGTCATTATGATTAGAAAATTAGGCTCTAAGAAGCCAGAAATCCATCCTACTGCTTTTGTTAGTGAATTTGCTTATGTTATCGGAGATGTATATATAGGAGAAAATTCTAGTATATGGCCAGGAACTATTATACGGGCAGACCAAGGTAAAATAATTATAGGAAATAATACTAATATCCAAGATAATTCTGTTGTACACGGGGATGCTGATTTAGTTATTGAAGATAACGTTACTATAGGCCATAGAGTCATGTGTCATGCGTCGTTTGTAGGAGCATTCTCATTAATTGGAAATGGAGCTATCTTGAATGATGGAGTCAGAGTAGGAAACAATTCTATTATTGCTTCGGGGTCGATGGTACTCGAAAATATGGATATACCACAACGTTCAGTAGTTAGAGGAATGCCGGCTCGTATTAGGGGAGAGGTTAATGATAAGCATATTAGTATGCAAACTCATATAAGTAAGGTTTATGTTGATAAAAGTAATAAATATAAGAGCCAAGGGGATTTAGAGTAGGTTTTGGTGACTGAGATGTATACCTCAATCACCAAAACCTACTAGTTTCAAGTATATAATGTTTTTACTCAATATCTTCTTCTGAAGATTCTATATCTGTTACAGGTATTATATTTCCATGAGCATCTTCAAATTCAGGAGGTGGAGGACTTTCAGGTATTTCATCTAAAGAAAGCATCTCGTCTAAAGTTTCCACTCCTAATTTAGCTCTGCCTTCATCTGTATTATCATATCTTGCTGGAATAAGACGTCCAATGATGACATTTTCTTTCAATCCACTCAATTTATCTTGTTTGCCCATTACAGCAGATTCAGTTAATACTCTGGTGGTCTCTTGGAATGATGCTGCGGCTAAGAAGCTATCCATATGTAGAGAGGCGCGAGTAATTCCTAATAATATAGGGACTGCTGTAGCAGGATCTCCTCCTTCGGCGAGAACTTCAGCATTTTTATCTTCAAATTCACTTCTGTCCATAGGGTCACCAGGAAGTAAATCAGTATCTCCAGGCTCATGTATTTGTACTCTTCTGAGCATCTGTCGAATGATAGATTCTATATGCTTGTCATGTATTGGGACTCCTTGAGACCGATACACTTTTTGGACTTCTTCAATAAGATAAGTTTGAACGGCTTCACGTCCCTGAATCTCTAATATTTGTTGTGGGTTTTTGGGTCCTGCAGTTATAGCTTGTCCAGCTTCTATAAATTCTCCTTCAGTAACTTCTAGATGTGAAGCAGCTGGAATGTTGTAACTTCTTTGTTCTTCATCAGTCCATGTTATGGATATGATTTTAGAATCTATAGAAACTGTTCCTGAGTTTCGGGCATACAGAATCGAATCAGAATTTTCATCATCACTGGAAGCTATAGGGGTTCCTATAATTACGGTTTCTCCATCTTTAACTAAGATATTTTTATAATCTTCAACAGAATATTCATCAGTTAACTCTTCTGTATTCGTGACTGACACAGAACGACCATCTGAGCTGTCTGAGAAGTCAACAGTACCTGATATTTCAGATAAAACAGCAGCTCCTTTTGGAGACCTAGCCTCAAATAATTCTTCTACTCTAGGTAATCCACTTGTAATATCTGCTCCAGCTACACCGCCTGTATGAAAAGTTCTCATTGTTAATTGTGTGCCGGGTTCGCCAATACTTTGTGCTGCAATAATACCAACTGCATCTCCAACCATAATGGGTTTTAGGTTAGCAAGAGATAATCCGTAACACATCCTACATAATCCTTTTTCAGATTCACATGTTAAAGGAGACCTTACGTAAGCTGATTTAATATTAGCTTGCTTTAAAATTTCTAATGGTTCATCAATAAGCATTATATTTTTGTCTACTATTATTTCACCTGTAGATTCATCTACGATTGGAGCTGCAGTATATCGATACTTTATCCTCTCATAAAACAAATCTTTCAACGCAGCGTCTTTATATTCTGTTATTAATAGGCTTTGACTTGAATTACAGTCATCTTGTGATACGATCACTTCTTGTGCAACGTCGATAAGTCTTCTTGTTAAATATCCACTATCAGCAGTTCGGAGAGCTGTATCAGCTAATCCTTTACGAGCTCCATGTGTTGATATGAAATATTCTAAAACGGATAAGCCTTCTCTGAAATTAGATTTAATAGGGCGATCTATAATTCGTCCTCTAGGATTGGACATTAACCCTCTCATCCCAGCCATTTGTTTTATTTGTGCTATATTTCCTTTTGCCCCAGAATTAGCCATCATATATATGCCACCATAGTTTGGTAAATCTTCAGCGATAACTTGGGTTAATTCATCATTAGCATCAGTCCATATGCGTACTGTTGCATTATATTTTTCATTTTCAGTTATTAATCCATCTAGATATTGATCTTCTAGTAAACTAACAGCAGTTTCAGCTTTGGCAACTATTCCCGATTTCTTTGGTGATACTTTCACATCATTTATTGCTATAGATACACCTGAACGTGACGAATTTTTAAATCCGAGGTTTTTAATTTTATCTAAAACGATAGCTGTCGCTTCATTTCCTAAAATTCTAAAACACTGGCCGGTCAGTTCCCTTAACCTGTTTCTCTCTACTTCATAATTCTCAAATGGTATCTCATCAGGGAACACATCATTAAATAATATTCTGCCTACTGATGTTTCTATCCATTCTCCTTTGGGGTTTCTTACCTTTATTAAGGCTCGTATAGATATTGAATCTACTTCACTGGCTAAGCAGGCATCATCGAAATCACTAAACGTATTTCCAGTTCCTTTAGCATTTGGATCTAAAGATGTCATGTAGTAACAACCAAGTACCATATCTAAAGATGGGGTAACGATAGGCTCACCAGAGCTAGGGGCTAACATATTATATGTACTTAACATTAAATTTCTAGCTTCTAGGACAGATAATCTAGATAAAGGAACGTGCACAGCCATTTGATCACCGTCAAAGTCTGCGTTAAACGCTGTACAAACAAGAGGATGTACTCGTATTGCGCTTCCTTCAATTAATACAGGTTCGAACGCTTGTATTCCAAGCCTATGTAGAGTTGGGGCTCTATTTAATAAAACGGGCCTTTCCTTTACAACTTCACCAAGTATTTCCCATACTTCTACTCTATTTCTTTCAGCTAATCTTTTGGCACTGCGAATGTTATGAGCGTAACCTTTTAGTACTAATCTGTGCATTACAAATGGTTTAAATAGCTCTAATGCCATTTTTCTAGGAAGACCACATTGATTAAGATTTAATTCAGGGCCTGCAATAATTACAGATCTACCACTGTAGTCAACCCTTTTACCTAATAAGTTTTGCCTAAACCGACCTTGTTTTCCTCTTAATAGATCAGACAAAGATTTTAGCTTATGGTTATGACTTCCAGAAACAGCACGTCCTCTTCTACCATTATCAATTAAAGCATCAACGGATTCTTGAAGCATTCTTTTTTCGTTACGTACGATTATTTCTGGAGCTTGTAATTCGATTAGTCTTCTCAATCTGTTATTTCTGTTAATAACTCTTCTATAAAGATCATTTAGGTCACTAGTTGCAAATCGCCCTCCATCTAACTGGACCATAGGCCTTAAGTCAGGAGGTAAAACTGGAAGTTTGGTC
>Ga0315316_10000873_pt1 | contig 20495 bp, 22 predicted proteins | sample M160m3416metaG_FD_203702 | JGI IMG/M metagenome (GOLD analysis project Ga0315316, IMG submission 203702) | Ammonia-oxidizing marine archaeal communities from Monterey Bay, California, United States - M1 60m 3416 | ecosystem: Environmental > Aquatic > Marine > Intertidal zone | place: USA... | reverse complement strand
AATTAGGTTCCCATAATTTCCAGTTTATTAGTCATTGATTTCTAATAGCTAATTAGCTTTTTAACTTTACTTATAGAATAATTTAATCATTAGATACTTAAAATAAGAGTGATTATGGATTTCCTTGATTTCGAGAAACCAATTGTAGAACTGGAAAAGAAGATTGATGACCTTAGGCATAACCTGTCTAAAGAGCATGTTGATGTCGAAATTGACGATGAGATAAGACGGTTAGAGCAAAAATGCGAAGAACTTACAAAAAAAATATTTAATAACTTAAGTGAATGGCAAATAGCACAGCTTGCTAGGCATCCATTACGACCAAAGTCATTAGAAGTTATTAAATCTATATCAGAAGATTTTCAGGAATTACATGGAGATAGAATGTATGGAGATGATTCTTCTATTATTACTGGCATAGGTAAAGTTAAAAATTTACCAGTAATGTTTATTGCTCAGGAGAAGGGAGTAACCACTAAAGAGAAAATGCATAGGAATTTTGGTATGCCTAAACCCGAGGGTTACAGGAAAGCAATGAGGATTATGAAGTTAGCTGAAAAATTCTCAATTCCAATAATTACTATCATAGACACACCAGGAGCATATCCAGGAATTGGCGCTGAAGAACGAGGACAGAGTGAAGCCATAGCTAGAAATCTTTTTACTTTGGCTTCTTTAAGGGTACCGATTATAAATCTAGTGATTGGAGAAGGAGGTTCGGGCGGAGCTCTAGCAATTGGTATGGGTGATGAATTAATGATGCTTCAGTATGCTATATACTCAGTTATTTCCCCTGAAGCATGTTCCACAATACTTTGGAGAAATCCTGATGAAACTGAAGCTGCCGCAGATGCAATGGGTATTTCACCTTTAAGATTAAGACAGTTGGGACTCGTAGATATTATTATTGAAGAGCCTCTTGGTGGTTTCCACAAAAATCCAAAAGAAACGTTTCTAAAAATCAGAGATCATTTAACAGAATCTTTATCTACATTAAAGAATAAAAATATTGATGATCTTATCTTAGAAAGAAGAAAAAGATTTAAGTCCATTGGTCAATTCAACGAAATCTAGTTCTTATGGATTTTAATGAGAATTTGAATGAGTTAATAACTAGTGAAATTGTTTCATTAGGAGTAACTAAATTTACGATAGCACTGAGTGGAGGAGTAGATTCAATGGTTCTATTAGATCTCCTATCAAAAACCAAGAGATCTTCTGATGCAATTAAGGCAATCCATATTAATCACAATTTACATGACAGCTCTAAGGAATGGGTAGATTTTGTTAAAGAAGCTTGTAAAGAATATAAATTGCCTTTAATTATAAAGTCCATTAACCCTAAGCAAGAAGGCTTTGGTCTTGAAGCAGAGGCAAGAGACCAAAGATATAAGAAATTTAAAGAGGTTATCCTCGATAATGAATGTCTTTTAACTGCACATCACCTTGATGATCAGATAGAAACCATCCTCTTTAGAATCTTTAGAGGGACGGGACTTGATGGATTAAGATCGATTAGAAAAAAAACCAAGTTTGGGAAGGGGTTTCTTTGTCGTCCATTAATTAATGTTCCTAGGGAAGCTATAGAGCAATATGCAAAATTAAACAATATAAAATGGATTGAAGACCCGAGTAACAAAAATATTGATTTTGATAGAAATTATTTGAGAAATAATATTATCCCTTCAATCAAGAAGAGATGGCCTAAAGCCCAAACAACAATTACCAGGCTTTCTTCTTTGGCGGAAAATAATCAGAAACTTCTTCATGAGCTAGCTAAAGAAGATATTGGTGAAATTGAAAAGTTTAATGTTATTGATTTGGGAATCTTATCAAATAAATCTAGTTTGAGAATTAACAACATTTTTAGATTCATGATACTTAAGAACAACATGGGCATACCTAGTTTAAAAGTTTTAGAGAATGGAATAGAGACGCTTATAAACGCTAAATCAGATTCTCCTATAGTTACTTGGGATGGATGCTCAATTAGGAGGTACAAGAATACATTGTATTTCTTTAATCCTGATCTCAAACAGGATGAGATTAGACCTTTTAAAATGAAATGGTTTATTGATGAGACTCTTAATCTAGGGGGGGATAGAGGTTCAATACAAGCTAGATTTATAAAAGGTGAGGGAATAGCATTAAATAAATGCCGGAAAAACCTAGAAATAAAATATCGCAAAGGGGGTGAGCAAATTAAACCCTCAGGCCATAAAATTACAAAATCTTTAAAAAATCTTTTCCAAGAAAATAATGTCCTACCATGGGTAAGGGGTCAGATTCCTTTAGTTTATCTTGATGAGGACCTCATATCTGTTGGGGATCTTTGGTTCAATCAGGACTATAAAGCAAAAGAACAAGAGGATGGATTTCTTATTTCTTGGAAAAGGAATATAGATATCATTCATAATTCATGATTGTGAGATAGACCATAATCTGATAACTTGAAATACCGGGATAGCAGTTTTACATTTCCCGAAGTTTTGTAGAAACTCCCACACAATTAAATATGAACAGGAAAGGTGAAAAATCCGGGTATGTCTAATTTTATTTTTGTAACTGGCGGTGTAGTGTCAGCTCTTGGTAAGGGAGTTACTTCGGCTTCTTTAGGAGCAATACTGGAAGCCAGGGGCCTCAAAGTTGGCATGATGAAGCTTGACCCTTATCTGAATGTTGATCCTGGAACGATGAGTCCTTATCAACACGGAGAAGTTTTTGTCACAGAAGATGGAACAGAAACTGATCTTGATTTAGGTCACTACGAGAGATACGTAAATACCATTACAGGCAAACACAGTAATTTTACTGCCGGTAAAGTATATGAGAATGTCATTGCGAAGGAGAGAAGAGGAGATTATCTCGGTGCTACAGTTCAAGTAATTCCTCATGTTACTGATGAAATCAAGAACAGCATAAAGGACGGCTCTAAAGGTTATGATGTGACAATAGCTGAAATAGGGGGAACCGTAGGTGATATAGAATCATTACCCTTTATAGAAGCTATAAGACAGATGGGAATAGAAAAAGACGATTATGAGGTTGCCTATGTGCATTTAACATTAGTTCCATATATAAGAGCCTCAGATGAAATAAAAACAAAACCAACACAGCACTCGGTCAGGGAATTGAGAGCGATTGGTATTCAGCCTGATGCTTTGGTCTGCCGTTCAGAATTACCATTACCAAAGGAGCATTTTGAAAAAATTGCTTTATTTACTAATGTTAATAAAAAGGCTGTAATATCAGCCCATGATGCAGAAGATATCTATCAAATTCCTCTTATTTTAAAAGAGCAAGGTCTGGATGATATTATTATAGAAAAACTCAAATTAAATGCTCCCGAAGCTGATTTATCCGATTGGCAAAATATAATGGAAGCTAAGAGTAAATCGAAAGCTAAAATCAAGATTGGAATGATTGGTAAATACGTAGATTTTAAAGATTCTTATATTTCATTGAGTGAAGCTTTGAGGCATGCTGGATTCAAGGCTTCTTCAGAGGTTGAGATTGTTTATGTTGAATCAGAAGAAATACAAAAAAAAGGAACCAAGGGATTGGATGAGTTAGATGCGATATTAATACCTGGAGGTTTTGGAGATAGAGGTATTGAAGGCATGATTCAATCAATAGAATTTGCAAGATTAAATAGAATTCCTTTTTTAGGGATTTGCCTAGGTATGCAAGCTGCTGTCATTGAATATACAAGAAATGTTTTAGGTTTAAAGGATGCAAACAGCACTGAGTTTAATTCAAAAACAAATGCTCCTGTTATAGCCTTAATAACTGAATGGTTAAATGGTGATGGTTCATTAGAGAATAGAGATGAAGATTCTGATTTAGGAGGCACAATGAGATTGGGTGCTCAAGAGTGCCAGCTTCAAAAAGGAACACTGGCCAGATCAGTTTACGGTAAAGATTCAGTTTTTGAGCGACACAGACATCGTTATGAATTTAATAGTAATTATCGGGAACAGTTGGAAGAAAAGGAACTTGTTTTTTCAGGGTTTTCGAATGATGGTCTTGCTGAAATGATCGAAATCAAAGATCACCCATGGTTTATTGGTTGCCAATTCCATCCTGAATTTACTTCTTCTCCACTTAAGGGACACCCTTTATTTCAATCTTTTGTTCAGGCTGCTGTAGAATATTCAGAAAAATAATAGATTTATGGCTGTTAAGATCGCAAATATAGAAGTTTCAAATGAGTCACCATTGCTGCTCATCGCTGGTACTTGTGTGATTGAGAATGAAGCATTAGCTCAAGATGTGGCTGGACACATTAAAGAGATCACTGAAAATCTTGGAATACCTTATGTGTTTAAATCATCTTTTGATAAGGCCAATAGAACCTCAATAGACAGTTATAGAGGTCCCGGTATAGAAGAGGGTTTAAGGATCCTCCAAAGTGTAAAAGAAAAAATAGGCGTTCCAGTATTAACCGATGTTCATGAGGACACCCCTTTGGAAGAAGTTTCATCAGTTGTTGACATCCTTCAAACACCTGCTTTTTTGTGTCGTCAAACGAATTTTATTTTAAAAGTTGTGGCACAGAATATTCCCGTGAATATAAAGAAAGGGCAATTTTTATCTCCTTGGGATATGGAAAATGTTGTGAAAAAGGCTAAATCACAGGGAAATGAGAACATATTAGTTTGCGAGAGAGGTTATAGTTTCGGGTATAACAATTTAGTTTCTGACATGAGATCTCTGGTCATCATGAAAGAAACGCAATGCCCAGTTATTTTTGATGCCACGCATTCGCTTCAACTGCCAGGTGGTAAGGGTAGTTCATCGGATGGGCAAAGAGAATATATAAATCCCTTAGCAAGAGCTGCAAGCGCAGTCGGTATAGCAGGGATTTTTATAGAGACTCACCCTGATCCTGATAAGGCTCTGAGTGATGGACCAAATTCACTGCCATTGAATGAGCTTAAGCCTTTAATGGAAAAGTTAGTAAAAATTGATAACTTAGTTAAAACATAACAACTGCATAGAAAATAGATTTATCAATGGGAAAGATCACCTCAATTCATTCTATCCAAATATTAGACTCTAGGGGGAACCCTACAGTTGAAGCTACTGTTGAGCTTGAGAATGGAGCTATAGGTAGAGCCTCAGTTCCATCTGGAGCATCAACAGGCTCAAAGGAGGCAGCTGAACTAAGAGATGGAGATCAAGATCAATACCTAGGGAAAGGGGTTCAAGAAGCGGTTAAGAATATTAACACAGAGATACAAAGCGCTCTTTTAGGGCAATCAATTGGAGATCAAAGATCAATTGACAACTTAATGATTGAGCTCGATGGAACTGAGAACAAGTCGAGACTTGGAGCTAATGCTATCTTGGCAGTCTCTCTCGCTTCAGCACATGCTGCAGCTGCCTACAATAAAAATGAATTGTTCCAACATTTCGCAGATGGGAATTATACTTTCCCCGTGCCAATGATGAATATTCTTAATGGCGGTGAACACGCTGATAATAATATTGATATTCAAGAATTTATGATTCTCCCTGTCAGATTTAATCTTTTTAGCGATGCCTTAAGGGCAGGGGTTGAGATATTTCATGCACTAAAATCTGTCCTCCAGTCTAAGGGATTGAATACTGCTGTTGGTGATGAGGGTGGATTTGCTCCTAATTTACCGAGTAATAAGGCTGCATTAGAGATTATCCTTGAAGCAATTGAGAAGGTTGGTCTTACTGCAGGTAAAGACGTTTACCTGGGATTGGATGTAGCCAGTAGTGAATTTTACAAAGATCAAAAATATCATTTGTCTTCGGAAAATAAAGTATTTGATGCAAGCCAATTTATCGATTATCTACAAGACTTAGTTTCTAATTATCCAATCATATCTATTGAAGATGGTTTGGCTGAGAACGACTGGGATGGATGGAGAGAACTTACGAATACACTAGGTGATTCCTGTCAGCTTGTCGGCGATGACTTATTTGTAACTAATCCAGCAATACTTCAAAAAGGAATTGATAACAAGGTAGCTAATTCTGTACTAATTAAGCCAAATCAAATCGGCACACTTACAGAAACATCTGCTGCAATTGAGCTTGCAGTATCAAATAACTACACCACCGTCATTTCTCACCGTTCAGGAGAGACAGGTGATAGTACAATCGCTGATCTTTCAATCCATAAAGATATTTCTCAAATTAAGACTGGCTCATTGTGTCGTTCAGACCGTGTAGAGAAATATAACCAGTTATTAAGGATTGAATCTATCCTTGGGGAAAGCTCAAAATTCTTAGGGATTGAGGCATTTAAACCAGTTATTGATTTATAGCTTCATGAGAATATTGACTGTTATTTTAATTATTGTCTTTATTTTATTGCAAATCGATATTTGGCTTAAGGAGGATGGGAAAAAACGAACTGAAGAGTTGAATCAGATGATCGACACTCAACAGCAAGAAAACAAAGAGATGATGATAAGAAATAGCGAATTAGAACAGGAGATCAAAGACTTAAAGGACGGAACAGAAGCACTTGAAGAGAAAGCAAGAACAGAAATGGGGATGATTAAAGAAGGCGAAGAACTTTATTTGATTGCCAAATAGTTACCAACTCAAGGAGAAAATAATGGGTGGTTTAGTAAAAACCAGTGAAAGAGACGGAATAGTAGAAATACAAATGTGTAGAAAGCCAGTGAATGCATTAAATCTGGAGCTACTCGAGGATATTCACAAGGCAATTGATGAGAGCACAGAACAGGGAGCAAAAGCATTAATGCTTAGTGGAATGGACGGCATATTTACTGCGGGCTTGGATGTTAAAACATTATTAACCCTTTCTAGAGATGAAATAGATATTTTTTTTAAAGCATTTTGGGGGTTAATGGCAAAAATTTCCAAAAGCCCAATTCCATTTGCTGCTGCAATGACAGGCCATAGTCCAGCCGGGGGTACTGTTCTTTCAATTTTTTGTGATTACAGAATTGCAGCTAAGGGGGACTATAAGATCGGGATGAACGAGGTTTTTGTAGGTCTTCCTGTGCCAATGATTTTATACAAGGCTCTTTCAAGATTGGTGGGAGAGAATAAGGCTTCAACTCTTACTATGACAGGTAGCTTGATCAGTTTTGAGGAAGCAGATCAATTAGGATTGCTGAATGAGATTGTCGAAAAAGATCAAGTTGTTGAAAGAACCTTCGAATGGTTGGGTGAACTCGTTCAACTCCCTCCGAATGCAATGAATTTAACTCGTTTAACTGCAAAATCAGAACTCAATGATTGGTTTGATAATGAACTCGGTCAATTTACAACATCATTTGCTGATGGCTGGTTCTCAGATGAAGTTCAGTCCAGAATGAAATATATTGCAGAGAATTTTTTATAAGATGAAAATTCTTTTATCTAATGATGATGGATATTATTCAAAGGGTTTAACAGGCCTTGCTGAATCACTTAGACAATTTGCTGATGTTACAGTTGTAGCTCCTGAGAATAATTGCAGTGGTGCAAGCAGTTCATTAACTCTAAAAAATCCTCTCAGAATAAGAAAGTTTGAAGATAATTCTTATTATGTGAATGGGACCCCTAGTGATTGTGTGTTCTTAGCCTTAACAAGAGTTCTGGACGAAACACCAGATATCTTAATTAGCGGAATAAATCATGGAGCTAACTTAGGTGATGATGTGCTTTATTCTGGAACTGTGGGGGCTGCAATGGGAGGTCGATTTAGTGGTATACCCTGTTTGGCTGCCTCAGTGACAAACCTAAAGCCCAATTATATGGACACAGCTATAGAGGTAATGTCAGAAATCGCTAGGGATCATATAAAAAATTTAAAGAATCAAGCAGTGCTCAATATTAATGTTCCCGATATCCCAAAAGAAGATATTCAAGGTTATGCGATCACACAACTAGGCAGAAGAGCAATGCCAGATATTTCCAATGGCAATATCGATGCTTATGGCGATGAGATTCACTGGATAGGTCCGCCACCACCTGCAGAAGACAATCAAGAAGGCACTGATTTCAATGCAATAGAAAATAATTTGGTGTCAATTACACCATTGAGAACTGATCTTACAGATAAAACACAAATAAAAAGTCTCCAAAACTGGATTGCTGAGTTTTAGAGGATGAAAAGTTTTTTTGCATCATCACTAAACTATATCCTTAAACAAGCTGCAAAGCCTTTAGCTGTTTATTTCTTATTTTTTTGGAGCTTTATCGAAGCTTGGTTCATCATCCCAATCCCCCCCGATGTGATTCTAGCCCCAATGACTTTAGCAAAGCCTAATAAGGCATTTCTCTATGCTAATGTAACCACAATTGCCTCAGTTATAGGAGGCTGCCTAGGGTTCTTTATCGGTTTGTTTGCAATTGATTACGCGATGGGCTTGATGAATACTTTCAATCTAATGGGTTATTACAATCAGGCAGTGGAATTATTTTCATCTTGGGGTTCAGCAATCATTTTAATCGCTGGTTTCACTCTGATTCCATTTAAAGTCTTTACGGTCATGGCTGGTGCAATGAAGATGAACTTCTTTGTCTTTGTAATCGCTGCGACTATTTCAAGGGGCGCAAGATTTTATTTGGTAGCTTATGCAGCAAAAATTGGTGGCGAGAAAGGGATGGATGCTATTGTTAGAAATATTGATAAGATTGGCTATTTTATAATTGCCTTATTCTTTCTGTATTTATTATTTAAATCGTGATTTTAGATGCTCACTAAAATATTAATCTTTTTTGCTCTTTTGTTAATTGTCTATTTCCTCATATCGAGATTGCCTAAAGATTAGCTTCTATTATTAGCATAGCCATAGGACTTCTATATTCTGATGTAAGAACATTGAATGTTCGACAGGCGCTCACAGTATCCATAACCTCAACCCCAATACCTTCTTTAAGTAATTGGGTAAGTAGGGAGTTTTTTGGAAAGATTTGCAGATCACCAGTGCCTAATAAGACGAGTTCAGATTGATTCTTTAAAGCTATGGAAAAATCATCAATATCAAAACCAATGACTTCAGGATGTTCCCACGGCTCTATGACCTCATTGTTAAGAATCATAAAACTGCTAGTAAACCATTTCCCTTTAAATTTAATTTTATTCGGGCCTCTGGCTTCTATTAATGAGTTATTTATTTCATTCATATACAATCATTATGACTATAAACAATCTAATTAAATAGACCCCTTATACATACTCAGCCAAAAAATTATGTCTTTCGATCATGAGCTTATAAAATTTCGAGAACTCCAAACGACAATGGAGGATGGTAAGCGATTTTACAAAACTCCTGATGGGGATTCATATCCTTCAGTGACCTCTGTGACGGGTATATTGGCTAAAGATGGGATCTTGGCTTGGCGCCAAAGAATTGGAGAAGAGAAGGCAGATCAAATCACTAAAGCTGCAACATCAAGAGGAAACGAGGTTCATAGATTAGCTGAATTATATTTAAAGAACGAATTGTTCTCGCAGGAAAACCTGTTTGATGAACCTAAAAGTAACACATATAAAATGTTTGAATCTTTGTCAGAAGTACTGGATCAAAATGTAGGGATGGTAAGAGCGATTGAAGCACCTTTATTCAGTCATAACTTAAGGGTTGGAGGTAGAGTTGATTTGATTGCTGAATGGGACGGTGAATTAGCTGTAATTGATTTTAAAACCAGTTCTAAGCCAAAAAAAGAACAATGGATTGATAATTACTTTATGCAATCCTCTGCATACGCCCAGATGTTTGAAGAGTTAACAGAAATTACCGTTAATAAAATAGTTATTGCAGTGGCATTGGAAAATCTTGGAACCCAAGTATTCATTAAAAGACCTGCTGACTATATTCAGCAGTTCATAGATTTGCGAAAAACATATGACATAATAAACACTGATTCGAGAGATTAGTATGGACGATGCACAGATAAAATTATTATTAACAGAACTAAACGATCGGTTTACCTCACTCAGGGGGTACCTTTGACTATGAGACTAAACGATCTAGACTTGATGCAATCCTGGAATCTTTAAATGATCCTGAAGTTTGGGAGGATAGGGAGCTCTCTCAAAAACTAAATCAAGAAAGATCTTCATTAGAGAAAACACTCAATCTTATTCAATTAATATCGAGTCGTCTTCAAGACGCAGAGGTGCTATTTGACTTGGCTATTAATGAGGATGACGAGGAGACTCTTAAAGAATTAACCAAAGAGTTAGAAGTCTGTGATCAAGAAATTGGTCAATTGGAAATACAAAGGATGTTTTCAGGCGAAATGGATACCTCGAACGCTTTTCTTGATATCCAGGCAGGGTCAGGTGGAACTGAGGCTCAAGATTGGGCGAACATGCTCTTAAGAATGTATTTACGCTGGTGCGAATCCAATGGTTTTAAAGCTGATTTAATTGAAACTTCCGCGGGAGAAGTAGCAGGAATAAAAAGCGCAACCATTCATATTTCAGGGGATTTTGCGTTCGGTTGGCTTAGAACTGAAACTGGTGTGCATCGTTTAGTAAGAAAATCACCGTTTGATTCTGGTAATAGAAGACACACCTCTTTCGCCGCAGTCTTTGTCTCACCTGAAATTGAAGATAACTTTGAAATTGATCTCGATCCTAGCGATCTTCGTATTGATGTTTATCGGGCCAGTGGAGCAGGAGGTCAGCATGTAAACACCACTGAATCAGCCGTAAGAATAACTCATCTTCCTAGTGGAACTGTTGTTCAGTGTCAAAATGATAGGTCCCAACATAAGAATAAAGCCACTGCAATGAAACAAATGAGGGCTAGACTTTTTGAGTTAGAACATCAAAAACGTTTAGAAAAAGCTCAAGCGCTTGAAGACACAAAAGCAGATATTGGATGGGGAAGCCAGATTAGATCTTATGTCTTGGATCAATCCAGAGTCAAAGATGTAAGAACGCAAATTGAATCCAGTAATCCAGAAGCTATACTGGACGGTGATATAAATAAATTTCTAGAAGCGAGTCTCAAAGAAGGCATCTAAAAAAATAGAGAATGTCAGAAAAAAAAGAAGATCAGAATAAACTCATTAAAGAAAGGCGATCTAAGCTTAGCTCACTTAGAGAGTCAGGATTTAATTTTCCTAAACCCATTCCCATTGATAGTTATTGTATTGACTTAAATAACAACCATGAAGAATCCAGTAAAGAGGATCTTGAAAATCTTAATAAAGAGGTAGCTATTGCTGGAAGAATGATGGCTAAAAGGATTATGGGTAAATCCAGTTTCTCTAAAATTAAAGACGGAACAAGCTCTATTCAGATATTTATTAATTCAAAGAATGTTTCTGAAGAGCTCTATGAACAGTTTAAAACCTATGATGTCGGCGATATTTTATGGGTCAAAGGGACATTATTTAAAACTAAAACTGATGAACTGACTATTAATACTAATGAGATTGTCTTGCTCACAAAATCGTTAAGGCCCTTGCCGGAGAAATACCATGGTCTCACAGATACCGAAACCAGATATCGCAAGAGATATCTCGATTTGATTATGTCTGATGAGAGCAGGGATGTTTTTGAAAATCGATCAAAAATTATTACTATCATAAGAAAGTATCTAAACGAACAAGAAATCCTTGAAGTTGAAACACCAATGATGCAGCCAATCCCAGGCGGTGCTATTGCTAGACCATTTGTTACTCATCACAATACTCTGGATAAGGATTTTTATCTTCGAATTGCACCTGAGCTTTATTTGAAGCGTTTGGTTGTCGGGGGTATGCATCGAGTTTATGAAATCAATCGCTCCTTCAGGAACGAAGGTGTTTCCACCCAACACAATCCCGAGTTTACAATGCTAGAACTTTATTTAGCATTTGCCTCTTATGAGGAGATCATGACCTTGGTTGAGGAAATGGTTATAGAAATTTCTAAAGATCTATATGGCTCTACAACAATTACATATCAGGATAAGGAGTATGATTTATCGGGCCCATATAAAAGAATTACTCTAGAGGAATCAGTGATGGAATTTAATCCCGATATGAATCGAGAAAAATTAAGAGATCAGCACTATCTATTAGGAGTTTGCAAGAAACTTAAGATCAAAAACAGTAAAGACATGCCAGCTGGAAAACTGCTATTAGAGATCTTTGAGAAAACAGTTGAAGAACATTTGATTGAACCCACATTTATCACAGCTTACCCAAAAGATGTTTCTCCTTTATCAAGAGCTAATGATGAGGACCCTTGGTTGGTTGATCGTTTTGAGTTTTTTATAGCAGGAAGAGAATTAGCAAATGGATTTCATGAATTAAATGACCCCGATGATCAGGCACAACGTTTTAAGGATCAGGTCAAGGAAAGAGATAGTGGAGACGATGAGGCTATGGTTTACGATGAAGATTACATAGAAGCATTAGAATATGGAATGCCGCCAACTTCAGGTCTGGGGGTGGGGATCGATAGGTTGACGATGATTTTCACTGATAAACCCTCAATAAGAGATGTTTTATTATTCCCTCACATGAGAAATAAATAGTTTTAAAGGAGTAACCCATGCAAAATCCAATTAATAGATCTCTATTTGTTTTAGTTACATTATTACTCTTAGGTATGGTTTTCATAATCAGCCCAGCTCAGATTCCCGTGATTATATTCAAAGCAAGTTTAGTTTCATTGGCGGCAATACTTGGCTATTGGATAGACTATTTGTTATTTCCACACATGAGGCCAGGAGTGATTGATAAAATAGAAAAGGACCCAATTATTAGGGCCTCAATTGCAATTAGAAGGGCGATTATTATTTTCGGTACCATATTGGGTATCTCCATGGCATTGTGATAAGACTATTTGTCACTTTCCTTCTTTTTTTTCTTACTGTTCCTCCACTTAATGCTGAAGCACCAAGATCTAGTCTTAAATACAAAAGAGATTTAATCAGACATTCTCGAATTGTTTGGGGCTTAAATGCTCCAATCCCACTATTTGCATCTCAAATACACCAAGAGAGTTCATGGAATCATCTCGCGAAAAGTAAATACGCAGAAGGTTTAAGTCAATTTACTCGAAGCACAGCTGATTGGATAGTGGATGTCTACCCAGAGTTACGCACTGCAAATGTATACAATCCAAAATGGTCCATGAGAGCAATGTTGCTCTATAACAGCTGGTTGGATGAAAGAATTACATCTGAAAATAAATGTGAACAGTGGGCAATGGTTTTGAGTTCATATAATGGAGGTCTTACTTGGTTAAATAGAGACAAGAAACTGACAAAGTCACAAGGAGGTGACCCTCAAAAATGGTGGAATAATGTTGAGAATTTTAGTGAAAGGGCAGATTGGGCAATCATTGAGAATAGAAATTATGCAAGGAAGATAATTTATGAACATCAGTCTATATATAGTGACTGGGGAAAATCTTATATTTGTGAAGAAAACTATGAAACATTATAAATTACTAGAACACGATCAGTAATTAAAAAAATAAACTAAATAATACAAAACGCTTAGAGGTTCAAATCTCTGCATGTGCGTCATATTATTTTCCTATTAAATAGCAGTTTTCTGAGTTTTTCGTATAATCCTTTTTTTTACTCATCACTATGAAAACAAATCAGTTAAGAAATATTGCTATTATTGCCCATGTTGATCATGGCAAGACAACTTTGGTTGATAAGTTGTTGAGGCAAACCAATACCTTGGACCGAAAGAATCTTTCTGAAGAGCGAATAATGGACTCCAATGACCAAGAGAAAGAAAGAGGCATCACTATACTTGCAAAAAATACCTCTATTAATTGGAATGATTATCGAATTAATATCGTTGACACACCAGGCCATGCAGATTTTGGTGGAGAAGTAGAGCGAGTTTTATCGATGGTGGATTCAGTTTTGTTACTTGTGGATGCTGTTGATGGCCCTATGCCACAAACTCGCTTTGTGACTCAGAAGGCATTCGAGAAAGGCTTGAATCCCATTGTTGTTATTAATAAAGTTGATCGTCCAGAAGCTCGTCCATTTTGGGTCTTAGATCAAGTATTTGATTTATTTGACCGACTTGATGCAACGGATAATCAATTGGACTTCCCAGTTATTTATACTTCTGCACTACAAGGAACTTCAGGTCTAGATCCCGAGAAACTAGATAAAAATATGGATTCTTTGCTAGAAATTATTACCACTAAAGTTAAACCACCTGATGTAAATATTAATGGGACATTGCAAATGCAAATTAGTGCATTGGACAGCAATAGCTATGTTGGTGTAATTGGAATAGGGCGGATTACTCGAGGTCAATTAAAGCCAAACACAAATATTGTAGTTATTGATCGAGAAGGTAATAAGAGAAAAGAAAGAGTTCTTCAAGTTATGGGTCATCAAGGACTTCAAAGAATCGAAGTGGATTTAGCAGAGGCAGGTGAGATTGTTTGTATTACAGGAATCAATAAGTTAAACATATCAGATACCATTTGTGATCCAGAAAATATTGAAGCTCTCCCAGTGTTGTCTGTTGATGAACCAACTGTGAGTATGACTTTTCTAGTTAATGATTCTCCTGTTGCTGGGTTGGAGGGAAAATTTATTACATCAAGAAAAATTAAAGAGCGGCTGGATCAAGAATTATTGCATAACGTGGCACTCAGGGTAGAAGATGGAGAATCCTCTGATAGATTTATTGTTTCAGGACGAGGTGAGTTGCACTTATCGGTTCTCATTGAAACCATGAGAAGGGAAGGTTTTGAATTAGGAGTGTCCAAACCTGAAGTTATACAAAAAGAAGTAAATGGAGAGATTCATGAGCCTTTTGAGCAAATAGTGATAGATATAGAAAGCAAACATCAAGGCTCAATCATGGAGGAGATGGGACCGAGAAAGGCAGATTTAAAAAGTCTAGAACATAATAGTAATGGGAGAGTAAAGCTCGAATTCATTGCACCATCCAGAGGTATGATTGGATTTCGATCTCATTTTTTAACAATAACTAGCGGGACAGGGATTATGACTAGTATCTTTGACCATTATGGGCTAGTTAAGATGGGCGATCTGGCTAAACGTCAAAATGGAGTTATGGTGTCTATGGTTCCAGGAAAAACATTGGCTTATTCTTTGTTTAATTTACAAAATAGAGGCAGTCTTTTTGTTGGACATGGTTTGGATATTTATGAGGGGCAAGTCGTAGGTCTTCACTCGAGGAATAATGATCTTGTGGTCAATCCAACAAAAGCAAAACAACTTAATAATATTAGAGCTGCTGGTACTGATGAAAATCTTATCTTGGTTCCACACATAAAACACACACTTGAGCAAGCATTAGAGTTTATTGAAGAAGACGAACTGGTAGAAGTTACTCCAAAGTCGATTCGAATCAGAAAGAAAACAGGTTGGAAGCTTTGACAGCCTTAGTTATGATGAAATGAATAAAGTAGTGAATTAGAAATGATATTAAACAAGCTTATTGAGATTAACTTTGCATCCATTTATTGATAAATTTTTATCTACATCACTAATATTAATAACCGCAAGCCCATAACAAAAACTATCCTTTAGGCTAGAAATAACAACAGAACCTACTTTTTTATCAATATTTCTCACTTCAACTTGGGGAGAAACAAAATCATCAGTTTGAATCTCTAGTTGATACATCCTCTGCTTTATTTTTCCTCTATGTTGGACTCTTGCCACAACCTCCTGACCTGTATAGCAACCCTTAGTGAAACTAATGCCTTCTAGATGATCTAGATTTAACATCTGGGGAATGTACTCCAAGGAATTTATCTTATTGATTAGTGGTATCCCATTTTTTATATCCTCTAGGATCCAATTATTCATATCAATGGTGTCTTCGCCTTGATATTCATTTGACAATAGAATGAATCTCTCAGGATCATTAGATAAGGATTTTAGAGAATCGCTATCTGAATCTACTATCTTACTTGTATCTTTCTTGAAAACTCCGAAAATATTTATTTCATTCTTGGTGAGAATAACTTTCGAACGGAGAATATATCGGCTTAAACATGTTGTGAGATCATCAAGTAGATCAGAACCTAGAATAAGATAGTAGGCCTCATTCCAGAATTGTATTAAAGTAGTTGCAATGACTCTCCCCTGAGGATTACAGAAAGATGTTAGATGTATTTGATCATCATTTAGTTCATCAGCGCTCTGCGTCATTTGACCTTGCAGAAACTCTTTAGCGTCATCTCCACTAATCTTTAATACTGATAGATGTTCTAATTTTTTCATAAAGCTTTCTTATTATTATGCTCGAATTATTAAAAAGTAACTGTTCCGATATCCCAGATAAAGTATAATTCATCAATAAAAATCATACCAAGATATGTCTAAAAATAATCAACCTTTATCTCCACACCTAACTGTTTACAAGTGGCAGGTTACCAACACCTTATCGATAATACATAGATTTTCAGGCTTTATTCTTTGTCTGGGTGGAGTGCTCCTTTCGATTTGGTTGATTTCCATAGCCTTAGGTGACTCAACTTACTCACTATTAATAGAGTTCTCAAATCTGATGATCATTAAGCTTTTGTTTGTAGGTTTAAGTTTTGCTTTTTTTTACCATTCATTAAACGGTATTCGGCATTTAATGTGGGATATAGGTAAAGGTTTTGAGACGAATGAATTGAAGATATCAGGAGCTATTGTCGTAATAGGAGCTACTCTTTTTGCTTGTTTATTTTGGTTAAAAATTCTGGGTTTGCTATGAGATTATTTTTAAGAGTCAGAAAGATATTTGGGGTGGCTCCTTTTGAGCATTCAAGCGACCATTGGAAGAGTCAGAGGCAGACAGCAATAATTGTTTTCTTTTTAACATATTGGCTAATCTATCAGATTATTTTTACACTTCATGGGTCAGATTTTATGCTTGTTAAAGAATGGATCTCTAATCCGATAAATGAGTTACTAATTCTCTTAACTGTAATCTTCTCTCTCTATCACGGAGAACTTGGGCTGCAAGTTATTATTGAAGACTATATACCAACAACACAAACTCAACGAAATATAATGTTTATGATTAGATTACTTCGATTGTTATTAATGACATCGGTCATTATCGCATTAATTTATTTGAGGCTTTGATCAATCTAATTTTACGAGGGTTAATGCAATAAATTATGACTAAAGGATATGAATTTGTTGAACATCATCACGATGTGGTTGTAGTGGGAGCTGGTGGTGCTGGATTGAGAGCAACCTTAGGGTTGGTCGAAGCTGGCTTATCTACTGCGTGTGTGACCAAAGTATTCCCCACAAGAAGTCATACTGTGGCTGCACAAGGAGGCATTAGTGCTGCATTAGGTAATATGGGAGAGGATGATTGGCGATGGCACATGTACGATACAGTCAAAGGTTCTGATTGGCTTGGTGATCAAGACGCTATAGCATTCATGTGTAAACAAGCGGCCACCGCTGTTTTAGAATTGGAAAGATACGGTATTCCATTTTCTAGAACACCGGATGGCAAGATTTATCAAAGGGCCTTTGGAGGGATGACAACTCATTTTGGGGAAGGTATCGCACAGAGGACTTGTGCTGCAGCTGATAGGACCGGTCACGCGATGCTGCATACTCTTTATCAGCAGTCGATTAAAAATAAGGCGGAATTTTTTGTTGAATTCTTTGCCCTTGAACTAATTATGGAGAACGGTCAATGTAGGGGCATTGTAGCCCTTGAAATGGCAACAGGTCATCTGCATCTTTTTAAAGCCAAAAAAGTAATCCTTGCCACTGGTGGTCATGGAAGAACCTATTTTTCATGCACCGCAGCCCATACCTGCACAGGTGATGGTTCTGGAATGGTCTTGAGAGCTGGATTACCACTTCAAGATATGGAATTTGTTCAATTTCACCCAACAGGTATATATGGGGTTGGTTGCCTAATTACTGAAGGCGTGAGAGGCGAAGGTGGATTCTTGACCAATTCTGAAGGCGAACGATTCATGGAGAAATACGCACCAAATGCAAAAGATTTAGCTTCACGAGATGTGGTCAGCCGGTCCATCACACTTGAAATCATAGAGGGCAGAGGCGTTGGACCAAATAAGGATAGAATGGACTTAAATCTGCAACACCTTGACCCCAAAGTAATTGAGGAGAGATTACCTGGAATATCAGAAACAGCTAGAATATTCGCAGATGTTGACGTGACCAAAGAGCCTATCCCTGTTATTCCTACTGTTCACTATGATATGGGAGGCATCCCAACAAATAAACACACTGAAGTGGTCACCAAGAATAAGAACGGTGAGATGGAAGTTGTCGAAGGATTGATGGCAGTTGGAGAGGCTGCTTCTGTTTCTGTCCACGGTGCCAATAGACTAGGCTCTAACTCACTTCTCGATTTGGTGGTTTTTGGAAAAGAGGCTGCCGAGCAATGTGCGAGGACAATTAATAAAGACGATAAAGAACAATCACTACCTCAAGATGAAATCGATAGGATAGTGGACAAATTTGATTCCATAAGATTTGCAAAGGGATCTTTAGCTACAGCAGATATTAGGCTAGAGATGCAGCAGATTATGCAAAACCACGCCTCTGTTTTTAGGACAGAAGAGATTCTCTCAGAGGGGGTAAAGAAACTTTCAGCTTGCCTAGATTCGTTTAAAGATGTTTCTGTTACTGATAGAGGACTAATTTGGAACACTGATCTAATTGAAACATTGGAATTAGAAAATCTATTAGGCCAAGCTATCATTACAATGGAATCTGCTTTGGCTAGGAAAGAGAGTAGGGGCGCACACGCTAGAGATGATTACCCAGACCGCGATGATCAAAATTGGCTCAAGCACAGCTTAGGCTGGTTAGATTTAACCAATGAAACTCGTATTGACTCTCAACCAGTTCAGCTTGATACTAAGACCGATGAAGTTGAATCGATACCATTAAAAGCTAGGGTGTATTAGGAGATTAAGCAGATGGCAGACTTTACCTTACCTGAAAATTCTAAAGTTAATAAAGGTAATATATTTAAAGCTGATGAAGGTGCTAAAAATATCAGAAAATTCCTGGTATACAGATATGACCCTAATGACGATTCTAATCCAAGAATAGACACCTATGAGATTGATTTAGACCAATGCGGACCAATGGTGTTAGATGCTTTAATTAAGATTAAAGCTGATTTTGATCCTTCGCTTTCATTTAGAAGATCATGCAGGGAAGGAATATGTGGGTCCTGCTCCCATAACATTAATGGTGTAAACACATTGGCTTGTACTCAACCTATAAAAGACTTAAAGAGGGAGATAAGAGTCTACCCTTTGCCTCATATGAAAGTTGTCAAGGATCTGGTCATTGATCTTACAGATTTTTATGAACAGTACGCTTCCATTGAGCCCTGGTTAAAAACCAGTTCAGAACCACCTGAAGGGGCTGAACGATATCAAACCAAAGATCAGCAAGAAAAAATAGATCGACCTTCTGCGTGTATCCTCTGTGCCTGCTGTTCAACCGCTTGTCCTAGCTACTGGTGGAACGGCGATAAGTATTTAGGACCCGCTGCTTTATTGGCATCTTATAGATGGCTTCAAGACAGCAGGGATGAGGCTAAGGAAGAAAGACTAAAAGAGCTTAACGATTCATCAAAGCTTTATAAATGCCACACCATTATGAATTGTTCACTTGCTTGTCCAAAAGATCTTAATCCAGGCCAAGCTATTGCAGAGATTAAAAAAATGATAGCTACTCAGGATGTGAATGAATCAGACCATAAATGACTTATCCAGAATTAAGTGGAGATGCAGGCGCGGAACAAAGGAACTAGATTTTCTTCTCCTAAATTACTTTAATCAGAAATATAAAGCTGCTGCCGAAGAGGATCAGAGTATATTTCTTGATTTGCTAGAATTACAGGATCCAAAATTAATAGAATATTTTGCTGAACCAAAAGAAATTAAAGACTCTGGATTAAAGCGAATTATTTCAGAAATTTTGGGAAGCACTGAAGGCTATTTGATCAAATGAAAAATATAAGAAACTTCTCAATTATTGCTCACATTGATCATGGAAAATCAACACTTGCTGATCGACTTATACAATTATGCGGTGGACTTGATGAGAGAGAAATGAAAGAACAAGTTCTGGATACCATGGATCTTGAGCAAGAGCGTGGTATTACTATAAAAGCACAAAGTGTTTCTCTAGACTATTCAGCCAAAGATGGTAAAAATTATGTTTTAAACCTAATTGACACTCCTGGTCATGTTGATTTTTCGTATGAAGTATCCAGATCATTAGCAGCTTGCGAAGGAGCCCTGCTAGTTGTTGATGCATCTCAAGGTGTGGAGGCCCAAAGTGTTGCCAATTGTTACAGTGCGATAGAACAAGGTTTAGAGATTATCCCTGTTATTAATAAGATTGATCTACCTGCAGCAGACCCTGAGAAAGTTATTTCTGACATTGAAGAAATTATAGGCATTGAAGTTGAGGAACCTATTTTGATCAGTGCAAAAACAGGGGAGGGTATAGATGCATTAATGGAAAGAATTGTTTCAGATATCCCAGCGCCGATTGATCATGAGAAAAAGAATCTAGAGG
>Ga0315316_10000872_pt1 | contig 20500 bp, 23 predicted proteins | sample M160m3416metaG_FD_203702 | JGI IMG/M metagenome (GOLD analysis project Ga0315316, IMG submission 203702) | Ammonia-oxidizing marine archaeal communities from Monterey Bay, California, United States - M1 60m 3416 | ecosystem: Environmental > Aquatic > Marine > Intertidal zone | place: USA... | reverse complement strand
TTTACTCTCCGTTAACTAATGAATTAGAATTCTTTGGAGTTGATCAAAGACATGAATCAGATATAGAAGGTCTTGGGAGAATTCCATCAGAACAACAATTAAAATCAAAAAAAGTTCCATCATTTAATGTAATTGGAAATAGTCCACTAGTTTTGAGAGAATCCTTATTGGATGAAGTGTACAAGATGGGCGAAAATTTTGTTGATGCTGCAAAAAGAGTTGTTTCACCAGGGATGAATGGTCCATTTTGTATAGAAGGAGTATATGATGAAAATGCAGAGTTTACATCATTTGAATTTTCAGCAAGGATTGTTGCAGGAACTAACATCTACATGGATGGCTCACCTTACTATTCATTATTATTCAATGAGAATATGAGTATGGGAAAAAGAATTGCACGAGAGATTAAGACTGCTGATGAAACAAATCAAATAGAAAAAATTGTTACCTAGAATTATTGTAATGTTCTAGGAATCTTTTTGATTAGGTGTGAAATAGATATTCTACCAGGACCACTGACAATTATGACTAAACTTGCAGCAAGAAGAATCAAATCAAATTCATAGCCCGTGTCACCCGTGAGACTAGTTGCACCCTTAACAAGAAAGATTGCTCCAAGCATTACTATCGATAATATTGCTCCAGATATTCGGGTTAGAACTCCGATTAAGAGTAAAATTCCAGGTACAAATTCCGCTAATGCTATTGGAATTTGCATTTCTGCAGGAATGCCCATGCTAGAGATCCATCCACCAAATCCAGGATTTCCAAATTTTCCAAATCCATGAACTATGAAGATAACTCCGATAGTTGCACGCATTCCCATATGTGCCACATCATGGAGTTTATTTTTTGAAAGTTCAGCATTCATAATTTTTCAAGTTTATTTCAACTAATAACCCCTATGTATGTTCTCTAAATGTATTACATGGTAAGTGACATTCTAATATGATCAATACCTACGCGTTGAAAGATCCCACCCTCCTCTAAAAAACCACATTTTTTGTAAAACCCATTTACAGAATATATGGAATCAAGAATAATTTTGGTATAACCTCGAGCATGATAGTATTCCTTTAATTGAATAATGGTATTTTTTCCATAATTTTTTGTTCTAAATTCAGATAATATGGCCATCCTTTCTAATTTAATATTTTTCTCTAATAATACAAATCGTACTGCGCCTACAATATTTTTTTCATCAAATATTACAAAATGATCACACGTTTCATCATATTCATCAAATAATTCTGATTCAGATATTCTTAATTCGTCAGCAAACACATTTTTTCTAATGTTTCTAATAATCTCGAAATCATGATCGCTGAAATTTAATTTAATAAGATTTATTTTTGGTGTCAAAATCAAATCTTTTCTTCTTTGTTTGATTTATTTGGAAACAAGTGTAACGTTGCATCATTGTTTTCTAAAGTTATTTCTGCATGACCAATTCGACTTCGGTAAAGTTTTGTTTTTTTACCATCTACAAAATCAAACCTATCAATTTCAACTAAAGTCAATTCTTCTAATTTACTAAGAGTTTTATAAACAGCAGATAATGATATGTTCAATTCATTTGAGATTTTAGGAGCATCTTTAGCATTATCCACGATGGAAAATAAAACAGAACGATGACATGCATTAACTAAGGATTCCATAATTTTTTGAGTTATATTATATTCGCTTAATTGCAGAATGTTTGGTTTTGGAAGTGCTTTACGTACAATACTCTTTTTCAAATTACTTACCATCGTTTGGAGTCAACGTTAATGTAGCATCTGGTTTTTTTATACTTATCTCAGCATTCTTAATTCTACTTTTGTAAATCTTGAATCGCCTACCCTTTTCAGAAATTTGCCAACTATCCACATGAATTAAGGTAAGTTCTTCCAAATCAGATATTTTTTTGTAAACAGAGCTAAGTGGGATTTTATGTTTTTCAGATAATTCTGCAGCGGTTTTTCCTTTTCGAATAATGGAAAAAATTATCGCCCTAGATTCTGCATCCGCAAGCATTTGAATTACTTTCTGAGTAACATCATATTTTTTTAATTGAGGTAAGGTTATTCGCTTTGCCATATTTTATTAATCAAAAGTGATTATTTAAGATTCATTATATATTCTTAGAACTTAGAATGAATAGTTAGAATGGTATTAATGACAAGGAAATCCAGCTGCATGTCTCATATCATGAGTTAATTCATGTATGAACATTTCATCAAAAGCTTGTTCACCCATAACTACACTAAAGATATGCCCTTGATCAAAACCTACTACAAATAAACCAAATCCAAATACAATTGCCAGTACAGCAATTGCAACTTTAGAAACACTAGAAGTAGTAATTGTAGTTTGTTTCTGCGACATAGGTTTTTTGATGAAACTTATCTATTTAAAAGTAATTGAAAAATGTCTCATAACATGAAGATCTATTTTTTAGTAATACCCGTAATTATTGGGGTCATTATCGGTGCAACACTTGTTAGTGATTTAGAACAAACATCGGGTAATTCATCAGTTTTGAATGAAAAAAATCTATTACAGGGATCAACAATTTTGGGCAATCCAAATGCTAAAATCACCATAGTTGAGTTTGGAGATTATCAGTGTACTTTTTGTTATAAATTTCATGATGAAACTATGAAAAAAATAAACGAGTCATATATTAAAACAGAAAATGTGAATTTTATCTATAAAGATTTCCCATTAAATGGAAAGCAATCAATTTTGGCTTCAGAAGCATCTTATTGTGCACAAAAACAAAATAAGTTTTGGGAATATCATGACATTTTGTACAATAATTGGGGAGGGGAGAACACAGGATGGATTACAGAAAAGGTTTTACTAGGTTTTGCTAAAAATTTAGAACTGAATTTAGATGATTTCAGTAATTGCCTAAGAAATTCTGAATTTAGACAAAAAGTTTTAGATAATGAACAATTTGGTAAAGATATAGGTATCAATGCCACGCCTTCATTTTTGATATTCAATGAAAATGAGGTATATAGAATAATCGGGGCCCAATCATTTGAGAAATTTGAACAAGTATTCCAAGAACTTGGAAATTCATTAAAACAGTAAGTCTGCACAATCACCTTAATATTCTAACTTAGGAACTATTAGAAAATGGGAAAATTTGAAGTTCAAAATGTCGATTCAGTAAAAATGTATAAAATCAGAAAAACATTAGATGAATTAACACAGCAATCAGGTCGTGGAACTGAATTAATTACAGTGTATATTCCAAAAGGGCAACAACTTCATGAAGTAATGACCCAATTAAGAGAAGAACAAGGAACTGCAGATAATATAAAATCAGACTTAACTCGAACTCACGTCGTAGATTCACTATCAAAAGTAGTTCAAAAATTGAAGTTATACAAAAAAACTCCAGAGAAAGGACTAGTAGTATTTTGTGGTGCACTTCCAAGAGAAGGGGGAGGCCCACCTGGAAGTGAAGTTGTAAAAATATACGAAATAGACCCACCTAAAGATTTGACTACATCATTATATCGATGCGATGATCATTTTCATACTGATATTCTAAAAGATATGTTGAAAGATGACAACATTATTGGTTTGCTAGCAATTGATGCTAAAGATGCAGGCTGGGGATTATTACATGGGGATAAACTTGAGGTTTTAAAACAAACAGGATCTGGGGTTGCAGGAAAACATAGACAAGGCGGTCAATCAGCAAAACGATTTCAAAAGTTAAGAGAAATGGAGTTACAATATTATTTTAACAGAGTAGCAGCGATAACACGAGAATATTTTATCGATATCTATCAAGTAAAAGGACTGATAATCTCAGGCCCAGGTCCAACAAAAGAAGAATTTGTTAATAAAGAATATTTGGAATATAGATTACAAAATAATATTATTGCAACAATTGATGCATCATATTCAGGTGCAGAGGGAATTAGAGAAGCATTTGCAAAATGTTCAGATATTTTATCAAATTTTAGAATGGTAGAAGAAAAGAAAATTATTGAAAAGTTATTTCAAGAAATAAATTCAAATACAGGATTAGGAAGTTATGGATTAAAAGAAGTAATTGAGATGTTGAAAGATAATATTGCAGGTACAATAATTATTTCAGATGATATCAATATGAGTCGAATTGAAAAAACATGTAAGAGATGTTCAAATATGGAAGATGAATTTATTGAACAAGGAAAAAGAATTGCACGAAAAACAGAAATGAAAAGCCAGCCATGTTCTGAATGTAAAACAATGGATTCGGAAATAATAGATCAAGATCTTATTGATTATATTGCATTAAATGCAGCCCAGACAGGAACTAAAGTAGAAGTTGTTTCAGGTAAAACAGAACATGGAACAATGCTAGGTAGTTTAGGAAATATTGCAGCTATTCTAAGATACAATCCAAATCGTAGTTAGAAAGAACCTTTAATTTTTTCTTGGAGTTTCTGTAATTCATCATCAGAAGGAATTTCTCGTTTTGTCCACATGGTTGCTTTATTTGCATATCTTGGAATTATGTGAACGTGAACATGAGGAACAATTTGTTTTGCTTCCTTACCATTATTTTGTGCAATACTAAATGCAACTGCACCAGTAGCCTTGAGAATTGCATTAGCAATTTCAGGAACTCGTGAAAATAACTCTGCGACCTCATTTTTAGGCATATCAGTAATTTTTTCATATGGGGTTTTTGGAATTACAAGTGAATGACCAGTATCAATAGGATATTTATCTAAAATCGCAACATGGTGTTTATCTTCAAAAATAACAAAACCAGGTCGCTTTCCTTCTATTATCTCAGTAAAAATCGTAACCATATCAAAATTAGACGACTTGATACTATAAACGATATTGATTTATTTGGTTGATAAATTTTGAATCAACAATGGGCAAAAATAGACGTGAGAAGAGAGAAGAAGAGCGTGAAGGTTTTGCCAGTAAAAGATCTGCCCAATATAGAACACGAAATCTAAAGGCAATAGGCATTTTATCTGCAATTGGAGTTATTGTTGCATTTGCATGTTTCGAGTTTATTACATCAACAAATAACATCCCAGGAGCACCAATGAATGCTGGAAAATTAGGTGATGAACACATCCACGCATCAATGTTAGTCAAAATCTTTGGAGATAAATTTGATTTTGCATCTCCAAATTATCAAGTAACAACACCTTGGATACACTTTGAAAATTCAGATGGAGATACAATACACAGACATTCAACAGGAGTGGAACTTGAATTCTTATTTAATTCAATGAAAATTGCAGTAGATGAAAATTGTTTTATTTTCCCAGATGGAAGACAGTTTTGTAATAATGATGATTATTCATTGAAGTTTTATGTAAATCAAAGATTAGTTGATGATATTAGAGGACATATTATACAAGAAGACGATAGAATTCTCATTACATATGGTAATGAAGACCAAGCAGCTATTGACAACCAGCTTGCAGAGTTAAATGTACAAACAATCAAGAGATTGTGAGTAAAATGAAAATTTCAAGTCGAAATGTTGTTGAAGGTACTGCTCGAGCACCACATCGTGCAATGTATAAAGCAATGGGACTTACTAATGAAGATTTAAGCAAATCATTTGTTGGAGTTAGTCATACTGGAAATGAAGCTACTCCATGTAACATACATTTACCTAATTTAGCACAAGAAGCAAAAAAAGGAGTGAGTGACGGAGGTGCAACTCCAAGAGAATTTAGTACGATTGCAGTTAGTGATGGAATTGCAATGGGACATGAAGGTATGAAATCATCATTAATCAGTAGAGAAATAATTGCAGATTCAATTGAATTGATGGTCCGAGCACATCAATATGATGCACTGGTTGGAATTGCAGGATGTGACAAAAGTCTTCCAGGAACAATGATGGGAATGATAAGACTCAACATCCCCTCAGTTTTTGTTTACGGAGGGACAATTATGCCAGGAATGTTAGATGGCAGAGAATTAACAGTAGTAGATGTCTATGAAGCAGTTGGTTCGTATGATGCAGGGAAGATTACAGCTGAAGAATTAGAAAATATCGAGAATGTTGCATGCCCAAACGCAGGATCTTGTGGAGGAATGTTTACGGCAAACACCATGGCTTCGATATCTGAAGCAATTGGACTATCCTTGCCAGGAAGTGCCAGTCCCCCAGCAGAAGATGAAAGAAGAAATGAAATTGTTTATGAGACAGGAAAAGCGTGTACAAAACTACTTGGATTAGGCATAAAACCACTAGATATTGTAACATTTGAAGCCTTTGAAAATTCAATTACAATGTTAAATGCAGTAGGAGGTTCAACTAATGGAATTTTACATTTGTTGGCAATGGCAAATGAAGCAGGAATTAATCTAACTTATGATGATTTTGAAAGAATTAGGAAAAAAACACCACATCTTGCAGACATGAAACCAGGAGGAAATTATGTAATGAACAGTTTAGATAAAATCGGAGGTATTCCACTGATTATGAAAAAATTATTAGATAAAAATCTTATACACGGAGATGCACTAACGGTTACAGGTAAGACAATAAAAGAGAATTTAGAAACATTGTCAATTGTAGAAGTTCCAGAACAACAAATTGTAAAACCAGTAGAACAGCCAATACATGAAGTAGGAACTGCGGTAATTCTAAAAGGTTCATTAGCACCAGAAGGTGGAGTAATTAAAACCGCAGGAGTTGAAATGTCAGAATTTACAGGGACTGCAAAAGTTTACGATAGAGAAGAATATGCATTTGAAGCAGTATCAAAAGGTGATGTTGAAGAAGGAGATGTAGTAGTTATTCGATATGAAGGACCAAAAGGTGGTCCGGGAATGAGAGAAATGCTTTCAACAACTGCAGCACTTGTTGGGCAAGGATTAGGTAAAAAGGTTGCAATGGTAACAGATGGACGATTTTCTGGAGGTACACGAGGATTCATGGTAGGACACGTAGCCCCAGAAGCATATGTGGGAGGCCCAATTGCATTAGTAGCAGATGGAGATAAAATATCAATTAATTTGGACGAAGGTTCAATAAATCTACACGTATCAGATGATGAGTTAACAAAAAGAAAACAACAGTGGAAGAAACCTGAGCCAAATTATTCTACAGGAGCTCTTGCAAAGTTTGCATCATTAGTAGGATCTGCAGCACAGGGTGCAATAACAAAACCCGCACATTACTAATTATTCAAAATGTTTTTCGCATAACATAATATTCTTTGAGTCAAGTGTTTTTGCCATAAGAGATGTTCCATCCTCAATGCCTTTTTTGCATACATAGCAATTCATCTCATGAGCATTAGTTTTCAGAAATACAGGTTCAGTTTTTAAAATAAAATCCTGAATTAGACATGATTTTCCAGAAAATACTAACTGGCTCATACCATATGTTGGCAAATGTTAGATATAAAGGTACCGTACTCTAAGGTACTATTCATCACAATTTTGTGTTATCTATGAAATGTGTTTGATAACTTTAGCAAGGTCTTGAGACCAATTAGCTGTGAATGAATAGCAACTCTCTGTACATGATTACTGAGTGTGCTCATGATGAGTCTAGGAAAAACGGATCTAATTGTGGATCGCTCAATTTTATTCGATCATTTAGTTAAACACACTTTAAATATTGAGATTTTTGTAAAAAAATATGAATGGTGACCATCTTTGGACATCCAAACATTCCTAAGATAATTCCTCTAGTGTACGCTGAATCTCAATTTGAGATTTATAATAAAATATCAAGAAACTACAAATATTCATTTTTGTTTGAATCGTTAACTGGACCAGATGAGTTAGCAGAGACATCAATTATGGGATTTGATCCAAAATTAATTTTAAAAGGATATTTCGATAGAGTGACGATTCAAAATAGAAATGGAGAAATTAAAACCATACAAACCAAAACACCCTTAGAAATAATCAAAGAATATGTTAGACAAACAGATGATATGTCTTATCGATATTTGGGAGGAGCCGTAGGAAATATCGATTATGATGCAATCAGATTATTTGAAAAAATTCCAGGATATGTGAATTTAGAAAAACCAATAATGGAATTTGGAATTTACGATGATGGCATTCTGTATGATAATAAAAAGAAGCAATTCTTCTATTTTTATTATGATGAAAATAGATCAGAAAAAATAAAAAAGAGTAAAGGGGAATTTGAGACATTTGAGATTTCAGACATTACGCCAAATTTGGATAAAGAGGAATTTGAAAAAATTGTAACAAAAGCAAAAGAATATGTTCATAGTGGAGATGTATTTCAAGTAGTTCTTTCTAGGAGATTTTCATTTGAAGGAAAAGGAGATTACCTCAAAGTGTATGGGAAACTCCGAGAATTAAATCCTTCACCATACATGTTTCATCTAAAAATGAATGATGATGTGATAATTGGATCCAGTCCTGAAATGTTAATACGAGTTACAGGTAAAGACATAGAAACATTTCCAATAGCAGGTACACGAAAAATTACAAACGATGATGAAGAAAATGAGAAATTAAAAAATGAATTAAAAAATGATGAAAAAGAGTTAGCAGAGCATACAATGTTAGTTGACTTGGGTAGAAATGATATTGGAAGAGTGTGTGAATATGGAACAGTGAAAGTAAAAGAATTGATGGAAATTAAGAGATTCAGTCATGTTCAACATATGGTAACACATGTAGTTGGAAAATTAAATAAAAAACAAGGCATGTATGATGCATTTGAAGCCGTTTTTCCTGCAGGAACAGTCTCAGGTGCGCCAAAGGTTAGAGCCATGGAGATAATACAAGAATTAGAGCCAATACAAAGAGGGGCATATGCAGGAGCGGTAGGATATTTTTCATTTAATGGATGTTGTGATTTTGCAATTGCAATTAGGAGTATTTTTGCAAATAAGGAATCAGGATTTGTACAAGCAGGAGCAGGAATTGTGTTTGACTCTATTGCAAAAAATGAGTTTAAAGAAACAGAACATAAAGCAAATGCAATGATTACTGCATTGAAGGAGGCTGCAAAATGAAATTTCTAATTATAGATAATTATGATTCGTTTGTGTATAATATAGCTCAGAGATTAGGGGAATTAGGTATAACGTCAGATGTAATCAGAAATGATAAGGTTACAATAAAAGATATTGAAGAGAGCAATTATGATGCCATAATTATTTCTCCAGGTCCAGGAACACCAGATGATGAAAGATATTTTGGAATATGTAAAAAAGTAATTACTAATCTTGGACCAACTAAACCAATCTTAGGAGTTTGCCTTGGTCATCAAGGAATAATTTCTTGTTTTGGAGGAAAGGTAGTAAATGCAAAAAATATTCGCCATGGAAAAACTAGTGAGATAAAACATACAAATGAATCATTATTTGTAGGAATAAAAAACCCATTTAGAGCAACCAGATATCACTCACTTGTGGGAGAGAAAACAATCATACCAAATTCATTGAAAATTACAGCTGTTGCAGAAGATGATGGAGAAGTTATGGGAGTGAGTCATAAACAATATTTGATTGAAGGTGTTCAATTCCATCCAGAATCGATATTGACTGATGAAGGAACAAAGATCTTTGCAAATTTCATAGAGAAGGTAAAAAATTATGAAAAAAATTAATGGTGATTTAACATTTGATGAAATGTCATTAGTAATGAGTGACATTCTAAATGGCAAAAATAATGATAACGAGATTGCAAACTTTCTTAGTGAGTTATCTAACAAAGGGGAAACTGATGAAGAACTTCGTGCAATGCTTACAAAAATGAACGAACTATCAGTCAGTATTGAACCCAGTTGTCATGGAAATATAATTGATGTTTGCGGTACAGGAGGAGATAATTTACAAACATTCAACATTTCTACAGCAGCATCATTTGTAATTGCAGGAGCAGGAGGAAATGTTGCAAAGCATGGAAATCGTTCTGTGTCAGGCATATCCGGAAGTGCGGATATTTTTGAATACTTTGGATTTGATTTGAATTCGGAACCATGGGTAATAGAAGAAATGATTGAGAAATTAGGAATAGGGTTCATGTTTGCACCAACATTCCATCCAGCAATGAAAAATGTGGGTCCAGCTAGAAAAATTCTAGGTAAGAGAACTGCATTCAATCTTTTAGGACCATTATGTAACCCTGCAAAAGTAAGACACCAGATGATAGGTGTCTTTGCAGATGAATATATTGAAAGAATTGTAAAGATTATGCAAAGAAATTTTTCTGAGACAATTTTAGCTGTAAGATCATATGATGGGATGGATGAATTATCAACAACATCAAAAAACAAAGCATGCATGTTAAGAAATAATGAAATTACAGAATTCATAATTAATCCAAGTGATTATAACATGGAAAAAGGTAATTTAACAGACATTCAAATTAAAACAAAAGAAGATGCCATAAATGCATTTGTTAGTGTATTGAATAATACTTCAAATAAAACAATGAAAGAAATTACAATACTAAATGCTGCAGGAGGAATGCTTGTAGGCGGAATGTGTGATAAATTTGACGAAGGAGTAGAACTGGCTCTACAAACAGTAAACAGTGGAAAAGCATTTGAAAAGTTAAAACAATTTGCAAAAGAAAATAATGCATTAGATAAAATCGAGGGAATGAAATAAGATGGAAAATATTTTAGAAAAACTTGTAAACAATTCAAAAAAAGCAATTTATGATGACGTGTATGAGATTAACAATTCACTATCAAATTCAGGAATAGATTTAGGGGATGCCATAATAAATTCACAACATGCATCATTAATTACCGAAGTAAAATTTTCATCGCCAGCATTAGGAACTATTAGAAATATAACAGATCCAGTAGAAATTGCATTAAAGATGGTTAATGGAGGTGCATCTGCATTATCAGTCTTAACTCAACCATACTTGTTTAATGGTTCACCTGAATTTTTTATGAAGATCAGGAAAATAGTAAAAATCCCAATGTTAATGAAAGACATTACAGTAGATAAGATACAGATTGATGCTGCAAAAAAAATAGGAGCAGATTACTTTTTACTTATTCAATCATTATTTGATAAAAAGTTGGTTCAAGAAATGGATGAATTAATTGATTATGGGCATAAAAATGGCGTAAAAGTGCTTGTTGAGGCACATACATCAAAAGAATTCGAAAATGCCTGTAAAACAGATGCAGATGTTATTGGAATAAATAATAGAAATCTCGATACTTTGAAAATAGATCTAAATACAACAAAAAATATTTTAGAAGAATCATCATGTTCAAAAATCGTCATATCTGAAAGTGGAATAAAATCTGCAGAGGATATTCGATTTCTTCATAAGTGCGGAGCGAAAGGGTATCTAATAGGAACAGCAATCATGAAAAACGATAACATTGAAGAAACAGTTAGAGGATTAGTGAATTCAGTATGAAAATAGGAATCCCAAAAAATGGACGATTTGGAGAGTTTGGAGGGAAATACATTCCAGAAACTCTTGCGCCAGCAATAGAAGAATTAGAAAAGAATTATTTGAAGATTAGAAACGATAAGAATTTCAAAAAAGAATTAGGAAGATTGTTAATCGATTATGCAGGAAGGCCAACTCCAATGTATTTTGCAAAAAACCTAACCAAAACAGTAGGCGGGGGAAAAATCTATCTAAAAAGAGAAGATTTGTTGCATGGAGGTGCACATAAGATTAACAATACATTAGGACAGGCATTACTTGCCAAACGCATGGGTAAAAAAAGAATAATTGCAGAAACAGGGGCAGGACAACACGGAGTTGCAACTGCAATGGCATGTGCCAGTTTAGGATTAAAAGCAGAAATTTACATGGGATATGTAGATACATTACGTCAAAAACAAAATGTATTTAGAATGGAATTACTAGGTGCAAAAGTTCACGCAGTTAAATCTGGTTCAATGACATTGAAAGATGCAATTAATGAGGCGATGAGAGATTGGATTACAAATGTCGATTCGACATACTATTTGCTAGGTTCAGCTGTAGGACCACATCCATATCCATTGATGGTCAGAGACTTTCAAGCAGTGATAGGAATTGAGATTAAAAAACAAATGAAAAAAATTCCTGATGCAGTAATTGCATGTGTTGGTGGAGGCTCAAATGCAATTGGGACATTTTACCCACTAATTGATACAAAAACAAGAATAATAGGAATAGAAGCAGGAGGAAAAGGAATAAAAACAAAACTTCACTCTGCACCACTTACTGCAGGTAAAAAAGGGGTGTTACATGGAATGATGACATATCTTATGCAAAATAAAGATGGCCAGATTAGTGAGACACATAGTATTTCTGCAGGGTTAGATTACCCCGGAGTTGGTCCAGAACACGCATATCTAAAAGATGAAAAACGAGTCGAGTACAAAGCAGTAACAGATGATGAAGTTATAGATGCATTTTTAATTTTAACAAGAACAGAAGGAATCATTCCTGCATTAGAATCAGCACATGCAATTGCACATGCAATAAAACTTTCAAAGAAAATGAAAAAAACAGAATCAATTGTCGTTACATTGTCTGGTAGAGGAGACAAGGATATCGACATAGTAAAGGAGTATTTGTCAGAAAATGTCAAGAATAGAAGAAAAATTTAATCAGTTAAGATCAAACAAAGAGACAGCATTAGTCTCTTACATAATGGTAGGATATCCATCTGAGAAAGCAACATTATCTGCTGTAAAAGGATTAATCAAAGGAGGAACAGATATTATTGAATTAGGATTTCCGTTTTCAGATCCTATTGCAGATGGACCGACAATCCAAATGGCAAGTACAGAATCATTAACTAATGGTACTAAAATTGATAATTTCTTTGCAATTGTAAAAAAAATTCGTAAAGAAACAGAAATTCCACTAATCCTAATGACATATACGAACATTTTGTATAATCAAACATATCAGAAGTTTATTTCACGAGCCAAAAAAGCAGGGATTGATGGATTAATTTTACCAGATATGGCAATTGAAGAATCAAGAGAATATGTTAAAGCAGCCAAAAAAAGTGGCATGGATACAATATTTCTCGTATCACCAAATACAAAAAATGATCGATTAAAAAAAATTATCAAATCTACAACAGGATTTTTGTATATGGTCGCAATATTTGGTACAACAGGAATTCAGACTAAGATTCACAAATACACAATTGACGCATTAAAACATACAAAAAATGTGGCAAATGGTAAAATTCCAGTTGGAGTTGGATTTGGAGTATCTACAGAAAAAGATGTTCAAAAGTATGTATCATCAGGAGCAGATGCAGTAATTGTAGGAAGTGCAAACATAAAGATCATGGAAAATACGCCTAGAAATAAGATAGAAAGTAAAATTACAATATTTACGAGAAAACTGAAGAATAAAACCAGATAACAAAATAAACGAATAAAACTAAGAAGTTTATAATAATTGAATGCAGACAAAGTTTATTTTTGTTACAGGCGGAGTTATGTCCGGTTTAGGTAAAGGAGTAGTATCTTCCTCAATATGCAAATTATTACAATTATCAGATCAAAAAGTATCATGTGTCAAAATTGATCCGTATCTGAATTATGATGCAGGAACAATGAATCCAATTGCTCATGGAGAAGTCTTTGTAACGGATGATGGAGGGGAATGCGATATGGATATAGGAAATTATGAAAGATTTCTAAATCAAGATATTCCAAAATCTCATAATATTACAACTGCACAAATTTATTCAAGCGTTATAGAATCAGAAAGAAAAGGGGAATATCTTGGAGCATGTGTACAAATCATACCACATGTAACAGATGAAATCAAAAATAGAATTAAGAAAATTGCCGTAGATGAAGAATTGGAAATACTTGTGGTAGAATGTGGCGGAACTGTTGGAGATATTGAGAGCTTGCCATTTTTAGAAGCATTAAGACAGATCAGAGTTGAAGAAGGTTCAGAAAATGTAATTTTTGTTCATGTTACTTTAGCACCATCTTTAGATGTGGTTGGAGAACAGAAAACTAAGCCAACACAACACAGTGTTCAGGAATTACGAAGAATTGGAATTCAACCAGATTTATTATGCGTTAGATGTTCCAGTCAATTGCAAGATAAAACAAGAAACAAAATTTCTATGTTTACAAATGTTGCAAATAGTGATGTGTTTTCATGTCATGATGTTGATTCAATTTTTCAAGTTCCCGAGATTTTATACGGTCAAGGATTAGTTGATATTATTTTCAAGAAATTTAATAAAATCGGATACGTTAATGCGTCCAAAAATTGGGATACATGGAATAAGATAGTTAATTCATTACAAAATGAAGGAGACCCAATTAATATTGCAATGGTAGGTAAGTATGTAACACTTGCAGATAGTTATGTCAGTGTAAATCATGCGTTAAAACATGCAGCCGCATCAATTGGTAAAAAAATAACAATTGATTGGATTGATTCAGAAAATATTAATGGAAATGTTGATACATTGTCAAAATATAATGGAATATTAGTTCCAGGAGGATTTGGAACTAGAGGTTCCGAAGGCATAATAAAAACTGCAAATTTTGCAAGAGAGAAAAACATACCATATCTTGGGATTTGTTTTGGATTCCAATTAGCTGCAGTATCATTTGCAAGAAATGTGTGTAATCATTCTGATGCAAATTCTACTGAAATAGAAGGAGATACAACTAATCCAATAATAGATTTACTTCCAGAACAAGACGGAGTTACAGACATGGGAGGATCATTAAGATTGGGTTCAAATGAAATTAATCTAAAACCAGAAACTATCGCAAATGAAATTTATGGGCAAAATACAATTTCAAAGAGACACAGACACAGATATGAATTTAATACAAAATATTTAGATGAATTTTCAAAAAATGGAATGATTTTTTCAGGAGAAAGTGATAATGGAAGACGAATGGAGATTTTAGAGATTCCATCTCACAAATTTTTTGTAGGAGTTCAATTCCATCCAGAATTCAACAGCAGACCAGGATATCCAGAGCATGTATTCAAAGCATTCACTACTGCTGCAAATCAGAATTAATTAATTTAGAAATTTCATAGATTTTTTGACGTGAATCTCTAATAGAGACCCTCTTTTTCACATAGCCTTTTTCTAAGAGATGACTCATTGCTAAACGTACAGTTCTATCAGGAAGCATCGTTTTCTTTACTAGTTCTTTTTGACTCATAGAACCTTCGTATTCTAATATTTTCAGAAGTAATTTTGAACTTGGAGGCATATTGAATAATTCTTCGGCTAACTTGACTTTTTTAGCAATAGCAGAAATTGCAGTAGTATCTTTTTTTAGACGAATAATATTGGCAGAGGGAATATAGTTTGTCGCTTCAACAGAATTTTTTACTTTGTAACGATCTAATCCATCCAATACAACTTCACAATGTAATCTCGAAGATATTTCATCTACCTCGATGACACTTGTATTGGACACAACCAATGGGCGTCGAGTTATATCTAGAGAATTTACAGATATGATTCCAAACACATCAGAATCTTGAAAGATTACAGGCCCTCCTGCAGACATCGAATACGCTGAAGAACCTATAGGAGTAGAAATTATTATACCATCGCTGCTATCATGCCATACTTCATCACCATTAACAATTAACGTATGCTCCATCAACATAGCACTTCGAGAAGAAAAAACTGCAACATCGTTCAGTACGGGATAGACGTTTTTCCCATCTATTTTAACACCAAGACGAGTAACCTGTTCTGTCTCAAAATCCATTTTTTTAATACGTGAGATTAAGGAGGGAAGTTGTTTTAAATCAAGTTGTGAAAGAAACCCATCAGATTCAGATTCATTAATTCCTAAGACAGGAATTGAAGAGTCAAATGTTCTATGAAAATAATTTCGTACCCCTTTATCCCCCCCAAGAACAAACACGCAATCAAATTTTTTATTCTTAGATTTTGTTCCAATTTTGAATGATGAAATATTATTTTCGTCAAGAATTTTCTTGAGAAATTTTTCTGAAGATTCAGTTAATCCAGTTCCAAAAATTCCAACATGCATAGATAAATTATTTCATTATGGACAATATATGTTAGATCTGCTTAAATTCAACAATATTATAAAAATAAGATCCATTACTTTCTATTGCATTTTTTTCAGGAATTTTTTCAAGACCAAATGCCTTAGAATCTAAGGCAGCTTGTGCTGCACCTCCTGCAAAAGACAATGCCCAAAGAAAGTCTTTTTCTTTTAACATCGTACAAACAAATGTTGAACAAAAAATATCTCCAATGCCAGTAGTATCAGTTAAAGTCATTTTTGGTAAAAATATAGTGTATAATTTGTCCTTTACAAGTAAAGAAATTTCTTGTTTATTTGTATAAACTACATATTCAATTCCTAGTTTTTGTAATTGTTTAATACCGTCATTTCCACTTAGACCCGTTAATGCATATAATTCATCAGGATTCATTTTGATAGCATTGATATTTTTTAGATCAAGATTAGTTCTTTTTAGTAAGATTTCATTATTTTGCTTTTTTTCTCGTAAAAATCCTTGAGGATCTAAAAATACAAAATTTCCGTAAGTCTTAATTTGAGAATATGTTTCTAAAGAAATTTCATCGAATACAGGACTAATAATTGTACCATCATCATTATTTTCTATAAAAGAAATTTTGTCACATGAATTTTCTAGAAATAATTTTCTATCCGCACCATCTAATTCAAGACGAAATTTTGTAGTATCATTTTCAGATAAGGCATTATGAGTATGAATCTTATTTTCTTTAAAAAAATCTTCTAGTGGATATTGTGGTCCAAATTTTGTGTAGAGATTAACATCATGTTTTTGTTTTCTGGCAGCTAATGAACAATAACTAGCAGGACCGCCAGGAGTTTCATATTGTTCATTTTCATAGATTATTGTATCAATTGTGCAATGAGAGAAAATTCCAACTTTCATAATGAGCAAAAATTGTTTTTTATACTACTTATTTGAATCCTTTTTTGAACAATAAGAACACAATGTTTTTCCTTTTACAGAGAAGACTTCCACATTGGAGGTAAGACAATTATCACACAACCCATTCATAATTCGTAATTGATGTTGATCTTTAAATTGTTTTTTCAAATCGTTGTAACGCATTTATATATCGAAGATTCGAATTTCTAACATGCCATCAAAACGTGCAAGTAGAGGTAGACGGAAAGGAGGAAAAGGTTCGTCAGGTACAATTCAATGTGTAAACTGTGCAGGAACGGTTCCAAAAGATAAAGCAAAGAAAGTCACCTCACGTCTAAGTTTAGTAGAACATCAATTAGCAAAAGAATTACGAGCACAAGGAGCTTACATAGCAGCGCCAAGAGTTACAAAATGGTATTGTATTTCATGTGCAATACATTTCAAAGTATTAAAAATTCGTTCAGCAGATCAGAGACGTAAGCATACAAAACTTCGTGGATAAACTATCTATTTTTCATTAAAACAGAAATTCTTTGAGCTAAAGTAATTGCGGCAATAATTATTACTATTATTACTGCAATCTCCATAAAACCAATCATTCCTATTATAGCAATAACTAGTAATCTTTCTGCACGTTCACCAATTCCAATTCCTTGCATCTTGATTCCTGCAGCATCAGCCTTTGCACGTGTATAACTAACTAATAATGAAAGAGTGATTGCAGCAAATACCAAATATGGTTCGGTGTAATTTCCAACTAAAATTCCAAAGAATATTGCAACTTCTGCAATTTTATCAAATATTGAATCTAAAAACCCACCAGATTTTGAGATTTTATTTGTATAACGAGCTACTTGCCCATCAACAATATCAAAAAAGCCTGATGCCAACAACATAATACCGCCTAAAAGTAATGAGTATTCAAATCCAATTCCATAAATTATTGATGCAACAAAAGCTAATGCGAGACCTATACCAGTAAATACATTTGGAGATAACCCAGTAGTAGAAAATAGTTTTCCAATTTTTTGTAATACAGGTTTTAAAGAATCACGTAAATTATTTAACAATACATTTCCTCACTTTAGATTCATGGATATTATAATTGAAACCATTCTAGCAGCTAAAGATGCAGTAGCGCCATTGTCAAACATTGGATTTAATTCAACAATATCAGCAGCTTTAATTTTTTTATTTTTCAAAGCTACTACCATATCATGTAATTCACGAGAAGTAATTCCAATTGCCTCAGGATTTCCAACACCAGGAGCAAAAGCAGGATCTAAAACATCAAGATCAATACTGACATAAAGATTTTCAAATTTTTCAGTCATCTGTTCTAATAATTTTGGACCATTTCCATTTTTAATTTGGGAATCAGAGATGGTTGGAATATTATTTTCAGTAAGAAACTCTAATTCTTCCTTTACAAATGCACGAGCCCCAACATGAATAATATTTTCAGGCCCACGTTCTTCAACAATCCTTCTCAAATATGCAGCATGACTTAATTTAGTACCCGCATATTCATCTCTCAAATCATAATGTGCATCAAATACAATATATCCAGTATTCTTAGGATAACTCAAGTAACTACCATATGTAAGTGAATGTTCACCTCCAAGAATGATTAATTGATTTGATGTATCTTTCAATTCATTAGTAGTCTTTCTAACCATGTCAATCATATTTTGAGCGACAACAGTATGCTCTAAATTTCCCAAATCCTTAATGTTAACTTGTTCTAAATCAACTCCAAATTCTGGCATAAAAATTTCAATATTGTTAAACGCATCACGAATTACATCAGGACCAAAACGACATCCAGATTTGTACGAATGAGTTGAATCAAATGGAATACCAAATAATGTTGCCACAGGTTCAGAATCATCTTTGGGAGATATAATTTTTGGAGAACTAGTCAGATACAAATCAGCGTAACTCATTATACAGATTTTAATTCACTTTAAAATAAACTCATGCCCAATTAATTAGGCTGGCACGGAGGATTATCGCATAAACAGAACTTGTGTGATTCTCCACAATCAGTACAAATCAATAGTTTACCATGCATGAATTTTGATTACAAAATTTGTATTTAACCACAAAGAAGGAATGATAAATCATTCATCATACCTGAATGACAGGTCGTTTTGACAAAAGTGGTGGAAGATTCAAGGTAGAGTGAGGTTTATTACTATTCTGATTAGCAATTTCTTCTACAAAGTTATCAAATGATATATCCTTCACATCCTTTTGTGCTCTGTCTCTAACACTCAGATTTGCAGACCCAACCTCTTTTTCTCCAATAACAAGTACATAACGAATCCATTCTTTTTCAGATTCACGTATTCTTTTTCCAATTGATTCATTTCTGTCATCAATATCAACACGAATGTTTCGTTCAGTGAGTTTATCTGACAGTTTTTGAGAAAATTCCAAGAACTCATCTTTTAGCGGTATGATACGAACCTGAGTTGGGGCAAGCCATAAAGGAAACATTGGTTTTCGTCCTTCTTTAGCATCTTTTGCACATTTTTCAAGTAATGCATACATAACACGTTCAATTGCACCGCTAGGAGAATTATGTAAAATAATCGGATTTATCGTATTATTATTTTCATCAACAAATTCAATTCCATACCTTTCACCATTTTCAACATCAATTTGATCAGTCGATAATGCAGATGCTTTTCCCAAATTATCTATATAGTTGAATTCCCATTTTAAGACAAAATAGAAGAATCGTTCCTTCCACATTTCAACTAATACAGGTTTATCCAATTTTTTTACCATATCTAGAATTAATTCTTTATTTTCATTGTAGAAATCTTCGGTGAAACGGATAGCCATTTCATAATCATCATGTTCAATTCCAACATTTGTTAAAACATCACGAGATAGATCAAAACGTTTTCTAAATTCATCAATTGCTTGCGGAATATCCTTACAAAATGCATGACAGTCAGGCATCGTAAATGCACGTAATCTTCGAAGACCAACTAGTTCGCCAGATTGTTCACGTCTAAAGCTATAACGAGTTAATTCATACAAACGGTAAGGTAAATTCTTGTACGACATTTGAAAGTCATGAGCCATCAAAAATTGTCCAAAACATGCGGCAAATCTTAAAAATAATTTCTTCCCATCAGCATCAATATTGTATTGCCTTGCAGGAAATCGGTTAAAATAGCTCTCCATACTAGGATGATGCGAGTCATACATTATCGGAGTCTCGACCTCATATCCTCCATAATCTTTGACTTTGTTCGTCACATACTGCTCCAATAGACCTTTTATCAAACGACCATTTGGAAAATAACGCATATTTCCATGATCGGATGCAGGCTCATAATCTGCAATGGCTAATTTTTTCATTAATACCACATGTGGTGGTGGTTCATCAGAAGTTCTTTTCTTGTCAGATTCATACTTTGCCAGAATTTCTAATTTTTTATGCTTTGAGAAATTAAATTTATCAAACTCAACCATCGTTCCATCAGGAGATAAAATATACCAGTATGACTTGATTTTTGATTCAGATTCTAAGGCTTGAGATGTCTGTTCTTTTTTCTCTCCAGCAGTTATTACTTTAGAACTTTCTGCTAACGGGTGACCTTTCACTTTA
>Ga0315316_10000871_pt1 | contig 20501 bp, 13 predicted proteins | sample M160m3416metaG_FD_203702 | JGI IMG/M metagenome (GOLD analysis project Ga0315316, IMG submission 203702) | Ammonia-oxidizing marine archaeal communities from Monterey Bay, California, United States - M1 60m 3416 | ecosystem: Environmental > Aquatic > Marine > Intertidal zone | place: USA... | reverse complement strand
GACAAGCACCTCTTCCGAGATGGGCGACGCGCCGTAGACGATCTTCCGGAGCGAACCGAAGTCGGTCTGCTCAACACCGGGCGAGCCCACCAGCAGCTGTAAAACCGCCGGTACGAAGAGCGTATTGGTCACGCCGTGGGCCTCGATCAGGCGGAGCACCTCACCCGGATCCATTTCGTAGACGAGCACCAGTTCCGCGCCCTGCGTGAAGCCCGCGACCGCCCACCCGCTCCCTGCGATGTGGAAGAGCGGCATCGCAACCAGCACGGTACTCGTGGCGTCGATCGACCACGAGATCGCCCCGGCGTGCATCGCCGCCATCAGGTTCCGATGAGTGAGTTCGACGCCCTTGGGAAGCCCTGTCGTCCCCGAGGTATAAAGCTGATAACAGACGTCCTCTACGACGCAGCCGACCTCAGGATCCACGGGCTCGTGGGCTTCGATCCAGTCCGTGTAGGCCGTGTGCGGACCGGCGTCCGCTCCCACGACCACGACCCGCTCGACCGTCTCGAGCTTCATCTTGGCGAGCTGAGGCAAGAATTCCGCGCCGACGAACAGGACCTTGGCTTGCGCATGATTCAGGATGTATTCCATCTCGGGCGCCGCGAGGCGCCAGTTCACCGCGAGGGTCACCCCGTTGATCATCGCCGCGCCAAAGAGCAGGGTGAAATACTCGGGCACGTTGCGGTCCAGGAAAGCGACCCGCTCCTGGGGGCCGACGCCCTCCGCCAAAAGGGCCTGCGCGACACGAGCGGACTCCGCTTCGAGTTGCGCGTAGGTCCAAGACCGCGTTCCGGCGCGGAGCGCCGGGTGATCCGGGCGCATTCGCCCATGCGCCCGGAGGACGGCATCGAGGGTTTCGGTTGTCACGTTTGGCTCCTCTCTCGTCCATCGATCGCGGCTGCGTCCAAGCTAACATGCGACCGTCGATCTTGGTATGCATTCCGACTCCGATCGTTTAGCCCTCCACCCCGCCGATCGCGCGGGAGGAGCCCAACTCGTGCCCGACGCTCCGAACGCCGCTGCCTCGTCGCTCCCGCTCGATCAACTGATCGACCGCGCCTTCCAGCCCATCGCCTCGTTCTTCTCGAGCGTCGTAATGTTTGAGGTCCCGGTGGGAGGGGTCGAAATCCCGCTCATCGTCGTGTGGCTGATTGCGGGCGCCACCTTTTTCACTTTCTACCTCGGTGGGATCAACATAAGGGGCTTTCGCCACGCGCTGCGCATCGTGCGCGGCCTCGAAGACCAGCCAGGCGAGCGCGGCGACGTTTCTCATTTCCAGGCGCTCACGACGGCGGTCTCGGGGACCGTCGGCGTCGGGAACATCGCCCACGTCGCAGTCGCGGTCTCGGTCGGCGGCGCGGGGGCGGCCTTCTGGCTCGTCGTCGCAGGCTTCTTGGGGATGGCCTCGAAATTCGCGGAGTGCACCCTCGGTGTGAAATATCGCCGCCAAAACCCCGACGGCACGACCTCAGGCGGCCCCATGTACTTTCTGGAACGGGGCCTCGACGAGCGCGGCTGGCCTCGGCTCGGCCGCGGGCTCGCCCTCTATTACGGGGTCTGCGTGCTATTGGGAAGCGTGGGCATCGGCATGTTCCAGGCCAACCAGGCCTTCGTCCAATTCGTCGCGGCCACTGGGGCGCGGGACAGCTTCGCCGTCGGACAGGGTTGGGTCTTCGGGCTCTTGCTCGCGATCAGCGTCGCAGCCGTGATCCTCGGCGGGATTCGAGTCATCGCCCGCGTGACCGCCGGCCTCGTTCCCGCAATGGCCGCCCTCTACATCACGATGGGCCTCTATGTGATCGGTCAGAACTTCGACCGCCTCCCGGACGCTCTGTTCCGTATCGTCAGCGAAGCCTTTACGCCGACGGGAGCGGTCGGGGGGATGCTCGGCGTCATCGTGCTCGGCTTCCGGCGAGCGGCCTTCTCGAACGAGGCAGGCATCGGCTCGTCGTCGATCGCCCACTCCGCGGTCCGTACGAACGAACCCCTCACCCAGGGATTCGTCGCCATGCTCGAACCCTTCATCGACACGGTCATCGTCTGCTCCATCACCGCTCTGGTCATCACGACGGGCCTCGATGCGAACGAACTCGGCACGGGCACCGTCAGCGGCGTCGAACTCACCTCCGCGGCCTTCGAACGCGTGGTCGCCTGGTTCCCCCCCGTCCTCTCCGTCGTCGTCTTCCTCTTCGCCTATTCGACGCTGATCTCCTGGTCCTATTACGGCCTCGAGGGCTGCATCTACCTCTTTGGTCCCTCTCCCGCCGTGCGGATCGGCTTCAACCTCTTCTACTGCTTCTGCGCCGTCGTCGGCTGCACGACGACCCTCTCGGCAATCCTCGACTTCTCCGATGCCATGATCTTCGCCATGTCCTTCGCCAACTTGATCGGACTCTATTTCCTCGCCCCTGGACTCCGACGCGACCTGGACGTGTATTGGAAGAAGGTTCAGGAGCGGGCCTCGGTAACCTGACCGGCGGCCGATCGAGCGCGGCCCCGCGTTAGCCGCGCACCCGGTCGCCACGTGGGTCGTAGAAGGCCCGGAGAGCAGCCCTCGCCGGGTAGCGTCGACCTGCGACCTCGATCTCCCAACTCCCGCTCCGCACCCATCCCGCATCGATCGGTGTGCCTTCCGACTCCGCCCAGCCGAGACCAAGCGCGGCCCCCACCGTATACCCCCAGCTGCCCGAGGTGACGAGTCCCATCCTTTTCCCGTCGCGGAAGATCGGCTCGTCGTGGTGAAGCAGGACGCCCGGATCGTCGACCGCGAAGTGAAGGAGCCGACGCAAACGGGGGGCCTGGCGAAGCCGCTCGAGCGCCGAGCGGCCGACGAAATCGCGGCGCTCGTCCCAGTCGACTGCGAAACCCAGCCCCGCCGAAAGCGGGTCGTCGTCGGGCCCGATGTCATGCCCCCAATGCCGATAACCCCGCTCGATGCGACAGGACAACATCGCGCGGAAGCCTGCGAGCCGTAGCCCCGCCGGTTCGCCCTCCCGCAACAAACGATCGAAGACCGACGCCGCTCGGTCGACGGGGCAATAGAGCTCCCAACCCAGCTCGCCCACATAGGTGACACGCAGCGCCCGGACCGGGACCCCTTCGACCTCGAGCGCCCGGTAATGACCAAAGGGGAAATCCGCGTCGGACAGCGGACGCTCAGCGGCCCGCTCGATCACCCCCCGCGAGCCCGGACCCATCAAGCCAAAGGTCGCCCAGGAGTCGCTCTCATCGACCAGCGCCGCGCGATGCCCCGCCAGGGCACGCGCGAGATGATGCCGATCCCGGGTCCGGGTCGCGGGCGCCGTCACGATCCAGAAGCGATCTTCCGCCAGCCGAGTCACGGTCAGATCCGCCTCGATGCCCCCCCGCTCGTTCAACCACTGGGTGTAGACGACCCGCCCCGGGTCTACGTCCATGCCGTTCGCGCTCACCCGATCGATCACCGAGAGCGCATCCCTTCCTTCGAGCAGGAACTCCGCATACGAGGTCTGGTCGTAGAGCGCGACGGCCTCGCGCGTGGCCGCGTGCTCCTCGCCGATCCGATCAAAGGCGTTCGAGCGGTCGAAGGAATGGACCTCGACCGCCTCCTCACCGGAACGCGCATACCAGAGCGGTCGTTCCCAACCCGCCAAAACGCCGAAGCACGCGCCCTCGGCTCGCAGCTGATCGTGGACCGGAGAACATCGCTGCTCCCGGGCCGTCTCGGGCTGCCGATGGGGCCAGTGCATCGCGTAGAGCAGGCCGAGGGTCTCGACGGTCCGCTTGCGCAAATAGTCTTCGCGGCCCGCAAAGGGCTCGAAGCGGCGGATATCGACCTCCCAGAGATCCATCGGCGGCGCGCCGTCCAGGATCCAGTCGGCCAGCACCCAACCTACCCCACCCGCCACCTGGATCCCGATCGAATTAAAGCCCGCCGCGACGAAGAGGCCCGCAAGCTCCGGAGTCTCCCCAAGCAGGAACTGATCATCGGGCGTGAAGCTCTCGGGCCCACAGAAAATCTGTCGCAAAGGAGTCTCTCGCAATCGCGGGACGCGATCGAAGGCGCGGTCGAGCACCGGCGAGACGTGCTCGAGGTCGGCCGGGATCTCGATATAGGCTTCGTCCGGGATCGCCCCCTTGGGCCAGGGCTTGGCCACCGGCTCGAAGAGCCCCACCAGGAGCCGGCGCGCGTCTTCCTTGAAATAGGCCGCCCGATCGGGATCGCGCACGATGGGGGTGGTTTCGGGCAGGTCGTCGATCGCCTCGGTAATCGCGTAGTAGTGCTCGGCGGCGTGGAGCGGGATCGTCACGCCGTAGGGCGCAGCGAATTCCCGTGACCAGAGCCCCCCCGCAAGTACGACGACCTCCGCCTCGACCCGGCCCTCCCTTGTCTCGACTCCAACGACCCGACCCTCCCGGACCACCAACCCCTCGACCGGAACCCTTTGGCGTGCATCGACGCCCGCCGCACGCGCGCCCGCCAACAGCGCCTGGGTCGTATCGACGGGGCTGACCGTGGCGTCGTCGGGCAGGTAGACCGCACCGACCAGGTCCGAGACCTCGACGTCCGTCCACATGCGTCGCAGTTCCTCGACGGGGAGGACATGCGCGTCGACGCCCAGGTGCCGGGCCATCGAAGCCGTTCGCTGGAGTTCGACGAAACGCCCTGGCGTAGACGCAATCGAGATCGCGCCGGGGCTGCGGAAGCCTGTGGCCTGTCCCGTCTCAGCCTCGAGCCTCCGGTAGAGGTCGAGGCTATAGCGCGATAGCCGAGTCAGATTTTCCGTCGCGCGGAGCTGCGCGACCAGCCCCGCGGCGTGCCAGGTCGTCCCGCTCGTGAAGCGGTCCCGCTCGAGCAGCAGCACGTCCCGCTCGCCCCGCTCCGCCAAGTGGTAGGCGATGCTCGCGCCCACGATGCCGCCTCCGATGACCACCACCCGGGCGCGCCGGGGCAGCACCTCGCTCATCCTTCGGCGCGCGTGACCCGAACGGCGCAGAATTTGAACTGCGGGATCTTCCCGTCCGGATCGATCTCGTCGAGCGTGAGCACGTTCGCCGCCGCCTCACGAAAATGAAAGGGAACGAAGACCGAGCCCCGGTTCTCTCGCCGAGTGAGCTTCGCCGCCAGCTGAATCCGCCCGCGCCGACTCTCGATCGTCACGCGATCGCCCTCCCCCACGCCGATCGACGCCGCGTCCTCGGGATGCATCGCGACGAAGGCCTCGGGCGCCAGCGCATCGAGGGCGCTGGCGCGACGCGTCATCGCCCCAGTATGCCAATGCTCGAGCAAGCGCCCCGTGTTCAATACGAAGGGGTAGTCCTCGTCCGGCAGCTCGGGAGCGGCCGTCCACTCGGCGGGGACCAGCCGGGCTCGACCGTTCTGCGTCGGGAAGGATTCATCGAAGAGCACGGTCGGTCCCTCTTCATGTTCCGGATCCGGGTTGGGCCAGAGCTTGCCGAATGGGCCGAGGTTGTCGTGGCTGAGGGTCGCGTAGCTCGACGTCAGACCCGCCATCTCTTCGAAGATTTCGGCCGGTCCCGCATAGTCCATCGGGTATCCGAGTCGATTCGAGATCGACTGCACGATCTGCCAGTCGAGCCTTGCCTCCCCTGGCAGCGCGAGGGCCGGGCGCCCCCGCTGCACCCGACGATCCGTATTCGTGTAGGTCCCCTCCTTTTCGAGATAGGCGCTCGCGGGCAAAATCACATCCGCGAATTCCGCGGTCTCGGTCAGGAAGATGTCCTGGACGACCAGGAACTCGAGGTTCGAAAGCGCCTTGCGAACCTTGTTGACGTTCGGGTCCGAGAGGAAGGGGTTCTCGCCCATGATATACATGCCCCGCACCCGACCCTCGAGCGCAGCCCGGGTGATCTCGACGACCGTCAGCCCCGGCTCGGGCGAAAGCGCACGGCCCCAGGCGGCCTCGAATTTCGCGCGGACCGCCGGGTCCCCCACCGGCTGATAGTCGGGATAGACCATCGGGATGAGCCCCGCGTCGCTCGCCCCCTGCACGTTATTCTGTCCGCGAAGGGGGTGGAGCCCCGCCCCGGCCTTGCCCACGTTACCCGTGATCAGCGCCAGCGAGATCAGGCAGCGAGCGTTGTTCGTCCCATAAACGTGCTGCGAGATGCCCATCCCCCAAAAGAGGATCGCGTTCTCAGCCTGCCCGAAGACACGCGCCACCTCACGGATCTGCTCAGGCTCGACGCCACAGATCTTCGACGCCCGCTCGGGCGGATATTCCGCGACGGTCTCGCGCAAGGCTTCGAAGTTCTCGGTGCGTTCGGCCACGAAGGCCTCGTCCACCAGCCCCTCTTCGATGATGACATGCATCATCGAGTTGTAGAAAGCGACATCCGTCCCCGGCTTGACCCGGCAGAAATAGTCCGCGTGGTCGGCAATCACCTCGCGGCGCGGGTCGACCACGATCAACTTCGTCCCGCGCTTGCGGGCCTGTTTGAAGAAGGTCGCGGCCACCGGGTGGTTGGCGGTCGTGTTGGTCCCCGCCAGGAGCGCAGCCCCCGCGTTCTCGATGTCGCCATAGGTCGTCGTCACGGCACCACTGCCGATCGACTCCAGCAGCGCGGCCACACTCGAAGCATGACAAAGCCGCGTGCAGTGATCGACGTTATTCGTGCCGAAGCCCGCCCGGATCAGCTTCTGGAAGAGATAGGCCTCCTCGTTCGAACATTTCGCGCTGCCAAAACCGGCGAGCGCATCTCCGCCGTCCCGATCGCGAATCTTCCCAAGCCGCCGGGCGACGAGGTCGAGCGCCTCTTCCCAGCTCGCCTCCCGAAAAGCCGGCAGGACCTCCGCATCGTCGACGATCCCACCCGGCTTGCGTCGTCCGTCCCCCTTGCCCCGAACATCCGTCGAGAGCCCACCCTTTGGATACGCCTCTTCACGGCGGATCAAGGGGCGAGTCAGGCGCTGGGGATGAGCCGAGTAGTCCCAGCCATAGCGACCTTTGACACAGAGGCGCTCCTGGTTCCCCGGGCTCTCGCGCCCCTCGGCGAAGACGATCGCGTTACGGCTACGGTCCACGTGATAGGTCAGCGCGCAGCCGACGCCGCAATAGGGACACACGCTATCGACACGCTCCAGCTCTTCGCGAGGCCGGAGAGGCAACCCGAGCGCACGATCGACCAGCGCGCCCGTGGGACAGGCCGCCGCGCACTCTCCGCACGACACACAGCTGCTCTCTCCCATCGGCGTATCGAGATCGAAGGCAATTCGTGCGCCGTAGCCCTTGCCACTGCGACCGATGACCTCGTTATTCTGGATGTCGTCACAGGCACGGATGCACCGATCACAGAGGATGCAGGCCTGGTGATCGACCTCGATCACTCGCGAGCTGTCGTCACTGCCTCGCCTGGCCGCCTCCACGGGCTTTGGGAAACGCGCCCCGGTCGCTTCGTAGCGGCGCGACAAGGCCAAGAGTTCGTTATCGCGGAGCGCCGCCTCGCGGCGATCCTCCTCGGGTGCGGTGGTCGGCTGTTCGCTCATCAGCAGGTCGGTCAGCATCGCGCGGTGCCGCTCGAGTTCCTCGGAGTCGGTCGTCACCTGCATCCCCGGCTGGCACTCCCGGACACAGGCCGCGGCCTTCACGCGTTCGCCGACGTCCACGACACACATCCGACACACGCCCACGGGATCCAGACCGGACGTGTGGCAGAGCGTCGGAATTTCGATTCCGACCCCCTCTGCCGCTTCGAGGAGCGTCTGCCCCTCATCCGCCTCGACCTCGACACCGTCGATCGTGAGCTTCATCCCCTGCTCCCTGCCTGCCCGGCGCCGCGCGGCGCGCGGTCGCTCTTCAGGATGCGCGCGTCGAGCCCCAGCGCCTCGGCGAGGTCGTCGAGCGCCCGCTCGTCGAGCCGCCCCTGTGCGTCCCAACCGCGGCCCCGATTGTAGCCACGAATCATCTCGGCGAGCCGCTCGGCCGGCAAAGTTGCGCCCGCGGCAGGTCCGCTCGGAATCGGTTCGTCGAGAAAGCGGCGCGGCAGTCGATCGTCTTCCGGCCGGCCCCCCTCACGCAGGTTGAAGGCCTTGCGGAGTTCGACGACGCGGCGACTCGCCGCCCGAAGAGAGTTCGCGTCGAAGGCGACCCCGGTCACCGCCGAGAGCAGGGCCGCGCTCTCGGCCCAGAGGTCGTCGAAGGCCGCACGAACGAACTTACACAGGACGAGCGAGTCGAGCAGCGCGGCCCGATCTTCGCTCTCGATCGCCAGCCGCACGGAGCGAGCGTCGCCGCGCAAGCGGTCCGCGCCCTCGGAGAAATCCGCCTCGTAGGCGCCGCTGCGGTTATGGTCCGCCCCACGCGTGCCGACGGCCAACCCGAGCGCCATCGCCTGCATCGTCCGGGGCTCATAGCCGGGCAGCTCGAGACCCTTGACCTGCGGCGCCCGGTCGATGGCATCGCCACCGAGCGAACGCGCGAGGCGTAGCGAGCCCTCGGCCAGCCGATCGCCCAGGCCTTCGCGGTGGGCGATGGCGTCGAGCCACTCCACCAGGCGATCCCCTTCCCCGAAGCGCGGTGCCCCTTCGAGTTCGCCCCGCTCACCGCATTCCATCGCGAAGGCCAAGGTCGCCCCCGCGGAGATCGTGTCGAGCCCGAGTTCGTCACAGCGCCGCGAGGCGGCGAGCACGCGATCCGGGTCGTCGACCCCACAAAGCGGCCCCAGCGCGAAGACGCTCTCGTATTCGACACGCACCTGCGCCTCTTCGCCGTCGCCGGTGCGGTAACCGTAACGATGTTCGCAGCCGATCGTGCAGTGAGCGCAGGATGCGCGGCGATGGCGCCGCTCGGCGCGCCAGCGTTCTCCCGCGAGCCGCTCCGCCCCTTCGAAGTGGCTCTGCTGGAAATTCCGGGTCGGCAGCACCCCCAGCCGGTCGAAGGAAAGCAGGTTGCCGATCGTTCCCAGCTCGCTGTACTTGGCCGTCGACGCTCCTGTTGCCCGGCGGCGAAGGTCAGCCGCCAGCTCCGAAACCCGCTCGGGATCCGCCACGGGCGTCTCGACCGTACCGCGCACGACGACCGCCTTGAGTTGCTTTGCGCCCATCACCGCTCCGAGCCCGCCGCGGCCTGCGTGACGGCCGTCGGCCGAGATCGTCGCGAACCGAACCCGGCGCTCTCCCGCCACTCCGATCGCGGCCACCCGGCCCTCCTCGCGAAGCGTCGCAGCCGCCTGCTCCGCCGAACGGCCCCAGCTTGCCGTCGGCCTCAGGGTCCCGTTCACCCATTCCGAGGGACTCGCGCACGCACCGACGAAGACGAGGGCATCGATCCCCAGCGCCTTGCCGGCGATCGCGAAGTGGCTGCTCGCGAGCGCATCGCAGACTCCACCGGTCAGCGGTGATTTTCCAAGGACCGCGAACTTCGCCGAAGTCGTCACACCCGTGCCGACCAAGGGGGAGAACGCAAAGATCAGCGGCGCCTCCGCCGCGAAGGGCTCGACGCCGAGCGGGGCCTCCCGATGCAGAATCCAGGTCCCGAGCCCGACGCCCCCGAGCACCCGAGTCAGCACCTCGGGATCGATCGGAATCAATTCATCGGTCCCCCGACTGAGGTCGATCCGTCGGTAGCAACCGTGGAAACCCTGCACGGGGTTCATCCGCCGGCCAGCGCGTCGAGGACGCTGATCTGCTCGCCGGGCCCGATCGGGACCCCGAGGTCCCGCACCAGTTCACGACCCCCGAGCGACACGAGGTGGGCTCGCGCGACACGTCCCTTCTCGACGAGCCCTAACTCCTTCGGCAAGGCACGCAGGCCCTCTCCGAGCGTACCCACCGGGACCGCACGACGAGTCGCCTCGACATGGAGTGCGGCCCGGCCCAGCAACTCGATTTCCGCCGTCGCACCCGGATCGACCGCCCGGACCGTGTCCAAATACGCCTCGGGCGTATTGAAGCCGTGCCAGGGCGCAAACCCGCCCTCCTGATGATCTCCTCCCCTCGCGTCGAACGCCTCAAAATCGAGGGCTTTCAAAAGGGCCCGCGGGCGCGCCTCGCCCCTCGCGAGCAGCGCGTCCGCCTGCTCTGTCGCCGTTCGTGGATAGACGGCGGACAAGACCTGGACATGGCCCTCCGCGACTGGGGCGCAGGCGCCTCCCGAGTCGAAGAGCGCGTCGACATGCAGCGCGGAGAGGAAGGGCGCATCCGTACTCGTCACGAAAGCCAGGGGCGACTCGATCGCCGCGAGGCCGTCGCGAATCCCTCCGAGCGGACCCCGCTCGGGCTCTCGGTCGCGCACGACGCGCGCGGGCAACACGGGTAGATCGAGCTCCGCGGAAGTCACGACGACGACCTCATCCATCCAACTCGCAAGCTTCCCGACGACATGCTCGATCATCGTCTGGCCGAACCAGGGCAACCAGGCCTTAGGCCGACCCATCCGAGAGGAAAGGCCTCCACACACCACGATCCCCGCGCGCCGCACCCGAGCGCCTCAGCCTTCGACCCCGGATCGCTTTGCGTCCGGGAACCGCTCGAGGATCGACAGCAGGGGGGAGAGCGCCACCTGGCCGAGCCCACAAATACTCGTCTGCTGCATCGTCTCATGGAGCGACCGCAACAGCGCTTCGTCTTCGGCCCCGATCCGCTCGGCCTGCTCGATCAGCGCGACGGCTTTCTCCGAACCCAAGCGGCAGGGCACGCATTTCCCGCACGACTCGTTGCGGAAAAAGCGCGTGATCGAGAGTCCGATATCGAGCAATTCTCGACCCTCGGCGACGAAGACCACCGCGCCCGAACCCAGCATCGAGCCCGCCGCGGTCAGAGCGTCGAAATCGAGCGCGACGTCGAGCGCCTCCGCGCCGAGGAAATGGCTCGAGGCACCGCCCGGCGCCACCGCGCCGATCTCGCCGCCGTCCTTCGCCCCGCCGTGCCGCGCCAGCACGTCGCGAAGGGGCGTCCCGACCGGAAAGAGCGAGACGCCCGGCGTCTCGACGTCTCCGCTGACGGAAACGAATTTGTGGCCCGAAAAGCCTTCGAGTCCCCGGGCGTGCCACCACTCGGGACCGTGCGCCACGATCGAGACCGCGTGCACCAGAGTCTCGACGTTGTTGATCAGCGTGGGCTGGCCGAAGAGTCCGACGTTCCCGGGAAAGGGGGGTTTATTCCGCGGCTCCCCACGGCGTCCTTCCATGCACTCCAGCAGCGCCGTCTCTTCGCCGAGGATATAGCCCCCGGGCGAGACGAAGACGTCCACTTCGAACCGGAAGCCCGTCCCGAACACGTCCTCTCCCATCGCCCCACATCGCCGCGCCGACTCGATCGCCTCCTCGAGACGCTCGCGTTCGGCGGCGTATTCGTGTCGGATGAAGACGGTGCCTCGCTCCGCGCCGACACAGAAAGCGGCGATCGCCATCCCCTCGATCACAAGATGTGGGAGGTCGTGCAGCAGCTCGCGATCCTTGAAGGTCCCGGGCTCGCTCTCGTCGGCGTTGCAGACGACGTGCTTCGGCGCCCCCTCTGCGGCCGCGACGAGCGACCACTTCCGTCCCGTCGGGAAGCCCGCGCCCCCCATGCCCCGGAGACCCGCTTGATCGACGGCCTCGAGGGGCGCCGTCCGCTCACCGGAAAGGACCGAGCGAAGCACGCTGAAAGGCGACCTGCCGTCCCGATAGGGATCCGCGTCGTCCCAGGGACGACGCCTTCGAGACTGGGCCGACCGGGCCCCTGCTCGGACCGCCTCGACGACCGCCTCGGCATCCGCCGCGGGCAGCACGTGATCGCCGAGGGCCGCCGCAGGCGCCGCGTCGCAACGGCCCAGACACGACACGGACCGAACCTCCATCGCGCCCCCGCTGCCTTCGTCCGCCAACGCCGAGAGTCGCGCACGCGCCTTCGACGCCCCCGCGAGTTGGCAGGCAAGGTCGCGGCAGACTTCGACCACCTCGCCGCGGGGAGGCTCACGGCGAAAATGCGTATAGAAGGACGAGACGCTCTCGAGACGGTGGAGCGGGAGAGCCAGCCGCTGCGCGAGGGCTTCGAGAGCAGCGGGCGGAAGCCAGCCTTCCTCCTGTTGGAGTTTCACCAACGCGCCCACGACCCCTGTCGTTTCGGAATCCAATGCGGGCCTCCGGAGAGCCGCGGCAGGGCGTCGCGGCGCGCCGATTCTACCCCATCCAAAGCTCCCAACGGAGCCGGAGAGAGCCTAGGATCTGGACGCCATGCAGAATGCTCTCCCCGACCAGGCTCTGTTCGAACTCCTCGACGAGCGCGTCACCCCGGAAGGCGCCTCGCTCGACGTCCGACCCACCGCCTTGACCGGCGGCCCCTGGAGCACGAAACACCAACATGGTGGGGCCGTCTCAGCGCTGATGACGCGCGCACTCGAGGCGGTTCCCACACCGGTCCAGATGCGTCTAACACGTATCTCCCTCGACATGTTCCGTGGCGTTCCACTCGAAGATTTGAGAGTCGAGACCCGGATCATGCGCTCCGGCCTTCGCATCCAGGCCATCGAAGCGCGGCTGCTCCACGGCACTCACCCCGTGGCTCACGCGACGGGGCTCCGCCTCCGGCGCGACGAGTCCCTCGCCGAGCTCGAAGCACGCCCCACAAACGAGCCGGAAATCGCCGAGCCGCCGAGCGAAGTGCCGCCCTTCGAGATGCGCAGCGGCTTCGGCGAGATTCCAGGATTCGTACGCGCCTGTGACCTGATCCCGGGGCGTGCGCAAGCCTGCGGCGAGGTCACGACGACCTGGGCGCGCCTTCGCTGCGCAGTCCTCTCCGGAGAGGTCCCCAGCGCGACCGTCCGCCTCGCCGCCGTAGCCGACTTCGCGAGCGGGACCGGCAACGCCATGGACTACACGGCCTACTCGTCGATCAACCCCGACCTATCCATTCACATCCTATCGGAACCCCGCTCGGACTGGATCGCCATCCGAGGCGTCACCACGCGTGCGGCCGACGGCATCGGCCAGGGGCACGCGATCGCCCATGACCTCATAGGACCGGTCGCGCGGATCTCCGCGACGATGTTGCTCGATCGACGTTGAGAGCGGGTTCCCATGCTCGGCCGGCGATGTCCACACCTCGACCCGAGCCATCGAAGAGCCGACCCGCAACCCGTTCGTCACCCTCCAGAAGCCGGCCGGCAATCAAGGCACCCCGACCGATCAGGAACGCGAAACACGCGCCTCACGCGCCCCGCTTGCGCCGGAGAGCCTAAAGATCCTGGGGCAGCCGTCGATTCAAAAAAGACGGCAAGAGAGAGCCGCCGTCCCCCGCTCCCGATCAATACGTCGCGGAAGGGCGCGCGGAATCGATCTGACCGGCTTCACGAAACGGCAAAGCTGTGGAAACGCAGCGACGCAAAGCCAGTACCCTCTCGGGTTCGCCCGCGGGCCGCACGGCTATCGAAGGAGCACGGGATGCCCCCGTCCTCGGACGCGCTCGACGCACGCAGAGTCCTCGCAACCGATCCGCAAGACCACCCAATCCCCCAAGGACCTAACGTGCCGTCGGACCGACCGATCTGCTTCGTTGGCAGGCAGCCCGTGCTCGACCGTCGGGGGCGCGTCGTTGCACACGAGCTGCTTTTTCGAGACTCGGCCTGGGCCACGACTGCGGAATTCGCGAGCCCGCTCGCCGCCACCGCCAACGTGCTCGTCTCGACGATCTCAGACCTGGGTGGCGACTCCCTCCTCGGCGGCTTGCCGGGATTCGTCAACGCGGACCCGGAGCTCGAGGTCGTGCTCCATGCCCAGGCCTTGACGTCGATGCCCCTGATCTTCGACCTCCCGCAGGATATGCCCGTCGACCCGAAGCGGATTACCCGAATCGAGCGGCTCCGCGACGCGGGCTTCGATCTGTGCCTGGACGATTTCGAATACCGCGACCGACGCTCGAGTCTGCTGCCTTATACCAAATTCGCAAAAGTGGATTTTCGACGCTTCAGCGCCGCGCGGCTACGCAAGATCGCCCGCGTCCTGGACGAGCATTCGATCCAGAAGATCGCGTGCCGCATCGAGTCTGCGAAAGATCAGCGCATCGTCGAGCAACAGGGCTGGGAATGGGTCCAGGGCTACTACTTCGCCCATCCCGAGCGCATCGCCTGCCGCAAGCCGTCGATCCGCACGAGCCGACTACTCCTCTTGCTCTCGAAGCTCGACGACGAGAGCACCGCGGAGGAGGTCGCGGGGCAGCTCCGCTTCGTTCCCCACCTGACGATGAACATCCTGAGTCTGGCCAACCTCGTCCGGCGCGGCGCCGGCGAGCGCATCGAGTCCGTCCAACAGGCGATTGTGATGATTGGGCAGAAACGACTGCGACGCTGGCTCCATCTGCTCCTCTTCTCGAGCGATGACCCGAACGGCTGCGCGGATCCCCTCTGCCAGGCCTCCACCACCCGCTCCACGATCATGGAGTCCTTGGCCCGTGCGACTCATGGCCGACTCAACCCGGACCGAGCGGGCTTGATCGGCCTGCTCTCCCTGACGCCCGCCCTACTCGGGCTACACCCAAGAAGGCTCTGCGAGAAACTCTCCCTCGACTTTGCGGTCGAAAAGGCACTTGTCCACCGCAAGGGAGACCTCGGCGCGCTCCTCGAACTCGTCGAGCAGCGAGAGACCGCCGACTTCGAGGGCATCGAGAGACACCTGAAAAATCTCGACCTCTCCTGGACCGACCTCGAACGCAGCGAACTCGAAGCAACGCGCTGGCTCAACGACCTGAGCGACCTGGACACCCGCACAGGCCCGACGGCGCGAATCGGCTAAGTCGCCGCTCAGAAGCCGAATCGCAACCCGATCCCCAGAGAATCGATCGTCTGACGGTAGAACTGCCCTTCGGGCGACCGGCCATGATAGAAACGTAGATAGAACTCGAGATGGCGGAGATCATCGAGCGGGTGTGCCAACCGAAGCGCGGCCAGCACCGCGACCTCAGGGATCCAATCGTTCTCCTGGCGAAGGTGGAGATCTGTCGCCAGCACGGGATGCAACCATCCCGACGCGAGGGAAATGGGCGCGACCCATTCGAAGCCCAACTGTGTCAGGACCGGATCGAAGTCCGGTCGTGCGCTCGCGTAGACGCCCCCTCCCCCGTAGACACGCAGGCCGCGCCCGATGGGGTAGGAGGCGAGCACATCGATCGTCTCGTAGGAGACGCTCTCCCGCGTCGACCCCGTCTCGAGGAGATACTCGTCGCCGAGGTGGGAGCTCGTATGCGAGATCCTCAGTTGAGTCGTGATACCGCCGACCTCCACGGCGCCCGTCACGGCCACGAAGTAGTTCTCGTTCGACAGGTCGAAGGACTGCGTGGTCATGTCGAAAATTGCGTCGACCTTGGCCTGCATCCCGATTTCCCAGCGCCCCCAGGGTTGCTCGGGACTCCGCACCAAGGCGAAGCTCTCACCAAAGCTGACCGCGGCGAGCCGATCGAACTCGTCCGTTCCAAATCGCCACTGGTACTCGGCTGAGAATCGCGGCCACTGAAGGTCCGCTAATAGGGGCTCGAAGAGCTCACCCTGCGGCAGGAAGAGATTCGACGGGGCGGGAATCGCCGTGGCCTCACCAGAGTCCACCGTCGCCTTCCCCTCCGGCACGGGCTCCTGGGCCTGCGTGCCAGCCGTTATCGAGACAAAGAAGAGACCGAATAAGAGGAGACCGAGAAGACGATGTGGATGCAAGCGGAGCCACTCTTCGGGGATCGACACGGCCTGCGCTACGCGTCGTCGTCCGAGTAGCGGTAAACGCCCCACTGACCCGAGGTTTCCGAGACCGACAGCCGCAGCCTTTGAATCTGCGTCTTGCCGAAGCGCTCTTCGACCCGCTTCACGAGTTCCCGTCCGATCCAGGTGGCGAGGTTCTCGGCTGAGGTGTTGTTGATCGGGAGCAAGATGATCTCCTCCGTAGGCGCCCGATAACGACAGTCGCGGTAGCGGACATCGGTATGCCCGTCGCCGGATGCCTTGACCTCGAGTTCGGGATGTTCGGCAGGCAGCAACCAGTGCTCGTCGAGGCTGTCACAGATCTCGCGGATCACGGGCTTGACCAGAATGAAATCGATCACGATGCCTTTATTCGTGAGTTCGCCTTCGATCTCCGCATCCACGTGATAATTATGACCGTGCAGGCGCTCTTTCGAGCCGTCCGGAAAAATCAGGAAGTGGGCACAGGAGAATTTGAAATACTCCTTGTGCATGTGGATCGCCCAGCGCTCGGTCGGCATGGCGCGAGTATGCCACAGCCCACGTGCTCGACGGAGAGGCTTGACCGAAGTCCATCCGGGTCGGAAGCTCTTCGCATGAGCGATTCCCCCGCAGCCGCCGCGCCTCGAGTCCTTGGCGTCTTGAACGTCTCTCCCGAGTCGATGGTCGAGGAGTCGATCGCCCTGGGCGACGCCGCCGTCATCGAGCGGGCGAGGACGCTGGTCGGGAGCGGAGCAGACTGGATCGACCTCGGCGGCCGATCCATCACCCCCGACGTCCCCATGATCGGCGACGACATCGAGCAAGCGCGCCTGGCCCCCGCCCTCGAACGGCTCGAGGCGGAACGCGGCGCAGGATCGAGTTTTCGCGTCTCAGTCGACACCTGGAGCCCGGACACGGGCCTCTTCGCGCTCGATCACGGCGCCGACGGGATCAACTTCACGGGCGGCGAGCTGCCGAGCCGACTGCTCGATGCCGTCGCAGCGGCGGGCGCAACGCTCTTCGTCACCTTCATGCCCTACGAAAATGCCTATGCGATGCGAAGTGCGCCGCCCGCGGCGGTGGGTCTGCAGGCGACCCTCGACCACCTGGGTTCGAAGGTCGAGGCAGCGCGGCGCGCGGGGATTTCGAAGCTGGTCCTCGACCCCAACCTCGGCATCGTCCACCCCGATACCGACGATTACGGGAAGATCCACCAGCAGCTCCGCATGCTCTTTGGAATCGAGGCTCTGCGCACGCTCGGCTGTCCGATCCTGATCTATGCCGCGCGCAAGCCCGAGCGGCTGGCCCGGATCATGACCGCTTCGGCTGCGCTCCACGCCGGCGCCGATTATATCCGCACCCACACGCCCGAGATGATCTGGCGGCTCTATCAGCGGCCGAGTGGACATGACTGACCTCCCGACGCCCTCGTCTGAGCTCCAGGGTCGTGTCGCCCTCGTTACGGGGGCAGCCCTACGCACGGGCCGCGCCCTCGCCCTCGCCCTCGCTCACGCCGGCGCAGACGTCCTCATCCACTACCGATCGAGTCACGCCGAGGCCGAATCCCTCGCCGCCGAGGTCTCCGCTCTAGGCCGCCGCGCACAACTCGTCGCGGCCGACCTCGCAGACCCCGATGCGGTCGACCTCGCCTTTGGCCAGGCCATCGAAGAGATGGGGCGCCTCGACATCCTGGTGAACAACGTCGGGACGATCGTTTGGAAGAAGCTCGACGACCTGACGACGGAAGATTGGCGGCGATGCCTCGAAGGGACCCTCTTCGCGACGCTGCACGCGAGTCGTGCCGCGCTCCCCGCGCTCCGAGAATCGGGCCACGGGCGCATCATCAACCTGCTCGACGCCGATGCCGACTCGACCGACCCCGTGCCTTTCGCGACGGCCTACAAGATCGGCAAGCGCGGCACGTTTACCCTGACCAAGACGATGGCCGTGGAAGAGGCGGAGCACGGGGTCACCGTGAACGCGGTCTCCCCCGGCACCCTCGAAGACTCGCCCACGAAGCCGGCGCTCTCGCGGATCCCGGCGGGCCGCTACGGGACCTACGCGGACCTGGCGAGCGCCGTGCTCTTTCTGGCGAGCGACAGCGCCGGCTACATGACCGGCGCCCACCTCAAGGTCTCGGGCGGGTACCTCGTCTGAACGGGCGATGCCCGCGAGACCTTCAGGACGTCCGCACGAAGGGCAGCCGGGACACCCGCTCGCCCGTGAGGCGACGCCAGGCGTTCGCGACCGCGGGCGCGATCGGCGGGACACCGGGCTCACCCACGCCGGTCGGGTCGGCCTCCGAAGCCAGCACCGAAACCTCGACCTCGGGCATCTCGTCGATGCGCAGGTTCCGGTAGGTGTCGAAGTTGCGTTCGCGAACCCGGCCCCCCGCGTCGAGGTGGATCTCGCCGTAGAGCGCGGCGCCGAGTCCAAAACCGATGGCGCCCTCCATTTGCGCCCGGATCACATTCGGGTTCACGGGCAGCCCGCAGTCGACGGCACACCACACCCGTCGCACCCTGGGTCTGCGAACCCCCGAGGTCTCCACCTCGACCTCGGCGATCTGCGCCACGAAGCTGCCGAAGGACTCGTGGACGGCGACTCCCAGCGCCCGGCCCGATGCGGAGGCGCCGCCCCAGCCCGCCATCTCCGCCACCCTCGCGAGGACCCCTCGGTGGCGGGGCCGGTCCTTGAGCAGCGCCATTCGGCCCTCGACCGCATCCTGACCCGCGCCCTCGAGAAGCTCGTCGAGAAAGGCCTCGACCGCGAAGCCCGTGTGGGTATGACCGACCGATCGCCACCAGAGGACCGGGACCCCCGTCTCGACCAGCTGTTGTGTGACCCGCAGGTCAGCCGTCGCATAGGCGAGGTTGTTGGCGCCTTCGACGACCGTCCGGTCGATCCCGCCCGGGAGCCGTCCGGCACGGGCCAGGCTCGCCTGAAAGCTCTGGGCGGCGATCGTCTGCTCCCAACCCACGAGCGCTCCGCTGCGCGACAACGCGCCGCGCAGCCGATGCACGACCATCGGCCGGTAATAGCCCCCGCGGAGATCATCCTCCCGCGTCCACAAGACCTTCGTCGGCCGAGGCGCCCCCGACGTGCCGGGCTGGGAACGAAAGACGTCGGCCACTTCGACCGGGAAATGCGCGTCGTGCTGCGAACGCCGCCCGAAGCTGCCCCCCGCCATCTGCACGTCGAGGCGGACCTGTTCCTGCGCAAGGCCGAGCCGGGCCGCCAAGGCCGGCCGATCTCGTCCCGGCCCCTGGGAGGCCATCGTCACCAGCACGCCCTCACCGTCGCCCTCGGGATCGATTTCGATCAAAGCGTCCAGGGGCTCCATGGAGGCGTGTGCGAGGAAAGGGAAGAGATACTCGGCCTCGGCGGTAAAGACGTCGTCCCGCTCTCCGCCCGATTCGATCGCGCGGGTCGCGTCTCCCCGCTCCGCCGCGATCCGGCCGGGTCTCGACGCCGCCTGCCGGAAGACCGCGTAGAGATCCTCGGTCGAGCGCGTCTCCGCGTCGCGATCGTCCCATTCGACCTGAAGAGCGCGGCGACCCTGAATCGCGGCCCAGGTCTCTTCCGCGTAGACGGCGACGCCCTGGGGCAGCGACTCGACGCCAACGACGCCGGGCACCGCCTTCGCCTTCTCCGCCTCGAAGCGAGCGACCCGCGCACCAAAGAGCGGCGGACGCTCGATCACGACGGTCAGCATGTCCTCGCGCCAGGCGTCGATCGTGAACTGCGCGCTGCCATCGCTCTTCGCGGCCGTGTCGACGCGCGGCCCCTCCTGCCCGATCAGCCTGAAATCCGCCGGCGACTTGAGCGCGGGCGCGACCGGCACGGGGCGCATCGCCGCCGCCGCTGCCAGCTCTCCGAAGCCCGAGGCGCGACCGCTCGGAGGATGTCGGACCTCGCCCTCCACGACCTGGATCTCGGCGACCGGGACCCTCCAGCGCTCGCTGGCCGCCCCGACCAGCATCTGCCGCGCCGAGGCGCCGACCGTCCGCATCTGGAGATGCGCGTCGCGAATCGTCGTCGATCCACCGGTGGCCTGGCTGCCAAAGAGGAGGTTGGCGTACCGGTCTTCGTCGGCGGGCGCCGAGACGACCCGAACCCTGGACCAGTCAGCGTCCAATTCCTCGGCGACGAGGGTCGCCAAACCGGTAAAGGCCCCCTGTCCCATCTCCAGGTGCTTGGAGACCACCGTGACCGTGCCGTCGGAACTGATTCGCAGGAAGGCGTCTGGCGCAAAGACCGGCTCCTCCTCGGCCGCCTCGGGCCTGACTGCTTCAGCGACCTTCATGACCCTCGCTCTCGGCGTCTCTCCAAGCGCGCAGGCCCCAAGTCCAACGCCGAGCACGAGCGCCCCACCCCGGGCGAGGAAGCCACGCCGAGACACTGCATTCGAATCATCTTCGGCGTCGCCACTCACGAAACGTCCCGGAGCGCCTTCGACGCCGCCCTCCATGAAGCGGTCTGAACCGCGCTCCCGACCGCCGCTCACGACGCGCCTCGGGTCACGTCCGAGGCATCCCGAACGGCCTGGCGGATCCGCACATAGCAATTGCAGCGACAGAGATTGCCGACCATCGCCGCCTCGATCTGCGCGTCGCTGGGGGCCGGGTTCGATTCGAGCAGCGCGACGGCCGACATCACCTGACCAGATTGGCAGTAGCCGCATTGCGGCACGTCCAAGGCGACCCAGGCCGACTGGACCGCCTCCGCCGAGGGACCCTCGAGGCCTTCGATCGTACGCACCTGTGCGCCGGCGACGGACGCGACCGGCGTCACGCAGGCGCGACGCGCATTGCCGTCCACGTGGACGGTGCAGGCTCCGCACTGGGCGATCCCACAGCCGAATTTAGTCCCCGTCAG
>Ga0315316_10000870_pt1 | contig 20521 bp, 16 predicted proteins | sample M160m3416metaG_FD_203702 | JGI IMG/M metagenome (GOLD analysis project Ga0315316, IMG submission 203702) | Ammonia-oxidizing marine archaeal communities from Monterey Bay, California, United States - M1 60m 3416 | ecosystem: Environmental > Aquatic > Marine > Intertidal zone | place: USA... | reverse complement strand
TCCCCGGCATAGGGTTGTCGACCCATCACAAGCCATGGACTGGCCGCAAGCAAAGCACTTGCCAAGGCCCTGCGTCGGCTCATTTTCATATCTGCGACCTTTTAAAGTTGGTCTCTACAACCGATGAATCCGAGAGAATTTGGTAAGACTTTTGACTGATTATTACAGTTAACTTTTAACACTTCCGCGTCATAGCCCTCGCCGAACCTAGATATCTATCGGCCCTACGCATTATGTCAGCGATTATGAAAACCGTGATTTAACTAGGTCTACATGAACGAAACCACCGCACCGCCCGTAATTTCAGGGCGGATCCATATCCCAGGATATTGATGACTTTGGTAATCCACACCGTTAGTGTTCAGAAGCTCCTTTGTAGCGTTTAGATCTCGCACGCTGAATCCAACACCGAAGACTGAGGGAACAGCAGGCGGCACGACGCCGGGAGCCCATTTTGCAAGGGCTGCTAGATTCACGATATAGACTTTGCCTTCGGATAGTTTGAACAGTGCTACGTCCGCCATCGGGAAGTTAGGCCTAAGGTCAAATAATCGAGAGAATTTGGCAGCAACAACGTCAACATCATCAACACAAAGCGCCACTTCCTCAAGAGATATTGCACCATTTGGATGTTCCATCCACTCGGGTCTCCAAAGCAAATCTCGGGTAGCGTGCTCAATGAATATAAGTTTTGCCTCAGGAAAGAGATCTTGATCGATCGTAACGTTGCTGAAGACTGCTCGGCTTGGCGCTTCCCGGTGTGATCCAGTATTGACCTCTCTTTCGAGCCGTCTTGGCTCCTCCACTTGATCAAAACGTTGCGACATGATCTGGTAGTGGGTGGGCGCATCTGCGCCTTCGACGGCAATAATGTGAAGGCCCTGGTACTTTTTGCGCTTTGTTTGCGCGGTGCTATAAGATCTGGATCTGTCAGACCCATTACTTCGAAGTACCCTTTTTTGAGCATCACACAATGATTGCCTGAGCCGAATTGTTCAACCGGACTGCCCGGCTCCCGCGATCCAGAATGATTGCTCTGTGGCGTCAATGTGAAACCGAGCTGCTCATATATAGTCCTGCCGACCTCTAAGCGCGGCATGATCAATCCAACATGATCGAGCTTGATTGGCAATTCGACATTAACCATGTTGCGTTGCACCTTTTGGTCTTATTCTTGCAGTCGTGACATATCGTGCAGATTGAATCCGATTCAAGATACCGGGTGTCGTTTCCAACCCACCAAAGGAATCAATCTACGCCTCTACTCTCATTTTCACGCCATTAATTCAGGAGTTGTCCTCGCTCGCGGCCTTGATATACCGGGCAATATCAGCATGAGTCGCGAACCAGGCTTGACCCGACTCTAAAATGTGCTGAATAAGGCTCTCAAGAATCCATATCCGAGATCGGTACCCAATGACGTGAGGGTGCATTGTCAAGACAAACAGTCCTCTCTCATCCACAGCCCGGTCATATTCCCGCTTGAATATCTCGAAGACCGCTTCAGGGGGCGTGTAGGGGCGTAACCCCCCAAACCTTGCCATCATCAGATAGGCGGCGTCATCGCGAATCCACTCAACGGGGAGTTCAATAATGCCTGTAGGCTCCCCATGATCAAGCAGTTCGTATGGATCATCATCAGCAAATAACGAGGAGTCATATAGTAACTCCAGTTCGCGCTCGATACGGAGGGTGTGTGGACTAAAGTCCCAAGAGGGAGTTCGAAGCCCAACAGGACGGATTCCCGTAATTGTCTCAAGTGTATCCGCCGCTCGAAACATGAGATCTTTCTCAACTTCGTAAGGCAAGACTGAATTGAGTTCATGAATCCACCCGTGAATACCAATTTCATGCCCAAGATCAACTACCTTGCGCTGTTCATCCGGATGCAACAACGCGGTAACAGCTGGGACAAAAAATGTCGCTGGCACATGATGTCTTTCCAGAACGCTAAGAATCCGAGGCACACCTTTTCTTGTGCCGTACTGGCCCCACGACAATCTCCCAATTGATTTGCCTCCATCACGCAGCTCATTGGTCTCATGATCTGAGTCAAATGAAAGTGCGACGGCTACAGCGGCATCATTTGGCCATTGCGGGGGTAGTAGATTCGGACCTGCTCTCACCTGATTTACCAGGCCGCGCCAATGCGACTCGCTCCACTCCCAGGGTTCCAGTTCGTCAGTCATTCTCGATAAGTCCTCACCAATCGTGAATTAAAAAAGAGATAAGTCCTATATGCCCGCGATCGGCTCAATTTCCGTGCCATCAGAAAATCGGGATAGCCTGAACGACTGGGGATCTAATAAAGGATTCCAATTCATAGCCATTTGGGCGGCCAGTTCTCCCGCAGCAGGACCAATGCCAAACCCATGTCCAGAAAATCCGGTTGCGATCACGCAGCCTGGAAGAGCTTCCACCTCCGAGATGACCGGTATCGCGTCAGGGGTTACGTCAATCATTCCTGCCCAACGTTCAATGATGTTGATTTCCTTAAATACTGGAAACGCTTCCGAAATATTTTTTTTGGCCTGATTCAGCAGACGGTCTATCGGTGCAGGATTAAGAATTCTCTCTCCTTCAAAGACCGTGGTTTGCGTAGAAGTCCAGCAGGATGGATATTTACTCTCAATCGTTAGCCTGTCAGATATCCGAGGTCTCAGGCTCCTCCGGCTCATCCAGGCTAATCGAAGAAAATCTCTAAGATAGCGAAAAGAGTCTGGAGTCAGATCATAGGGAATTCGAGTGCGGCCACCTAGCGCGATCGTATACCCCCCATCCAGGCGTTTACGGACTGTAAACCCTGAAGAGTAGATGCAAATGTCTGGACCTCCCCAAAGTGGAGCGGTGCGGAACACCGATGAGCGAACCTTTAGTTGAGGGACCTTTATACGGATATTCCTCATAAAGAGGCTTGTCCACGCCCCCGCTGCTACGATCACTGCATTGCACCGGGTTAGCCCTCTCTCGGTAACAACGCCACTTACCCGTCCTGCGTTCGTTTCAATCGAACGGACCGCCGTATTGGTGAAAACTTTTGCACCATGGTTCCTTGCAGCTTCGATCATTGCGGGTGCTGCTAAAGTTGGCTCAGCCCGGCCATCTGATGCGGTATAAAGACCGCCCACCCAATTTCTATCGGTAGCGGGGAGAAATTGTTTCACTGAGTTTGCCGTCATCAGGTCATGGGGTACGGTGTGCTCACGAGCGATCTCGGTCCACTCTGTCAGTTTATCAAGCTCTTTCTCATCCTGAGCTAAAGAAATAATCCCGCACTCTCTATAACCAACCTCCTTCCCGATACGATGGCTCATCTCCCGCCACATCCGAAGCGACTCAATAATAAGAGTCATTTCCCGCGGATCGCGCCCTTGTTGGCGGCACCAACCCCAATTCCGAGAGGACTGCTCGGCCGCAATCTCACCCTTTTCAAACAGCGCTACTGGTACGCCACCCTCTGCAAGTTTGAGGGCTGCAGAAACCCCAATGATGCCCCCGCCAATAATGACCACTTCGGCCTCAGCAATTAGTTCTCGATCCGGTTTAACTTGTTCAGGAATTGGCGGCATATTTAGTGTTAATTATTTAATCTCGACGATCGCACTCTACGCTAGATGACTATCAGATTATTTAATAAAAAACCATTTAATGTGACAATAGCCGGTATCTTTGAATCAAATAATTCACCGGGCTAAGGAAGTCACAATGAGAGACTCAGCAGTATCCGGCTGGATAGTGGTTACTGGAGCGGCATCAGGGATCGGGTTCGCCACAGCGAGCGCTCTCCTTGAGGCCGGAAATAAAGTGATCGCACTCGATTGCGACGCTGAAAAATTAAACGCTGTGTTCGGCCACCTGAAAGTGTCAGTGAAAACCGAGGAGATCGACGTTACGGATGCTGCGCGCACTCGGCACATCCTAAGTAATCTGAGAACTCGGACTGGTCCATTCTGCGGTCTCGTTAACGCGGCGGGCATTTATCCAGTAACACCATTTATTTCGCTCGAATTGGATGAGTGGGATCAGGTCCTGAATACCAATCTACGTGGGGCATTTATCGTCTCCCAATCGGTAGCTCAGAACATGATCCATGACGAGGTATCCGGAGTAATTATCAATGTTACTTCGACCTCTGCAACATTCTGCCGTCCCGGTGTTGCACACTACGGAGCCTCGAAAGCCGGCCTGACGCAACTCACCCGCGATATGGCGCTAGAGCTTGCCGAATATGGTATTCGCGTTAACGCGGTGGCCCCGGGCGTGGTTGGGACTGAGACGGTACTCGCGTCCGCAAAGAGTGGCGGCGCAAATGAACACACTGCCAAACTCGCCGCAATTCCAATGGGGCGCATAGGAGATGTCGAAGAGATCGCGAATCTCATCTGCTTCCTTTTAAGCGAACAATGCAGTTACTCCACAGGCAGCACATTTCTTGCAGACGGAGGTTTAACACTCGGAATACCTCGATACTAGACTTCAGGCATCATGATTCTTTTTTAACAAATCCAGCGACCGTTGATTAATCCACTCGATTAATGCCCAACCTGTTTCGGCGTTCGAGCCACCACCTCCATGTAGGAGGCCAGTCATCCCAAGCGGTCTCTGACTCTAACTCCTCAGCGGCGTGGAGCGCCCAGTGTGGGTTGTAAAGGAACTCTCGTGCGATAGCAATGAAGTCAGCATGCCCCTGCCTTAGGATTCCCTCCGCATGCTGAGGTCGAGTAATGAGTCCAACTGCGATCGTCGGTATCCCGGTATTCCGCCGAATAAACTCGGCATATTGGACTTGATAACCCTCGTCGAGGGATTTGCCTGCTTTCTCGAGTTTAGTAAGCGAGTTGGCAGCACCAACTCCCCGCGAAGAGCAGTCAATAATGTCAACTCCAATAGCGCCTAAAGCGGTCGATAGTGCTACTGAGTCTTCCAGGCTCCACCCACCCTCGACGGCATCGACAGCGGAAATACGGAAACTCAGAGGATACTTATCCGGCCATCTCCCTCTTATCGACTCAGCAACCTCGAGAGCAAAGCGCATCCGGTTCTTAAGTGGGCCTCCATAACCATCACTACGTGAATTACTGATCGGCGAATAGAATGAATGTATTAGGTATCCGTGGGCGGCATGGACCTCGAGAAATTCGAAGCCTGCCCGGTCGAGCCTGCTCGCTCCCTCGCCAAACTTATCGATCAGTACGTGAATATCATTGGTCGTCAGTTCATGAGGTGGGTGGTAGCCCTGAACATGTGTTGACCCCATTGGACCCACAGGCTGCCACGGGGGTTCTCCTTTATCGGCATCTTCCATCCCGAGAGGCTGTAAACCATCGGATGGCCTTTGTCTTGATGCTTTGACCCCGGCATGCCCCATCTGGGCTGCCGGAACCGAGCCTGATATTTTTAGAAACTCAGCAATTCGGGCTAAAGGGGCGACCTGGGCCTCATTCCAGATACCCAAATCCCAATGTGTATTCCTCCCAACCGGATCGGGAGGAAGCACCTCTGTAAAGACGCATCCCACACCCGACACCGCAAACTTAGCCAGATGTTGATGGTGCCAATCAGTGGCTATCCCATCGTCACCGGCGACATACATCTGCATAGGTGACAATATGATTCTATTTGGGAATTCTATTTCGCGAATTCGATAGGGTGAAAAAAGCAAAGATTGTCTTGTCGCCATATAAAACGATCCTTAAGGTTGCTTGATGCCGGAAAGATCCAACCCGTAAATTCGTTGTGCCGTATCAAGGCTAATCTTGCCGTTCTCAAGATCGTCGACGACTGCACTTTTCTCCCGCGCGCTTGGTTGACCAAACCCACCGCCACCGGGCGTTTCAACAATCAGACGCTCTCCCCTTTGGATGGTCGTGAAGACCTTAGAGGTAATCGTCTCTTGGCTGCCGTCATCTCGAATGATGATGGAGTGTGCTTTGCTTCCATCGTGACCACCCTCCGAGCCTCTAGCGGCATGCCGATGCCTCTCCCCACGATGCGTGAGTGCAGTGTTACTACTCAGGAACTCAATCTCCCGAACACAGCCTAGTCCACCGCGAAACTGGCCGGCTCCACCGGAATCCTTGCGCAACCGCATCTGATGAACTCGGATCGGCGCTTCCAACTCAAGAGCTTCAACTGGCATATTCATACAGTTACTCCCGTCGGTCTCAATAACATCTACGCCATCCTTATTTGGCCCGCCGCCACTACCGCCCGCATTAAACTCGCCCACGACAAAGGGTCGATCATCACCCACTTGCCCTCCAAACATCAGTACGAGCAAGGAACTCGCGCCATCGGCTGGCACAATTTCCGGACTGGCCTGACGTAATGCACCAACAATACAGCCAGCAATGCGCTTCAAGGTGGCGGTTCTTGAGTTTACGGGTGCAGGCTCCCTTGGATTGACCAAAGAGCCTTTTGGTAGATGAAGTGTCACAGGTCGAAAACACCCACCGTTGGTCGGTATCGAACTATCTGTAACCGCCCTCACTGCATAATATGCCGCTGCCTGAGAACCTGATTGGACCGCATTGAAGGGCCCTCGAGTTTGAGGATCAGTTCCTGTGAAATCACAATGGAGCGTATCACCACTAATAGTGACTGCCACGCATATCTTGACCGGCTTATCTAGATCGACGCCGTCATTGTCAAGATAGTCTTGATAAACATAAGTGCCATCCGGTATCTCCCGAAGAGCATTGCGCGTCAAATGCTCTGATCTATCCAGCAATGCGGAAAATATGAATTTGAGTTTTGCACTCTGGTATCGGCTGGCCAGCTCACGCACGCGCCTTGCGCCAATCGTACACGCCGATATCTGAGCGCCGATATCTCCCATGAAAACATCTGGAATCCGGACATTTAACTTTAGCATTTCTACTAACGTATCGTTAAACACGCCTTCATTGCGCAACTTCAGTGGGGGAATGCGGATCCCTTCCTGATATATCTCTACGGCATTGGGAGGCACCGACCCGGGTGACATGCCACCCACATCCTGATGATGTGTCATCGCGGCACTGATTGCGATAGGCTTCTCCTCGAAGAAGATAGGCATGATGATCGCGATATCGGGCAGGTGTGTTCCCCCGAGATAAGGATCATTCATTATGTATAGATCACCGGATTTCATTTCCGCCGGGGGAAACCGCTCGAGAATGGTTTTCACGATCGGTATGAGCGTAGCCAGATGTATAGGTATTGCAATCGCCTGCGCAAGAGTCTCTCCCTCAAGGGTAAACAAACTGGCGGAGGCGTCGAGGCCCTCCTTCACCACTGTGGAAAACGAACTCCGTAACAACGTGGATTGCATTTCATTTGCAATACCATCTACCTTGTTTCGAACTACCTCTAAGGTAATCGGGTCATTGGTTTGATCTTCAGAGACTTGTGGGGGCATATCACTAATTCCTATGCAGGACTAACTCTCCCGTTTTTGCCACATTTGCCTGCCAATCAGGGTGGATAACGGTTGTGGTGTCTGACTGCTCGACAATAGCCGGTCCCTGAATTGTCGATTCCGGTGGCAAAAGAGAACGCTCAAAAATGGTTACTTCAATATCTTGGTCTGACTCGATCATAATCATTCTTTTTCCTTTGATTGAATGATCGATGCTGCCGGTTTTAGGTGTCTGCACCACTAACTTCGCCTGCTCAGCGCTGCATATGGCCCGCAGGTTGACGATTCGAGCTGGCGACTTGGTTGAATACCCAAACACTCTTTCATGGTGTTCTATAAAGTCACGATAAAGCTTAGAGATAAACGTCTCCGCAAGGTCGGTTTCGATCTCAAGATAATGAGACTGACCGATGTAACAGGTATCGACCGTATACGCTATCTTAATGTCTTCGACATCTATACCCTCTTCTTCCATTAGAGAAATGCATTGGTCTTCCAGCTTTGTAAATTCCAGACGAAGATCTTGAATGTCCACTGTATCAAGGTCCTGCGGGAAAGCGCAGGACGCCTCGTGCTCTATTGGCGCTGACAAGAGCCCCTCCGCGGAGAGCACTCCTGGGTGACGGGGGATGATGACTTGCTGAATACTAAGTTCTTCTGCTAGCGGGATCGCATGCAAAGGGCCTGCCCCCCCTAACGCAATTAAACTGAATTCCCGCGGATCATATCCTTGCTTGATGGAAACCAGGCGCATTCCCTCTGCCATCTGCGCATTGACTACCCGGTGAATGCCAAGGGCGGCCTCCTGAATGCTCATCGATAACGGCCCTGCAATTTTCTCCGCTATAGCCTCTTTAGCCAACGCAGGATCAAGGCCCACACTACCCGCGGCAAAATACTTAGGATTGAGGTAGCCTAAAACAACAGAAGCATCTGTCACTGTCACGTTCTCACCCCCTCTCCCATAACACGCTGGACCAGGCTCAGCCCCAGCAGATCGGGGCCCCACTCGAAGACCGCCCGCATCGTCGATCCAAGCTATGCTCCCTCCACCGGATCCAATCGCGTTCACATCAACCATCGGTGTTCTAACTGGATAACCGTCAATATTTCCCTCGGGTCGCACAAGTGGTCTGCCCTCGCTGATCAAGGCAATATCACAGCTAGTGCCACCAATATCTACCGTGATCAGATTACGGTGTCCGAGAGATTGGCCAGTATGGTTCCCACCCATCACACCTGCCGCAGGGCCAGAAAGGAATAATCTTACTGGCTTCTTGGTAGCTATCCCTGCCGAACTAATACCGCCACGAGACTGCATGACTTGTAGGTTTGCGCCAATATCGGCGCGCTCCAAGGAGCGCTGCAGGCGCCCAAGGTAGTCCGAGAGCACCGGTTTTGTATAAGCATCAAAAGCTGTCGCCACAGTCCGTTCGTATTCCCTGAACGCAGGATCTACCTCGAAAGACACGGAAACAAAAAGTTCGGGGTAAGACGCGCGGATAATTTCGCGAGCACGAATCTCATGGACTGGATTGAGAAAAGAGAACAGAAAGCAGATTGCGACCGACTGAACGTCCTGATCGATGAGCCTCTCAAGGCCCGCATGCAACGACTCTTCGTCAAGCTCGGTCAGGACCTCTCCGGAAGAGGATATTCTTTCTTTAACCCCAACTCTTCGAGAGCCTGGTGCTAAAAAGACTGGAGTTTCTGGCTCCAATTGCAATTCATAAATATTAGTTCGCATTTGCCTGCCAATTTCAAGGACGTCGGAAAACCCCGCAGTCGCTAATACACCAGTCCTCGCTCCTTGGCGCTCGATCACCGCATTGGTTGCAACGGTTGTGCCGTGAACAAAACGATTGACATCTCCGGTGTTGAGTTCGTGATCGAGCAACAACTGCTGAACGCCATTCAATACCGAGATCGACGGATCCTCAGGCGTGCTGGGAACCTTCAAGACAATATCTTCGTTGTTTTCTCGACGGCAGATCAGATCTGTAAACGTTCCCCCTGTGTCGACACCGATTTCCATTGTTATTTCTTAACCCCCTCCGACCACATAGATACTGGAACTTACAGACAGGTCTAATCTGCGGCAAACATCCGGAACGCAAATTTTTTTATTCCCTACAGTGTATCTACTGGCTATGTTCTGAGCCAAATCGAAATGTAATCTATAGGACATTCCGGGCGGGCTTTCCTCTGCTACTGCCTCAATGGAATAATCAGCCTGGAAAGATTCGGCGAAACCGAATTGATCTTCGCATACCAAGCATGGAACCCAAAGGCGCGTGAATGTTGCACTCTGAAGCACTTTCGTGGCTAATTGAGTCCCCTATCCCTAAATCAGGCAATTTGCGCAACCAATAAAGGTGTGAATTTATGGAACAGTCCGCAGCAGATGATGTCCAGGTAAGTGAACGACTTCAACCGATTTCCGTGGCAACTGAATACCTGGGGGGCTATAAAAGTAAAGTCTCGATCAGGGATCTGGAGCCTTATTATCTTGATGAGCCGAAGGAACTTGGCGGGAAAAATACTGGGCCGACACCGCTTGAAAATGTCCTGGCGTCCCTGTGCGCCTGCACATCGATGATTGTCCACATCATGAAACGAGAGATGCGTTTTCAATTCAGTGATATGCGTTGTACGGCTGACGCGAAAACTGATCTTAGACGGGTTGAAATGAAGCGCACTGGAAAAAAGTACTCGGAAATCGAACCCTTGAGCTATCATTTTTATGAGATAGACCAGACCATTTATATCTCAACCGACGAGTCTGATGAACGCCTGGAAGAGTTAAAGAGTCACGTTGCAAAACTCTGTCCCGTAAGTCGCCTTCTTGGGGACGCAGGCGTCCCTTTAAGTGTTTCCTGGGTAAAGCAATAGCCTACAGGAACCAAGGCAACTTTCTGCCAAAACCGTAGACACAATCCCTGTGACGGAACGAATACAGCCCTCAACAAATCTACGCGCTGGGAGTGACTTGTTTGTTTTCCAATAGCTCCACATGGAAGGCATTCCTTTGGATGCTGGTAGCCGGCGCCTGCGCAATTCTGATGGGGCTCTCTGGACGTGAACTGTCATCTGAGATGGATCTTTTTCAGATCATGTTCTGTCGTAACCTGATCGCACTAAGCTTTACTATCTTTGCGCTGTTATGTACCGGACTTGAAGGTGTACGAACCCGTTTTATCAAACGACATGTTTTTCGTAATCTCGTTCACTTCTCAGCAACCTATCTATGGTTTCTTGGAATTATTTCAATCCCGATGGCAGCCGTTTTTGCACTCGAGTTCACCACTCCGCTGTGGACGGCTATTCTTGCGGTGCTCTGGTTAAAAGAGCGCTTAAACCCATCCCGGATATTTGGAGTACTTATCGGATTTCTGGGAATCTTGGTCATTCTTCGTCCGGGTATTGCGGTTATCCATCCTGCAGCATTCGCCGTTATCGCCTCAGCAATAGGTCTGAGCGTGGCCTACGTGATTACCAAAAGCGTTGTGCACGAAGACTCCGCTTGGACGATTCTCTTTTGGATGAATCTTATCCAATTACCTTTGTCGTTAGGTCTATCTCTACAAAATTGGGTGTGGCCCTCGGAAGCCTTAATACCCTGGGTATTGGGTATTGGTGTTGCTGGATTTGGTCTTCATTTAGCGATCTCCCAAGCCATGACGCATGCTGACGCATCCGTCGTAGTGCCGTTTGATTTCTTGCGTCTACCCTTAATTACGGTAGTCGCATGGTTTATGTATCAGGAATCACTGGATATGTTTGTATTTATCGGAGCCGGTGTTATTGTGTTTGGAAACGCCATCATTCTGAGGGGCGAGACACCAAAAAAGACCCTCTAAGATTCAAGTCTCGGGAAAATGTAAGATATTTGACCTTTAGCGTGGCGAATCTCATGCAAGATTAACAACAACAGTTTGTATAACTATAGTAAGGGAAAAAAATGACTTATCGGGTTGGGGTTGACATCGGCGGTACCTTCACAGATTTCTGCGCGTTTGATAACGAGAGCAACTCGGTCCTCACGCTCAAAGTCCTTTCAGAGCCCGATAATCCTGGGGCAGAGGTAATGCGCGGAATCAAAGAACTTGAGTCGCGCTACGGAGTCAAGCCCGAAGAGGTAACCTACTTCACTCATGGCACGACTGTAGGCGTCAATACCCTGATCCAACGCAAAGGGATCAAGCTTGCTTTATTTGTGACGAAAAACTTCGAAGATGTCCTGGAGGTCGCCCGTCTCAAGATGCCCGATCCATACAACCTGTTATCGACCCCGCCAGTCCCTTTAGTTCCGCGCGAACGGGTAGTGTCGGTCGATGAGCGTACTCTTCACGACGGCACAGTTGAAAAAGTGCCAGAACTGGGAGGAATTGCAAAAGCGCTTGAAGACGCAAAGTCACTCGGCGCTGAGGGTGTGGTCATCGCGCTGATCAATTCCTACAGGAACCCGGAAAATGAGCATAGGGTCAAAGCATTCCTTCAGGAGATAGACCCCGACTTCCCCGCTTTTTGCTCGTCTGACGTCTGGCCAATTATTCGGGAGTTTGAGCGGACCATAACCGCGTCAGTCCACGGTTATGTCCAGCCTAGAGTCAGTTTTTATCTTGAATCATTACAAAAAGCATTGCTGGATGCAGGTGTTGAAGCCAATCCAAAAGTAACTAAATCAAATGGTGGCGTCATGTCCGCCGAATCAGGCCGAACCGAATGCGTTCAGATGTTGCTGTCAGGCACTGCTGCGGGTGTCATCGGTGCGAGCTTTATTTCGAACTTGTCTGGCTTTGACAACACTATGAGCCTAGATATTGGCGGTACAAGTGCTGACGTGGCCTTTATCCGCGGTGGACGTCCTCAATATGGCATCGGAGAGGTGGTTGGAGAGTTCCCAATTTATGTCCCGAGTGTTGCAGTTACCTCTATCGGAGCTGGGGGCGGATCCATTGCCTGGGTTGATGAGCTTGGTGTTCTCAGGGTCGGTCCTGAAAGCGCTGGCTCAACACCAGGACCCGCCTGCTACGGTAGGGGCGGTGACCGACCCACAACTACCGATGCGTTCGCTGTTCTAGGTTATATCGGACAGTTTGAGATTGGATACAGCGCGATTGAGGTAAATGTCGACAAAGCCCGAAGCGCGATCGACTCTATCGCGAAAGTGGTATCGCTCTCAATCGAAGAAACTGCCCAAGCCATCATCGATATCGCTGTCTCAGGCATGTATATGGAAGTGAGTAAGTTGGTTTCTCGCTACGCAATAGATCCCCGCGATTTCGTAATGCAGGCATTTGGGGGTGCTGGACCTATGATGGCGTGCTTCCTAGCAAAGGAGTTAGGTCTTCAGCGTGTAATCATTCCGGCGACTCCAGGTGTACTCAGTGCATTGGGAGGTCTGATTGCCGACATCAAGAATGACTTCATATCGACCGTTTTCCTTGATGTTGATGATTCTCAGCTAACAACAATTCAGGACCGATTTAAGGAATTGGAGAAAAATGCGCTAACGTGGCTAAGGGAGGACCAGCACTACTCAAACGAATATACCCTTATCTACTCAGCGGACATGCGTTATCGCGGACAATCGTTCGAGATCGAGACATTACTTAATGTAAATGACATCGAGGCAGGGAATATATCTGCACTGGAAGAGGCATTTCATATTCAGCACGAGAAGATTTATGAGCATTGTGACCGTGAGGCGCCAATCCAGATCGTAAATCTCCGTTTGGTTATAGCGGGTACCAGCCCAAAGCCGCACTTCGTTGAGCAAAGCCTATCCCCCATGCAGGCTGAGCGCACGAATGAAATTGATGTTTTTGTTGCTGGAAAAAAACAGGCGGTAAACTTGTATCAGCGAGAACAACTCACCGCTGGGGCCTTCTTCAAGGGGCCTGCCGTAGTTGCACAAAACGACACGACTACCTGCATTCCTGACGGCATATCTGGGGAAGTAGATACGCACGGTAATCTGGTACTAACGATAGAGAAAAAACAATGATAGATCCTGTAACGCTGCAGATTTTAGCCAATCACTGTGCGGCCGCGACTGAGAGCATGGGTCATACCCTGATTAGAACTGCCCACTCGACATTCGTAAAAGAAACCGAGGACTTCACCACCGGGCTCGCCACTCTCGATGGAAAAACATTCGCCTCCCCTTTTGATCTCGGCGCCACATGGTTCGTTGGGTTGGACTATGAGGATGTTATAGGAATGATTGACCACTATGACGACGGCGACTTATGCATTACCAACGACCCTTACAGCGGATTCGTCTGTACTCATACTCCAGATATTCATCTCTGGAGACCAATTTTTTACGAGGGAGAACTGGTATGTTTTTCAGTCGGGCATGTGCACAATACCGATGTAGGCGGTGCAGTACCTGCTAGTCTGTCTCGCGCGAATACCGAAATCTTCCAGGAAGGTATTCGGGTACCTCCGAGAAAACTGTATAAGAAAGGGGAACTTGATGAGGACCTGCTGGATTTAATTCTTTCGAATGTCCGAATGCCCGAGCAGAATTGGGGCGACCTTAAAGCCCAGATCGCGGCGATGCGAACCGGCGCTCGCAAGGTTATTGAGATGATAGAGCGATTTGGCCTTGAAACATTTAAATCAGGGATTAACGAACTTCTGGATCATGGAGAAAAACAGGCGCGTCGCGTTATTGCTCAGATTCCTGACGGTGAATACTTTTTCGCAGATTACATGGATGAGGACTCCGTAGACGGATACCCATGCCGGTTGGCTGTCAACATGACTGTCGAAGGCGAGGAGATCGTCTTTGACCTCTCACAAAGCGATCCGCAGGTAACGGCATCCTTAAACATACCTTCAGGTGGTAATGAACGGCATATGTTGTTGATGGTGCCCCTCATTTATCTTCTGTACGCAGTAGACAATAATATCTTCCTAAATAGTGGGGTCATCAGACCCGCTCGATGCATTCTCCCCGAAGGGTCAATTGTTAACCCAGTGTTTCCCGCTGCTGTCGGAATGCGAAGTCTCGGTGTGATGAGATTAACCTCATGCTTCATGGGAGCGTTTGTGCAGGCACTGCCAGAAATTATGCCGGCGGCATCAGGCGATGGAGGCCCACTAATAAATATCCGGACGTCGGATATTAAGTCGGGGCGCAAAGTGATGGCCAACCTTGATCCAATTACTGGTGGAGGTGGTGCTACCGCACTGAGGGATGGAACCGAAGGATCGGGGGCAAATTTTGGCTTTTTGAAAAATACTCCCGTAGAGATCAACGAGGCGGAGGTTCCAGTAAAAATTCTCAAGTACGGTCTCGAAACCGATTCCGGGGGCGCTGGACGTTGGCGAGGCGGTGGTGGCACCGTTCTTGAATTCAAGACCTACTCCCCCAACACTACCGTCACGGCACGAAACCGAGATCGGTCGCACTTCACCCCTTGGGGCTCGAACGGCGGCGGTGCAGGAAAACCTTCATCTTTTTTTCTCAATCCGGGTACCGATAAAGAAATCAATCTTGGCAATACGGATGTCGTTAAGATAGAGCCTGGAGATGTTATAAGAATTGCATCGTCGGGCGCGGGTGGCTGGGGAGACCCTTTGGAGCGTGAACCAGAAAAAGTATTAAATGACGTCCTCCGCGGATTCGTTAGCCGGGAGGCTGCGCGAAATGAATACGGAGTTGTCATTTACGAAAAGAAGATGTCTGTGGATGAAACCAAGGTCCTGCGCGCGCAAATGAGCAATCAAAAGCAGGAAACGGCGAATAGCAATGGGCAGGCATTTAACTTCGGATTCAATGAATACCGCCAGAACTTTGAGAACGTTTGGACCCAGAAGAACTATTCTGTACTCATGGAAGCAATCTGGCGCCTTCCCGTGGACTGGCGATTCTTCGTTAAACACCAAGTATTCGCACGAATGGACAGGCTTGATCAATCTGACATTATCGGGGACGGGACCGAGGTTGAGCGACTCTTGGAGGAGATTGCCAGCGAATATCCAGACATTTCTAATGATTTGTACCCACATTAGTTTATAGAAATAAATTAATTGATCCTCCGGATAAGTTATGACTCGAACAAGTGTCAACCTCAGACTAGAAGGATTAAGTAAACGTTACGGTGACGTACAAGCGCTCGCTCCGTCAACGTTAGAAGTAGAACCCGGTAAGTTGGTTTCTTTGCTGGGCCCCTCAGGGTGCGGAAAAACCACCACCCTTAGGGTCGTTGCGGGTTTTGAAGTACCTGACACCGGGTCCGTAATTATTGGCGAAGTTGATGTAACCACCATGCCTCCAAACAAGCGTGGTCTTGGCATGGTCTTCCAAAACTATAGTTTGTTTCCTCATATGACTGTTGCTCAGAACATTGCTTTTGGGCTCCAAATGCGCAAAGTAGCCGATTCTGAAATCAAAGATCGGGTTGGAGAAATGCTCGATTTAGTGAGGTTACCCGGGGTAGAGGAACGGTTTCCCAACCAACTCTCAGGCGGTCAGCAACAACGAATTGCGCTTGCGAGATCCCTTGTTACCAACCCGTCAATTCTGCTGCTTGACGAGCCTTTAGGGGCGCTGGATAAGAACCTTCGGGAAGCCATGCAATTCGAATTGCGCCGCATCCAAAATCAACTTGGGATCACCACAATTCTTGTAACTCATGATCAAGAGGAAGCCCTAACGCTAAGTGATCAAGTCGTGGTTATGAAGGACGGTGAGTTCCAGCAGGTTGGAACACCTAGCGAGGTTTATGAAAGTCCTAAGACCCAGTTTGTCTCGGAGTTTTTAGGTACAGCCAATCTATTTGAAGGGGAAATGTCAAAGTCTGGCGTAGGTGAGAATGAATGGGACTTCGTTCTAAAGTACCAGGACCGTGCCACAGTCCTTAAGGTCCATGCCCCCAATACTGTGTCCCCTGGCCCTGCAACGATTGCTATTCGTCCAGAGAAACTTTTCCTGACGCGTAACGAACCGGAGTCTGCAAATCGTCTAAAAGGGATAATTCGTGGTCATGTATTCCGAGGCAGTTATCACGCATATGAGGTCGAACTTCCCGGTCGATCAGCCGCCATATTTGTGTATGACCAGGCGGAAAATCGCTCTAGCAGTTCGGTTATGCACCTGAAAGAGGATGTCTACATCTCCTGGAAGGTTGAGAACGCGGTTTTGCTCAATGACTGATAGGCAATGAGATTTTTTTCAGTACCAGATTTTTGGTCTCCGCGTATTGGGACATAAGCGTGTGGATATAAGGAGGCAAACGGAGACGAAGATGTAGGTGTAGATGTAGATGTAGATGTGCAAACTAACAAATAGGAGGACAAACAATGTCACGAAGTAAACGTTGGATTCATAGTTCAGTGGTCGGTTCAGCCCTGCTCTTCTCAGGCATGGGAACCGTTTCGGCCGAAGAGATAACCGTAACCTCGTTTGGTGGAATCTGGGAAACAGCAATTACTAACTGTTACGCAGCAGAATATGAAAAGAGGACAGGACACAAAGCCAATGTAATGATTGGCAGTCCCGCCCAATGGATGAGTCAAATCGAGGCAAATCCCGACAATCCGCCCATTGATGTAATCGTATCCACCCAGAGTCAGACTGTTGCCGCAGGCGAAGGTGGGCTGATTTCTCGCGCAACCGCGAAAGAAATTCCTAACCTCGCCGATGTTGACCCATTGTTTATCGGTGCCGTAGATGGATGGGGCGCTTGCTTCGATTTTGGCGCCTTCGTTATAGCTTACAACAAAGACACTGTTAAGAATCCGCCCACTTCAATTAAGGAGTTTGTTAACAGAACCATTGCGGGGGACTGGGTTGCAAGCTTTCCATCTATTACCTACGGGATCATGCCCGATATTATTTGGTCCTTTGCCGACCTGTACGGCGGAAGCGCAGACAATGTTGATCCTGCTTTCGAGGTCTTCAAGAAAATTAAAGATAGCGGCAATGCAATTGCTTGGGCAAGCGTGACTGACTTTCTTAATCAGATGTCAACGGGTGATGCCGACATTGGGATGTACTGGGACGGACGCGCGTTTTCGTTCATCGATAAAGGCAATGATTGGATGGGTGTGGTCAAACCGACCGATAAAGCCTTCATGAGCTGTGTTGCGATGAATAAGTCGAAAGGGGCGCCTGATGCTGCGTGGGAGTATCTCAATATCGTATTTGAGCCAGGTCCTATGTCGTGTTTCTCAGACTACCTCAACTACGGTGTCACTAACCAGAAGGTTCAATACTCCGAGAAGATGAAAGACCGAATTACCTTCCCTAAAGACCTTCGTGCGCCCAGTACAGCTACCTCACGGAAGATTGCTGAGAGCGCGGCGGATTGGATTGAAAGATGGAATAAAGAGATCGGGATGTAACAGCAGCACTCGAAACCTCGGCGCTGACTTATGAAATCAGCGCCGAGTTTCTTTTCGTATACATGGCATGATGGCAAAAAACAGAGTCAAATCAGGTGGGTTTACGGGTGCTGTGAGCCCTTGGTGGATCGCTTTAACGGGTCTCTTTCTCGTTGTATTTTTTGTCCTTCCGATAGTTAATAACCTTCTGAATACCAATGATCTAGCCACCTTGGCGAAGCAGCGGCCGATGTCGTTTTACTACCATAAGCTCTTTTTCGATCCTTACTACATCCGAATCGTTTTTGATACGGTCGCATTAAGTGTTGGTGTAACGGTTATCTGTATCATCATCGGCTATCCCGTGGCGATGTTTCTGGTGCGTCACTCTGGGCGATGGTCCGGCCTCGTTATTTTCCTGCTTATTGCCCCATTGCTGACCTCGATCATTATGCGGACGTTCGGCTGGCGCGTGTTGTTTGCCCGTCGTGGACTGGTCAACGATTTTCTTCTCTGGGCAGATATTCTCGATAAGCCTTTCATGTTTTTAAACAGCGCAAGCTCTGCTGTTGTTGGATTAGTTCATGTACTGGTTCCCTTCATGGTACTTTCCATTGCGTCCGTGCTTCGGAGCATCGATCTGCAGCTCGAAGAGAGTGCCCGAATACTTGGGGCAAGTCGGATAAAAACTTTTCTTAGAGTGACGTTCCCATTAAGTCTCGATGGTATTGGAACCGGATTCATTATTGTTTTCTTGTTGGCGAATGGGAGTTTCGTCACACTGCTTCTCTTAGGAGGCGGGGATCTCAAAACCCTCCCATTGCTGATTTATCAGCAATTCACAATCAGCCGCGATTTCCAGTTTGCGGCCGCAATGAGCAATGTACTTCTTGCGATCGCTGTAGGCTGCCTTTACTTGCAGTTACGTCTTATCCGACGCAAAGGGGTTAAAGGAGCCGCATGAACAGCCGGTCTTGGTATATCTTTAAAGAGAATACTCCTAAATTAAGCATGCTGCTGTATGTCGTCCTGTTTTTCATCTTCTTGCTAGGGCCCATACTAATTGTCGTCGCAATCTCCTTTACTGAAACCGAATATGTCGCGTTCCCACCAAAGGGCTTCTCGCTGCGCTGGTATGAAAGATTTTTTGAATATGATGCATTTGTTGACAGTTTTATCGTATCGGTTGAATTAGCATTTGCGACAGCGGTTTTAGGCGTGGGCCTTGGCGTTCCCGCGGCTCTCGCTGTCACCCGCGGAAATGTCCCCTTCGCCAACTCAATCATGACCTTTCTTTTGTCGCCTCTATCTATGCCTCTGATTGTCATGGGCTTTGCGCTACTGTTCTATCTTTCTGCACTTGGGCTGGGGGTTTCTTTTCTATCGCTGCTTATCGCTCACACGGTGATCAGCCTGCCTTATGTAGTGCGGACGGTCGCGGGTGTTTATCGGGGTATCTCACCGGATTTTGAGGAGTCAGCGGCGGTGCTCGGGGCTAACCGCTTCCAGATATTTTGGAACGTCACTTTGCCTATGATAAAGCCGGGCATCTTTGCTGGAATGCTCTTTGCGATGCTCATCTCAATCGACAATCTCCCGATTTCCTTCTTCTTCGGTAGTGCAGATACCAATACACTCCCTGTCGTCATGCTTTCATATCTTGAGCACCAATTCGATCCTTCTATTGCTGCTGCGAGTTGTATTCAACTCATTGTGGCAGTCATCGGCCTGTTTATCGTAGAGCGTATCTACGGTCTAGACGCGATGACGCCAGCTAGCTAACCTGGCCATGTTTACTATAACGAGGTCGAGAAATGGCTCCTGATTACTCGACTGTGCTCCGGAGTCTAGGGTAGTCCTGAATCGTGATCGAGCTGTAACCTATCTCGATAAGCTCTTGCTGTTCTAGATGCTTGAGGGATTTATTTACACTCTGCCGAGAAAGGCCGAGCATAAGGGACAGTTCTCGCTGCGTAACATAAATCATCGAATCCTTCGGGCGGTTATCAGCGACCTTGTACCATCCAGATGCGAGATCGGCGATAGATTGCGCCACTTTTTCGTACGCGCTAAAGATTGTGGCACGGGTTTTATATGTCTCGTAGTACCGGACGCGCTCTACCAGGAACGCGGTGACTCCCTGTTGCAGATCCGGGCGCCTTTCCGCAAGGGTCCGAAACGCCTTAGCCTCTATCGCTAATGCATCGATCGACGTAATGGCTTGGATCTGATGCATGCTTGGTAACTCATCCATTGCCGAGATAACACCCTGGATTTGGCCAGGGCCGATGAGTCCATGAAAAACCTCTCTACCATCGGAAGTTAGGGTGCTCGCTTTCGCTGAGCCAGACAGAAATAAAAGGACGTGCGGACTTATCTCAGTAGTGGTCGAAACCAATTTACCTTCCCTAATGATTCGGTGACTTAACAATTGCGCCATTTCTTGCTTTGTATCCGGAGTGAGCATCTGCAAGTACGCACTGCGACTGAGAAAGGTGTCGAGTGATCCTAAACCTTCGATTAGTTTCATTATTTTTACCTAAGGATGTGCAGACTGTCTGCTCTCTATTATTTAGACTGTCACTTACCTTGGAACCACAAAAACAGTAGAATAATTTATAACTTAACGGTATACGGTAACATGAATTCTACAAATATTGTTATTGGATGTTTTTCGCCTGAGAGAGGCCTCTATGATTAATATTGGCGTGATTGGCGTTGGCAAGATCGCAAAAAATAGTCTGATTCCAGCAATCCAACATGCAACTGGAGCATGTTTTT
>Ga0315316_10000869_pt1 | contig 20533 bp, 16 predicted proteins | sample M160m3416metaG_FD_203702 | JGI IMG/M metagenome (GOLD analysis project Ga0315316, IMG submission 203702) | Ammonia-oxidizing marine archaeal communities from Monterey Bay, California, United States - M1 60m 3416 | ecosystem: Environmental > Aquatic > Marine > Intertidal zone | place: USA... | reverse complement strand
AGGAAAGCTATTCGATCAAAAACTTCTTCAAAAGTTGGCAACCCCCACAGATCAATATGCCGGTGGATGGATTGTTGTTAAGCGGAGTTGGGGAAGAGGGATTGTACTAACCCACGGCGGCAGTAACACGATGTGGCAGGCGGTTGTTTGGGTCGCACCCAAGCTGAACAGGACTTTTATGGTCGCCACCAACTCAAAAGACAAAAACTCGCACGCTATTTGCGACAAAATGATTGCTGAGCTAATAAAAATTGATCAGACTCACAAAAACTAACCCTGCAGAATCCAGTTGTGATAGATTTTGGCTATACACGCCACTCCATTGGCTTTTTAATGATTAAGTGATGCGTGCGTTTTCTTCAGGCAAACTCCAAAGGCGGGCGGAAATACAGCGCCGCACGTTCCTCAAAGGAGCGGGCGTGGCATTGTTGTTGCCGAGCCTGGAGAGCCTCGGGCAGGTGGAGGAAAAATCACCACGCCGCCTGCTCACCATCGTCAATCACCTCAGCTTTTATCAGCCCGAACTGATCCCGCAGACGGACGGCGTGTTTGAAAACCCGCCTCCCCTGCTCGCCGAATTGTCCGATCACTTGAAGCAACTGAAGATCTTCAGCGGGTTGGACAACCCAGCCGTGCAGAACGGTTTTGGTCACACCCCGTGCGTGGGCATTCTCTCCGGTTACTTCAATAAGCTGCACCGCAAGAACCGGCTATCTATTGACCAGGCGGTGGCTGATTTGATTGGGGATGGCACGCGTTTCAAGTCGCTGGTCTTTCAGGCCGGGGAAAACCTTAACTTTTCCCAGATCTCATGGGACAAGCACGGACTACCCGTGCATCAGATCGATTCCCCCCGCAAGATTTTTAACCTGCTCTTCCAGGTAAACGAAAGCGAGAAGACCCAACGGCAGGTCCTCGCCGAGGACCGCAGCATTCTCGATGCCATATCCTCCCAGGCGAAGTCCATGGAGAAACATCTCAATGCCACCGACCGGGCCAAAATGGATGAGTATCTTACCTCCGTGCGCGAAGTGGAGCAGACCGTGAAACGTCGCGCCTACTGGGCCGAGCGTTCCAAGCCGTCGGTGGATTACGAACTCGAGGACTTCAACCGCAAGTCAGTGGATGACTACGTGGGTATCCTGCTGGACTTGGCCGTGTTAGCCCTGCAAACTGATTCCACGCGCGCCGTCACTGTGCAGATTCCGTTCTGGGAAGGTTTCAAGGAACCGGACATCAGCGGCAACTACCACGACCTTTCCCACCACGGCCAGAAGAAGGAGAAAATCGAAAAATTACTCCTGCTGGAGCACGCGATCCTCAAGCGGATCAATGCTGCGCTCAGCACCATGAAGGAACGCACCGTGGGAAACAGCTCACTGTTCGATCAGACAACCACGCTCCTGACCGCCTCGATGGGCAGCGCCAACTCTCACAATTTCGACGACCTGCCAGCTCTGGTGTTTGACGGCCGTATGAAGACCGCCGGCCATTGGCAGAAGAAAGACGTCCCCATGAGCAACCTGTACCTCGGCCTGCTCGAGCAATTTGGGGCCGAAGCTGACCATTTCGGGGAGAGCTCCGGCACCCTCGACTTGTTGACCTGATGGGGCAACGCTGGACAGCACTGTTGGTGGGCTTTCTCCTGCCGGGGATTCTTCACGCGGAACCCAAGCTGGAACAATTCTTTGCCCAGAACTGCGTCAAGTGCCACGGCCCTGAAAAACAAAAGGGCAAGGTGCGACTGGACAAGCCGGTCGGCGCACTGTTCGCCGAAGAGGATTTTCTGGAGACCATCGCTACCGTGCTCGAGGTGGGCGAAATGCCACCCGAGAAGGAGCCGCAACCAACCGCCGCAGCCCGCGCAGAGGCCTTGCAAATCATTCAGGAACGCATTCTTGCCCAACGTCCGGCCAATCCCTTGAAGAGGCTCACGCGCGCTGAATACACCAACACGACAGGTGATCTCTTTGGCGTGGATTTTGATTTCACGGGCTTACTGCCGCCTGATCACGTGGAGCACGGCTTCGACAAGTTCGGCGAAGCCCACCTCATGTCGCCGCATCAGGTAATGGCCTACCTCAAGACCGCACGATTCATCGCCGAGCGGATGTTGCCTGATGCCAAACCCGGGACGAGGACGTGGGAATTCGATGTTCGACATTTTCACGGCAGCAAAAACTTTGCGACCGGCGGGGGTGGGGATTACCGCGATGGGGACGATTATGTTCTCACGGGCTTTCGCCCCTACCGTAGCAATCTACATTTCTCCATCGATCCGGAAAGCCACGAGCAATTTGTTATTCCAGCATTCGGTGTGTACCGACTCGAAGTGAAGGCGCATTCGGAAAAATCCAGAGAGGGCGAGGTCATCGGGATCAATCTCGGGGACGGGCGTCATCCGACCAGCTTTCGGAATATCCGCCGGATCCCCATGCCGCATGGCTCTAAAGGTTTTACGACCGAGCTCACTCTCAAGGTGGGCGACCAGCTGGCCTTCACCTTCGATAGCGCCCGCGTACCGGGTAGGACTCTTGCAAAAACCCCCCATAAAGGTGCCGCCATGCGGTTCTCCCATGTGAAGGTGACCGGCCCATTGACGGAGCAGTGGCCGACCGCCGCGATGAAAGCCATCCTCCCTAGGCCGAAAATGAAGCTGGGTGAGCTGGTCGATCACATTACGTTGTTGCTTACGCAGCGTCCGTTGTCTGCCCAGGACCGTTCGGCTTTCGTGAAAATTGCGGAAGAGCAGCATGCCCGCGGGGCATCACCTTCCGCCACCGCCCGCAGCATACTAATCGCGCTACTGACCTCGCCGCATTTCATCTACAAGTCCGAGTCGCCTGAATTGACCAGTGTGGAGCTGGCACATCGGCTGTCCTATTTCCTTTGGAACTCCGTACCGGACGCCAAACTTTTGGCTTTTGCCAAGTCTGGCGGACTGGGCAAAGACCCATCGTCTCAGGTGGAGCGCATACTCAAGAACGCCAAGGCCGGCCGCTTCATCGACGACTTTACGCGTCAATGGTTGCAGCGTGACAAGGTGGACAACTTCGGTCCGGACATACGAGTATACAAGAACGTGCGCCGTATGACAGTCGATTCCATGGGGCGCGAAGGCCGTGAGTTGTTTCGCCATTTGCTCGAGAAGGGCCTGAGCATGGAACACTTCATCGATTCGGATTTTATCATGGCCAATGACCGTCTTGCCCGCTTCTACGGATTGCCCACAGTAAAGGGTGATGCCTTCGTGCCGGTAAAACTGCCCAAGAGCAGCGAGCGTGGCGGGCTCATTGCCCAGGCCGGTTTTCTCAAGCTCACCTCCACCGACTTTGCCACTTCTCCCATCCACAGGGGCTCCTGGATTCTCAAGAATCTCTACAATGAACGAATCGAACCGCCCGCCGACATACTGATCAACGAACCGGACATCCGCGGCACCACCACCATCCGCGAAGCCATTCTCAAGCATCAGGAACTCGAGAGCTGCGCTCGCTGTCATTCGAAGATCGACCCCCTGGGTTTCGCTCTTGAATACTATGACCCAGTTGGCCGCAAGCGGGGCGAGTATCGCCACGTGGAAGAACTCCCTGTCGAGCGGAACGGTACCACGTTCACAAAGAAACTCAAATTCACCAAGGTCCCGATTGACGCCACCATGAAACTTCCCAACGGCCGTGAGGTGCGCGATCTACCCACGCTCAAGGCCGCCCTGATGGCCGATAAGGAACGTATTCTTAAGGGTATCATTGGAAAACTCATCAGCTACGCACACGGTCGCGACGTCACGCGTGCCGATCGCGCCTATATCGATGAGGTATTCAAGTCGGCCGCCGGGCAGAATGATTCGCTTCGTGCCGTCATCCACGCCATCGTGGCGCATCCTGAATTTGGCCGCAGATAATCCTTAGGGACAACTTCGGTTTTTATTTCCAGGGCCCAGCAAAGAACCGGAGTGCGGTATCCTTCACGGGAGAACCCACACGCTGAAAAGAGCTCCATAATAGCCGAAACCAACAGCCCCCACTTGAAATACCGGTGATAAGACCGGTAGGTTTTTTTGAGGATTCAGCCCTTCCTGACGACCAGCTTCCTGCCCGACCACGTTTTCCTCATCCCGGGCTTCGCCTGCAACTCTGTTTCCGTCTATAGTGCCGTCCTGAATCCATGAAAACTCGCTGTGGGATATTGATTGTTGCCTTCGCCAGCCTCTGTGCCGCGAATATCCTCTCCGGACTTGCTACCCTCACCCCCCATGCCACAGGCTGGTTGGCTGACGTTCGAAAGACAACCGGCACAGAGCAGAACTGGAGCATGTTCCACTCAATCCCTAGGGTGCAACGACTCCAGGTGGCTGTGGTTGCCATAGACCGGGAAGGCAATCCCCATAAATTCGGGCCCGGGCTCCCCGGATTGAAGGACATTCAACCGCACGAGAAAATCCGGTATTACTACACCTTTGAGCGCCTTTTCACGCCCGGCGGCGAAGCTTACCGGAAACCCTACATCAAAGCCCTTGCGCAAGCCCTGGGCAAAAAGGACCCCCGGCTTGTTGAGTTCAGTATTCACCTGAGGATCACAACCACTCACCCCAAGAACACCCCCCAGGAAATATCCCTCCTCCTGGACCGCATCCGTAAAGGCGGCAAGCCCGCAGTAGAGCAACAGGGTATCTTCGGCCCCTTCCCCGTAAAGAACGATGGCACTGGTTGAACTTTACAGGATGATCTGGCTCAAGGCAGTCGATGAGCGTCGATATGCCCTGCTGCGCATTGCCTTCGCCGCTGTAACCCTGATCCACATCGCCCACCTCTGGCCATACCGCATCTCTCTGCTCTGTAGCGATGGCATTATTGACCCATTGGTTGCGTCGAGCTCCAACTCAGGTCTTTACCTGTCGATATTTGCACCGCTTAACAGCCCGCTGGCCGTTACAATCATATTCCTCACTGCGGCATCGGCCACACTCCTGCTTGCCTGGGGAAAACTCACCCGGCTTATGCTGGGGGTTCTTTTCCTGTTTCTGCTATCGGTCATGCAGCGCGCACCAATTTCTGCATCCGGCTGGGATTATATCCTGATAAACTTAAGTTTTATCCTTTTATTCAGCCCTCTGGGGGAAAAATGGAACCCGCATAACCTCCTGCCGGGAAGGGGCAAGCCCCCCGAAGATCAATCCGTCCCGCGTTACGGACTGGTATTGATCCAGCTACAGGTTTTCGTCATTTACTGGCAGACAGTAATGCTGAAGATCGACAACTACTACTGGCAGACCGGTGACTTCATGACCTATTTCATGCTCTCCCATCACAGCCGCTTCCCCGGGACATGGGTGATCAACTGGCAGGGCATGCTGGACATGCTAACCTACCTGACGCTGTTGGTGGAACTTGCCATACCCATCCTGCTGTGGATTCCAAAAACCCGCAGGGCCGGTTTATTGCTTGGCATCGGATTCCATCTTGGCATTGCCATATTCGGAGTGAACCTGTCAATTTTCAGTCTGGTCATGATCAGCACATTCCTGGCATTCACCGGCCCCTGCTGCCGCCACCCGAAGCAAGACATGAAGAGCACCCCGGAGCTTCAGGAGAGCTGCAGGTGAGCCAGCACTGCCGGCACATCCCCGAGGCTCTCAAGGAGGATGTCCGGTTGATGTCCAGCAAGCTGTTGCGCCGGGACACCCCCTGAGGCAACCGCCAGCACACGTGCTCCAAAAGCACGCGCGCAACGGATGTCCTTCGCCGTGTCGCCAATCACGGTAACCGGTGCCGAGGAAAGATCCCGGCCAAGGAAAACGGACGCACGCTGTAGGGCAACCGGGCCGAGTTGATTGCGGTCATGATGATCATCACCGTATGCCCCGAAATGGAAATGTCCGCTGATGCCGTAATAATCAGTCTTTATTCTAGCTCCCGCGGCAATATTACCGGTCAGCAAGCCGGGTAATACCCTTCCCTCCCGGTAATACTCTTTAACCCTCTCAAGTAACTCACCCACCCCATCCAGTAATGCCCCCCTGGTCCCAGATTCACCCAGGTTAGATCGCAGAAAACCAAGATAGGTTTCATAGAAACGCTCACGTTCTGCACTGCTGTCCACGATACCCAGCTGAGTAAACATCCCCATGACGATCCCGGAATCCGTGCTGCCCGAAAAATCGATTTCCGGCACACCTCCTTGGTCTGCAACCTGTTCAGGGTAAAGTTGTTCAAACGTCGAGGCAAACGCCCGCATTCCTACGCCTCCTGTGTTCAGCAGGGTGCCGTCAATATCAAAGAGAAGCAGGTGCGGAAGTGCTCCCATGGCAATGCCTTGAACGCAACAGCTCGCTTAACTTCCCCGCTTCAACTTGGGGCGGCCGTCATCCGACTCCAAGTGCTCAATTTCCTCCTCAACCTCGAGGTGGTGATGATCCTCATTAGGCCTCGAACGCACCTCGTTCTCATCACCCTCATCATCACCCTCATCATCACCCTCATCCTCATCCTCATCCTCATCCTCATCCTCATCCTCAGGCGGTTCCTCATGAACCTTGAACTTTGGTTTCTGGAGATGCGCAGGCAACGGGGAAAGCATCATGGTGATATGCCGCCCGGCAAGCTTGGGCTCCATGTCAATATGGGCAACGCCGGTGAGATCCTCCTTGATCTCCTTCATGAGCTCAAAGCCGATCTCCTTGTGCGCCATCTGTCGTCCTCGGAACATCAGCTGGATTCGCACTTTGCCCTGGTGCACCAGGAAACCCTCCGCGCGGGTAACCTTCATCTTGTAGTCGTGAGGATCAATGCCCACCCGGAATTTCACCTCCTTCAGGCGGCTTAATTTCTTGGGGACATCCTTCTTGAGTTTTTTCTGGTCGTACTTGTACTTACCATAGTCAACGATCTTGCAAACCGGTGGCCGCGCATTGGAGGAAACCTCCACCAGGTCCAGGCCCCTCTGCTTGGCAAGCCTGATCGCCTCATGCGTGTTCATTACACCCAGCTGTGCATCACCATGGACAACACGCACCTTGGGTGCCCGGATCCGCTCATTGACACGATCACGCTGACGTCGACCGCGAAAAGGCTTCTTTCTTGGCCTAGCGATAACTATGCCCTCCGGTTCGACTCATAGAAATGCGTTTGATTGATCCAGTAAGGGAATCAATGGGAACGGGTAAATGGTAAACAAACATCAGGAATTGGACCGGAACTCTATCTAGAGAGCCCGGGTGCGGACTTCATCAAGAAACTGCTCGAGGAAATCCCCGGGGCGCAATGCACCAAGGTCACCACGGTTGCGGTGGCGTATTGATATGGTATCGGATTCGACTTCTTTAGCACCTATAATTAACATATATGGAATCTTGTCGATTTGAGCAAGACGAATTTTAGCCCCTATTTTTTCCGCTGAGTTATCCATTGTGGCCCTGGCCCCGACCTCCAGCAGCATATCGAGGTGCTTTTGTGCCGCCTCGGTAAATTTCTCGGAGATCGGCAATACCCGTACCTGCTGCGGTGCCAGCCAGGTGGGAAATGCGCCTTCAAAGTGTTCAATGAGGACCGCCACGAAGCGCTCAAGTGAACCGAAAGGTGCACGGTGAATCATTACCGGGCGGTGCGGCTTGTTATCCGAACCGACATAACTCAGGTCAAAACGCTCCGGCAGGTTATAGTCAACCTGCACGGTTCCGAGCTGCCACTCACGCCCAATGACATCCTTGACCACGAAATCGATCTTCGGCCCGTAGAAGGCCGCCTCACCTGCCTCCTCGGTAAACGGCACCTCCAGAGTGCTCGCCGCCTGGCGGAGTGCTTCCTCGGCACGGTCCCAGTTCTCGGGATCCCCGACATATTTACTGGAATCAGGATCCCGTAAGCCAACACGCACCCGGTAGTCACCGATGCCAAGCGTATTGAGGACAACCTTGACCAGTTCCAGGCAGCCGATGATTTCCGGTTGCACCTGCTCATCGGTACAAAACAGGTGGGCATCATCCTGGGTAAAGGAGCGCACGCGTGTCAGTCCCCCCAGTTCGCCGGATTTTTCCCAGCGATAAACGGTGCCGAATTCTGCAAGGCGCACCGGCAAGTCACGATAGCTGTGATGCTCACTGGCGTAGATCTTTATATGATGCGGGCAATTCATTGGCTTGAGCAAGAAGCCCTCAACCTCGCCCGATTGCAGCCGGTTGGTAAGCTCACCGCATGAGCAGCCCTCATCAGCCAGCTTTGCCATCGCCTCACGATCAACGACAGGCTGAAACTGACTCTCCTCATAATAAGGGAAATGACCACTTGTCCGGTAGAGGCCAAGCTTACCGATATGGGGAGTATAGACCTGGCTGTAGCCGCTCTTGTCCAGTTCGCCGCCGATGAACTTCTGCAGTTCATTGCGTATGATGGCGCCCTTGGGTTTCCAGAGGACGAGCCCCTGCCCGACCGACTCATCAAAATGAAACAGGCCCAAGTCGCGCCCGATCTTGCGGTGGTCACGTTTCTTTGCCTCCTCAAGTTGTTCAAGGTGCTCAGCAAGCTGCGTCTTGTTCTTGAAGGCAGTGCCGTAGACGCGCTGCAACTGCGGGTTGTTGGCATCCCCCTTGTAGAAGGCACTGGCGACCGACATCAACTTGAATGCCTTGCAATTACCGGTACGGGGCACATGCGGACCGGCACAAAGGTCCCAGAAGTCCCCGTTCTTGTAGATTGAGATCTCCTCATCCTCAGGAATGTCCTCCAGGAGGTCTATTTTGAAGGTGGATGGAACATCCCGCTCCCCAAGGGCCGCAAGTCGGCCATCCTGCGCAAGCTTGAGCGCCTCCTCCCGCGATACGGACATTCTCTCAAAGGTCTGGTTTTCCTTCACCACCCTTGTCATTTCCGCCTCAATCGACTCAAAATCCTCCGGCGAGATCCGGTGACTGAGCTCAACGTCGTAATAAAACCCGTTCTCCACCGGCGGCCCGGCCGCAAACTGGGCGTCAGGCCAGAGTTTTGCGATAGCGGTAGCCAGCACATGGGCGGCGGAATGGCGCAGGCGCTCCAAATCTGACATCTGGGCCCTATCCTCTAGAGTCTTGCGTTGATTGTCTTCAGCCATTCTTACAAAGATACATCAGATAGACGCGCAATTGTGATTTACAACTTGAAACCCGCACGGATTCAGGAACCTTAGAGCCCGCTCAAGCGGAAACGGGGTGTAGCTCAGCTTGGTCAGAGCGCCTGCTTTGGGAGCAGGAAGCCGTAGGTTCGAATCCTATCACCCCGACCAATTTACTCGCCCCCTGGGGTAAAGAAGGATTGGAGGCACACCTTACAATCCAAATCATACTTATAGGCAGATAATGAAACCCCTGCTCATCGTCATTTCACTGGCCATTGCCGCATCCTCAAGCGCCCAGCAGCCCGTCAGCCTTTTTAACGGCAAGGACCTGGCCGAATGGACAGGGGCTGCCTACGAGGTCAAAAACGGGGTTGTCATCAGCCGCGGCAAGAATCTCGTCAGCAAGAAGCAATACCGCAACTATATCTTCGAGTTCGACTTCCTCCTGCCACCGCACGGCAACAACGGGCTCGGCATCCATTACCCGGGAAGCGGAGGGCCATCTTCAGCAGGCATGGAGCTGCAAATCCTGGATAACAGCCACCCGAAATATGCCAAGCTTAAGGACACACAATACCACGGATCCATCTATAAGCTGAAAGCTGCCAAGCGCGGCTTTCTGAAGCCTGTTGGAGAATGGAACCGGCAGAAAGTGACCGTGAACGGCCCGCGGATCATCGTCGAGCTCAACGGCACCATAATCACCGAGGCCAACCTCGATGAACTGGAAAAGAAGAACCCGCGCCACAAGGGGGTCAAGAGGCGAAGCGGGCACCTCTGTTTCTGTGGTCACGGTTCCGCAGTAAAGTTGAGAAACCTCACCATTGTGGAGTTACCTGATTAAAGGTGGATGTTGCCTTCGTCACAGAAAGCTGCCCGAAAAATTTCCTGACCATGCTCAAACTGGCCTGCGTTACCGCGTTACTCCTGCCCGCCACGGCAATTGGCGAGAACGTATTCCGGGACGAGGTCCGGCCGGTATTGCAACAGCATTGCTTCGGATGTCATGGCCAGAAAAAGCAAAAGGGGGATCTCAGGCTCGACACCCTTGACCCGGATATTGTGAAGGGCAACGCCGCTGAACGTTGGCACGATGCATTAAACAAGATCAACCTCGGGGAAATGCCGCCCGAGGACGAGCCGCAACTCTCTGCCGGCGAGCGCCGCAAACTGGTTGACTGGTTGACCGGGGAGTTGCAAAAGGCCGCCAAGGCACGTCGAGGTACCGGAGAACAAGTAGTGCTGCGCCGTCTCAACCGAACGGAATACCAATACACCATGACGGACCTGCTCGGCCTGGAAATGGATTACAGTGGGGAGTTTCCTTCCGACGCCCGGTCCCCGGAGGGATTCAAGAACAACGGAGCCTCCCTGAGCATGACCGCCCTGCAGGTCGAGAATTATCTCAAGGTCGCCAGGAAAGCCCTGGACTTCGTCCTTGTGGAAGGGGAACAAGCGAAAAGAGAAATCACCGCCCTGAACCGAAACCAAGGCCGCATGAAAGGCCCCAACAGCAGGCGTTTTGCCGGCGATTCCTCGGAGCGCCTGGGCCGGGTGAATTTTTGGCATGGCTCCTTCAAGGGTTTGCCGAGGGCTGGTAAATTCAGTATTCGTGTGAAAGCTTCCACGGATCGCAAGCCCGGGCAGCCCGCACCGATCCTTTCTGCCCAATATGGATATTTCGTTTCAGGGCTAACCCTAAATATTATGGGCGATGCCGGTGCAATTGCGGTTACATCAAACACTCCGGAGTATTATGAAATTTCCGGTTGGCCGGAGTTCTTTCCCAAGCCGGAAGCCCGTGTGCCGGATAGCAAGTTGAGCGGCATCATCGCCTTGCAAAATGCCCTCTATGACGGCGAAACACCGCCCAAGGCAATCAACAAGGTCATTGAGGAAAAAAACAATAAAGGCAAGGTCACAAAAAAGAAGGTCAAGGTCTACCCCGAGGATCCTGATTTTCCCCGCATCATCATCGAGTCCGTCGAGTTTGTCCGTAACGACTACCCGTCCTGGCCTCCCCCGCTCCACCGGAGAATCATTCACGAAGGAGAGGAATTGTCCGATCCGCAGGACTTAAAAGATATATTGAGCCGTTTTCTGCGGCGGGCCTGGCGGCGACCGGGCAGCGAGGAAGAAATAAACAAATGGCTGGCTCACTACGAGGTCCTCCGGAAACAATCGGACACGCCCGTATCGGCTCTCAAGGAGACCCTGTCCGCCACCTTGGCTTCCTCTCACTTCCTGTATCTGAGCGAACCTTTTAAGCCCGATAAACCAAGAAAGCTCAACGCCCATGAGCTGGCTGCCAGGCTGTCCTATTTTCTTTGGAGTTCGATGCCGGACGAGGAACTATCGTCCCTGGCTGATTCCGGCCGCTTGCTTGACCTTAAGATACTGGGTCAACAATTCGAGCGTATGTTGGCGGATAGAAAGGCTGACCGTTTCGCCGAGCAGTTCAGCATGCAATGGCTCGACCTTGAGGGAGTCGATAGGGTGGCCATTAACCCGCAATACTACAAGAATTTCGATAATCGCCTGAAGCCGGACATGGCCGGGGAGACTAAGGCCTTCTTCCGGGAAATTCTCCAGAGCAACTCATCAGCGCTGCAGTTTATCGATGCGGACTTCACCATGCTTAACGCATCTCTGGCCAAGCATTACGGGTTAAGTGGCCCAAAATCCCAGAGCTTTGAGCGCGTTTCTCTTCGAGGGACTGGCAGGCCGGGTGGCGTGCTCGTCCATGCTTCAACACTCTTGGCAGGATCGGATGGAGCCGATTCTCATCCCATCAAGCGGGCGGTCTGGATCAGGGAACGCCTCTTGCATGACCCTCCCAATCCACCCCCACCTGATGTGCCCAGCGTGGAAAAAAGCGTACCCAACTTTGAGAAACTCTCCATCCGTGAACAGCTCGCTGTTCACCGGAAGAAAGAGGCCTGTGCGGATTGCCACCGTGGAATTGACCCGTGGGGAATTGCCCTTGAAAGATATGATGCCATTGGTCTCTTTCGTCAAAAGACGGCGCGAAGAAAAAAAACCGTTTCTGCTGAGACCATTCTGCCGGGAAATCATGGAATCTCAGGAATTGCGGATCTCCAGAAATACCTGCTCAACGAAAGACGGGATCAGTTCTCCCGTGCACTGGTCTCAAAATTACTCACCTACGCCCTGAGTCGCTCCTTAAAACTGGCCGATGAACTCTTGATTGAAGAGCTGAGTGCAGAATTCGCAAAGAACGACTACCGGCTTTCTGGCTTAATGGAAAATATTGTGATGAGCGGGCCTTTTTTATCGCGATAACAACTGAAAACATGTATTATTCAATGAGCAGTTGCGGGGGACTTGTATGAATCAAAAGGAATTCCAGATGAATCGCAGAACCATGCTCAAGGCGGCGGGCATTTCGCTTGCAGTGCCATGGATGGAATCCCTGGCGGCAACCGGAACCCAATCACCGCCTAAGAGGTTCTGTTCGATCTATTTCCCCTATGGTGTGAGCTTACCCAAACAAGATGGGGAATATGGGCAATGGAATTGGTTTCCCAAAGGGGAAGGAAGGGATTTCACTTTTAACAAATCCCTCGAACCCCTGGAGCCTTTGCGCAATCAGGTCACTGTTCTGGGGGGCCTCTCCCATCCAAAAGTCCGGCGCATTGGGGGACATGATAGTGGTGATACCTTCCTAACTGGAGAGGAACTGAGCCTTGCGACTACCGGGCTGAAAAACTCAATTTCCCTCGATCAGTTTATGGCTCGTACGCACAAGCTTGGTGCGAGCACCCGTTTTACCAGCCTTACCCTTTCCTCTGACGGGGGTGTTGGTATGCCTACCCGTGCCAACACCCTTTCTTACTCACGTTCAGGGCAACCGATTCCTTCATTCAATCGTCCAGCTATTGTCTTTGAACGTTTATTTGGATTAAAGGGTGACTCCATTGAAGCCCAGAGGAAAGGCCTGACCCGCACCGGCAGTCACCTTGACCTGCTGCTTGACGAGGCAAAGACAATGCACCGCAAACTGGGCAGGGCAGACCAGGGCAAACTGGACCAGTACCTGACCTCGGTTCGAGAGATTGAGCAGGACGTGGAGCGATCGGCCCAGTGGCTGGATGTCCCCCGGCCCAAGGTAAACGCTGAGGGGCTCAGCCTTGATGCCGACAACGAGACCCCGGGCAAGCTGATTTACACCATGCTCGACCTGATCGCCCTGGCTTTCCAGACCGATTCCACGCGCTTTGTCACTTACCAGCTGGCGAGCATGCACGGCGCCATCTCCATTGCGAATAAATTTCCCTCGCTCCTTGGTTTCAATAAAGACGCACATGGATTGGCCCATGGTGCCGGGAAAGGGAAGGGAGCAGAGAACAGGGGCAAGTGGGACCGCTACCAGACCGAATGTTTAGCTTACCTGATGAAGCGATTAAGCAAGATGAAAGAGGGTGAGGGGTCTGTCCTGGATAACACCTGCATTTTTTACGGAAGCAGCAACAGCAAGACCCATAACAATAATAATTACCCATTGATTTTAGCCGGCGGAAAAAACATGGGCTATAAGCACGGGCAATACCTGAGGTTTAATAATGATGTGCCGCTCTCGAACCTGTTTGTCACCATGCAGAAACGAATGGGGGTAAATGCTGATTCCTTTGCCGACAGCACAGGCAGTCTCGATGACTTGCTTTCCTGACAAGCAGTAACGGTGAAGCAAACACTGATAAGCCAGATCGAAGCCACCTTCGATTCCACCGGCTGGCAATACCGAAAGGTGGAGCAACAACCGGTGATCGAATGCGAGTTTGAGGCATACAACGCCAAGGTGGCGATGCATATCCAGGCCTTTGAGGAGCTTTCAACCGCCTCAATCATGGCGCAGCTCTCCTTCCGCATCCCACCGGCATCCCGCTTGCCGGTATGGGATGCGCTGATGCGAACCAACCTGACCCTCAACGTGGGCAACTTTGAAGCCAACATTGAAACCGGAGAGGTATTCTTCCGCATCAGTAATGTCTTTGCGGAAGGCTGTGTCGATGACGGGATCATCACCAGCCTGGTGCGCACCGCAATTGTGGAAATGGACCGGATCACCCCTTTCCTGGCAGAGCTTAACCGCCAGCCACAGCAGCCCATTGACACCCTGCTGGCCCGTGAAGACCTCCTGCCGCCGGTCAGCGGGGAATCCACCCCCTGAGAAAGCAGCACAAAGATGCCGGAAAGTTTCTATATCTGGGAGGATGGCAAGCGCAGCGGGCCATACTCCTGCCAACAGATAGAGCGCATGCTCGAGGATCAGGTCATCACGTTTTCACACGAGTGTGAGGATGCGCAGAGCGGCAACATGGTAATGCTCGATGAATTATTCGAGGCGGTTCCCCAGGACGGGGATGATAGCACCGGTCAAGGCATTGAGCACGAGCCATCACCCACAGTCGATGAAGCTGAGCCACCCCCTGACGCCCTGCTCCTGAGGAGCCACCCCACGATCCTGCGCTACAAGAAATCACTAATACTTGCCGTTACCGGGATTGTATTCGGCTTATGGATGGGTCCTAGTGATATCTGGTATTTTATCGGCGGATTCGCCATATCCACGACAGCCATCATCGGCCTTCTCATCGCACGCGGCACGCGGCTCTACCTGGTGACCCCAAGAAGAGTGGAGTTTATCTGGGGACTCATCGCGAAAAGCTCAAATGAAGTCCTGATAGAGGATATCCGCATCATCAACATCCGGCAAAATGGCCTGGCCGGGCTTCTGGGCATCGGCACCATCGAGTTTTCCTGTGCCGGCGACTCCATTGACGTGATGTTCACCGACATCTGGAAAGCGCAACGGGTCAAGGCGCTGGTACGCGAACTGCAGGACACCGTGGAATAAGTTCCCCGGCAAGGAGGGCTCAGGAGGCTCCCGCCTTCTGGAAAAACAGCATGTATATGCCGACAGCAATCAGGAACATGCCAAAGGCGGATTGAAGCTGCTGGGCAGAAAGCGTCTTCATCAGCTCGGTGCCGTAATAGGCCGCGACCACCGCCGCTGCCGCCGCCGCGCCGGCAATTCCCCAGTGAATAAAGCCACTCTGGGCATATCGCAGAGATGACACTGCGGCAGTCACCACCATGACTGCCAGCGAGGTGCCGATAGCCTGCTGCATTGTTAACCCAAGGGCCTTGAATGCCGGCACCATGATGATACCGCCCCCGACTCCCAGCAGGGAACCAAGCAGGGCAGCCACCGCGCCGATGATGATGGCAAGAAAAATCAGATGCATAAGCCGATCAGGAAACTCTAATAACAGGAATAATGGACAGTTTAAGCCGCCGTGGCAAGCAGTCGCACGACAAGTCTCTCAAGAACCAGGCGATGATCCAGGCCGCTGGTGACCAGCGCGCGGTTTGCCTCCAGGCAATCGACCAGCCCGTTTTGCAGATCAGCCGATGAGAAACGGCGCGCCTCCCCATGCGCCAGGAACACCGGATAAGCGCTGATTGTGCCGTCTTTCTTGCGCGGCAGGTGGGCAGTGGCCGCGGCGGGCAGGCGGTTAATCTCCGCCTGGTAGGAATTGAAGCTCCTGGCGCTCTTGATGCCATGCCGCTCGGAGAGCTCCTTGGCCATCAGAAGACGGCGCAATGTTGGTGCCACAGCGGCAAGCAGGATGCCAATCGCGTTCTCCCCCTGGTAGAGCAAATGGTCTATAGTCTCAAGGGCAGCGGCCAGATTCCTCCTAGCAATATTGTTGCCCAGCTCGAAAACCACGCCGGCACGCGTAAGTGCCACCTGGTTGCGCACGTGATCCACGCTGACCCTGCGCTCGTTGCCGGCAAGGAACAGGTCAATTTTCTCCAGTTCATTGGTGATCTGAGCCGCATCATCACCGGCAAGCATGACAAAAAGCTCAAGGGCTTCCTCGTCAAACTCAAGGTTACGCTCCCTTGACTGCTTGCGCACATATTGCTTCACCCTGTCCTGCCAACCCTCGCGACTGAGGTCAGGGCGATCAAAAACCTCAACCTTTCCAAGCTTGGTCAGCTTCTTGTAGAACGCGCGCCTCTTGTCGATTGCCGGGGCACTGAGCAAAAATTTCACCCCGTCAGCCAATCCCGCCTCAAGCACCTCTGTCAGGGACTGGGCGGCGTCCAGCACCGAGGCGGCCTTGCCGGTCTGTGAATCCGAGAAAAGCGTTGCGCCCTTAAGCCATACAACCTTGTCACTGCCGAAAAAAGGCAGGGTTTGCAGTGCCCCGATGGTTTGCACGACAATATTCACCGCCCCCTCGGCATTGTCGGCGATGCCGTCAATGATCTCGGCACCAAACTCGACATCCTCCGGTGCCACCATGTTCCGGAAACACTCAAGTGCCGCCCCCTTGAGCCTCGCTTCATCGCTGCCGACAAAGGCCATGATGTTTCCCGCACGCCTGCCGGCGGCCTTTTTCTTTGCTGCCACAACAGAACCTTGTCCTGTCCCTGCGCCAAGGGAAGTAAAATCGGCACCCCGGTCACTGAAATACAATTCCGTGGGGGTTTCCGCTTGCCGCACCCCGGTGTCGCTGCATGGTCATTAATAGACAGAGAAAATGCACATTGTGTTTTCTCAGCATGGACCACCGCCTTAATGACTATCCGGATAACAAGGTTTCCCTGCCTGGTACTGACCGCCCTGATTCTACTGTGCATGATCGCCCTGCCGGGCTGCCAGAACCCCCCCCCCCCCACCGGCCATCCCGCCACAGCCGGAAAAAAAGATACCCATGAAAGCCTTGCTGCGGAGGCAACCGGGTTGGCCCGGGAGTTTTCCGACACTCTGGCCAGCGCCAAGGACAACGCCAGCGCCAAGGCAGCTGCCCTGCAGCTGGATGATATCGTGACCCGGTTCGAACAACTTGCCGGCCGCATGGAACTGATCGGCGATCCGCAGAGGGAAATGAAGGAGAAAGTCATGCTCATGTTCAATGAGCATGAGACCATCATCGCCCAGGAGTTGCCCGGCGTAATCAGGACCGTGCTCGGCAGCAGGGAAATCGGGGAGATTCTCGAGCAGGCAATGGAAAATGTCAGGGAACGGATGGCCCGGCTCACTGTCCTTGACCGATGGAAGGCCGCACCCACTCCCCAGCTTCCGGGCACAGAAAGCAACGATCCCGCGCCGCCAACGGAAGAATAGAGCGACCCCCAAGCCTTCTGTATTCCTGCTTCACTTTTCCATTCGTTTCATCCACCGGCCCGGAATGGGCTCTTTGGAAAGCAATGCGCTCACGGGTATTCACATGTTCCGCGTTTTTTGTTTCCCTTCTGCCGGGCATGGCGGAAAAAACACCCGTGGCAACACCCGACCCGGTGGCCGGGCCCGGGACCATCAAGGCCATCGACATGATCATCGGCGAGGCCGTTGGAAGTAAAAAAATTCCAGGAGCCGTGATATGGCTGGAGCAAAAAGGCCGGTTTTATCACCAGTCCTATGGCAACCGCAACATTGTCCCGGCACCGAAGCCCATGGAAAAGGCGACCATATTCGATGCCGCCTCTCTCACCAAGGTGGTCGCCACCACCCCGTGCATCATGATACTGATGGAACAAGGCAGGCTGAAACTCAACGACCCGGTGGGCAAGTACATCGCGGAATTTTCCGGGCCGGAGAAAAACGGCATCACCATCCATCACCTACTCACCCACACCTCCGGGTTACCTCCGATCCTGCCGCGCAAGCCGGCATGGAGCGGCTATGCCACGGGAATCAAGCTGGCAACGACCCTGCAGACACGTGCCAAGCCGGGAGAAAAATACCGCTACAGTGACGTCAACTTCATCCTGCTGGGGGAAATCGTAGGCCGTCTTTCCGGCAAGTCTCTCAAGCAATTTGCAAGGGAGGAAGTCTTCGAGCCCCTGGGCATGCAGAATACCGGCTTCGTTCTCCATCCATCCGCCTATCTCCGGGCAGCACCCACCACCCAGGAGAACGGTGTCCTTTTGCAGGGTGTGGTACACGACCCGAGTGCCCGCGCGATGGGCGGCATCGCCGGGCATGCCGGCATGTTCACCACGGCACCTGACCTCGCTCGCTTTTGCCGTATGATCACCGACGGCGGCGCCCTGGGAAAAGTCAGGATTTTATCCGCGGCAACCGTGAAGAAGATGGCCTCAATACAGACCTTGCCTGCGCGCCACAAGGTCAAGCGGGGCCTGGGCTGGGATATCGAGACGCCCTTCTCCAGCTCGAAAACCCCGCCGCCAAACCATTCCTTCGGTCACACCGGCTGGACCGGTGGTTCAATCTGGATTCACCCGGCCTCCGGGAGCTTCCTGATTTTGCTCAGCAATCGCAACCATCCCTTCGAGCGACGCTCTATCCGTTCACTGCGCGAGGAACTCGGGACCACTGCGGGTAAAGCCCTTGGCCTGAACGATTAACAGTCAAGGCCAGGGAAAAAAACTGGTCAGGCAAGATCAAATGCCTTACATTTTTGATACCCACGCAGAAAAAAATTCTGAATATCCATTTTCCAGGCGGAGAATATCCAAAGGAACGAAATCATGAATTACCTTAATTTACTTTTAGCCACAGTATTGGCGCTGACCATCGCCCTTCCTGTTTCCTCCAAGGCGGCAAACATTTTCACCCTCGGCAATGATGACGGATCCACCGCTGAGTTCTCTCAGGAAAACGGACCACAGGCAGCCCCCGGCGCAGCGGATGTTTTTGATGATGATTACTACTTTGCCGGCACTTACGACATTGGCTTTGTCGCCACTGATGAAATCTTGGCAAACTTTGACCGGGCCATCGCCAATAATGACCCGAGCAACCGCATCCACTTCAATCTTGCCGAAGAAAATATTACCGACCAGGAACTGACCATCACCGTTGATCTCATTGCCGCCGGATGGTGGGACGCTGCGGCTGGTGCTGCCGGTGCTGGTACAGGAACCCACGACGTCAGCATTAATTTCAACGGCAACAACATCCTTACACAGACCGGTATCGTGGAAGACACTTTTTCCGTTCTGACCTTCAGCCCCGCCGAGGTCAATGCGGTGGCAGGGGAGAATGTCATCGAGATCACCCGCACCGGGGGCGACAGCAAGGGCGATGGAGGCAATGCCGGCTGGATCCAGTTTGACTATATTGCCCTGGATTCCAATCCCGCCGCCGATCCCACCATCATCCAGACCTTTACCACGAATAAGGAGCTGGTCTCGGGGGACTCACCAACAGCAACCCTGTCCTGGCGGGTCAATTCCGACCCGGCTATCTCCCTCTCCATTGACAATGACATCGGGGATGTCACTGCCCTTACAAATGAAGGAGTGGGCAGCATCGAGGTCCGACTATCAGAGACAACTACCTACACCTTCACGGCAACCGATGACAACGGCTCGGAAACAGCCACAGTCAGCATTGCTTTCCAGGCCTACGCCGAGCTTTGGCGCATTGGAACCGATGACACAAGCCAAGCCGAATTCAGCCAGGAAAACGGCCCGCAGGCCGCTCCCGGCTCACCCACCGTGTTTGATGATGACTTCTACCTCGCCGGCACCTACCCGGAACCGGTAGGTATTGTTGAAACGGACGAAATCTGGAAAAATCTCGACCGTGCAATCGCCACCAATGATCCCACCAACCGGATTCACTTCAACCTTGGTACCTTGCAGGCAGCACCGGAAAGCCAGTTGCGCCTTACCCTTGACCTTCAATCCGGCGGCTGGTGGGATGCCGTGGCTGAGGCAGGTGGTGCGGGTTACGGAACCCACGACGTGACTGTCGATTTCAACGGCACCAATATCTATAATCAGGTGGGCATCGTCGCCGATACCAAGGTGGAACTGGAATTTACCGGCGATGACGTCGGCGCAAGCGAGGGCGAGAATATCATTGAGATCACCCGCACCGGGGGCGACAGCAAGGGCGATGGAGGCAATGCCGGCTGGATCCAGTTCGACTACCTGAGCCTGGAAGCCGATATCAGTGCCGTGCCCCTGACCGACCCGATCTCCTCATTCACTGCCAGCAAAGAGCTTATCCAGCCGGGTGATACAATCAGCCTGGACTGGCGGGTGGACCCGACTGCCCAGGTAAGCATCGACCAGGGAATCGGCACCGTGGACGCACAAACAATCAACGGTGTCGGCAGCCTGCAGATCACTCCGACAGCAAACACCACTTATACCCTGACCTCGGTGCGCGGGGCAGAAACCGAGACCGCCACAATCACCATCACTGTGGACCTCGCTCTGTCATTCACCAGCAACGTGGCAACAGTAACCCCTGAGGCACCAACGGCCCGCCTGACCTGGTCCGTTGATCCCAACCCGGACGTGACCGTCTCCATCGACAACAACATCGGTGATGTCACCGCCCTCACTGCTGACGGCAGGGGCTTCATCGATGTCAACCCGACGGCAACCACCACCTATACCCTTACCGCCACACGCCCGAACGAACCGGCCAACG
>Ga0315316_10000868_pt1 | contig 20536 bp, 13 predicted proteins | sample M160m3416metaG_FD_203702 | JGI IMG/M metagenome (GOLD analysis project Ga0315316, IMG submission 203702) | Ammonia-oxidizing marine archaeal communities from Monterey Bay, California, United States - M1 60m 3416 | ecosystem: Environmental > Aquatic > Marine > Intertidal zone | place: USA... | reverse complement strand
GATTTGCTGAAGAGATACATGAGAAATTTGGATTTGAGGCACATGCGGCTAAATTAGATCAAAAAATAACTATCTAAATTGAAAGATAATTTTGAAGTTGATATTGACGATACAATAAACAGTGGTCAAGTTTTCTTATGGAAAAAATTTAATTCAAGATGGTATGGGATTAATGGAGAAAAGACATTAATTTTAGATGATGAATTAAATCTAAAATCTAGAGATATATACAATTTTTTTAGGTTTGATGATGATTTTCAAAAAATAAAAAAGCAATTATCAAAAGACAGTGTTACAAAAAAAGCAATAGACAATTTTCCAGGAATGAGAATTTTGAGACAAAACCCATTTCAATGTTATATTTCATTTATTATTTCATCAAACTCAAATATTCCAAATATTCAGACTAGACTTCAAAAATTATCTCAGAAATTCGGTGAGAAAAAGATGATAGATGGTAAAGAATTTTTCTTATTTCCTAAACCAGAAAAACTGGCTAGTGCATCAATTGCTAGTATTGGAAAATGTGGATTAGGATATAGAACAAAGTATGTCAAAAAGGCCGCAGTGGCAGTCAATGAAGGAATGATAGATTTTCCATCTCTTAAAAAACTAGATTATCTAGAAGCAAGAAATGAGTTATGTCAGGTTTTTGGTATAGGCAAAAAAGTTGCCGATTGTATATTATTATTTTCACTTGATAAGTTAGAAGCTGTTCCTTTAGATAGATGGGTGTTACGTATATTACAAAAATATTATTCAAAAGAATTTCAGATTAGAACCAAATCAATTACAGAAAAAACGTATGATGAGCTACATGATAAAATAATTGAACATTTTGGAAAATATGCAGGATATGCACAACAATTTTTATTCAAAAATGAAAGAGAGAATTTTGAGAAGAAATGGTTAGGATAACGATTAATATTGCAATCTGCTGGCAAGTTTTTGTGCGGGTAGCTCAGCATGGATAGAGTGTCGGACTTCTAATCCGATGGTCGAGGGATCGAAGCCCTCCCCGCGCGCTCTAAAGTTTTTATTTTCAATAAATTGTTCAACAATTATTGAAAGACATTGAAATAAAATTGGATAATATGAATATCAAACCTCATCAAGAGATAACAGGACACATTACAGTAAATTATTCAGGACTCTATGACGGAGTTGTCATAAACACACAGATTCTTGGTTCAAATGAATTAGTTGTATGGAGAGAGTATAATGGGAAAAAAATTACACAAAATGTTTCAAGATTATTCATTAGTAAAGAAGTAATGACAGAAAATAAAGCAGATTTTATTGCAACAATTGAGTTTGAACCAACTGAAGAACATGATGTGAAATTTCGTGCATCAATAATTCAACAACATAAAGAAGTAGAAAATGCTCAACTCTTTGCTAATTATTCAACCTAGAATCTAGATTTTGTAATTTCAACAGTTCCTACCATCCATGGATGTGGATCACAATGATAAGGAATTACTTTAGCACCGTTTGGTGGTGCATCTGTAAATAGAAATTCATAATCTTCACCAGGCATAATTACACCAGTAGAACCAAATTCTCCACTAAAAGGATCAGTTATTTCATCTCTATCATGACTGTCAGGAGTAACCGTATGCGGCGTACTATCAACATTCTTCCATATAACAAAATTATCAATAGTCAACTGTACTTGAATTAATTTTGGCATGTAATTGTCTTTTTGGTCCGGACTAGATGAGCCTTCAATAATATTTACAATTGTTTCACCATCGGGATGCAAGATATGTTCATCTACGAAAACTTTCTGATTTTCTTCAGGTAACCAATACATTGTATACCAACTGATTGATACACTAAGTGCTACAATCACCACTAGAATTCCTATTCCATAACCATGACTAGATTTAGTTTCAGTGGAGCTCAATGGCTAGCTTGATTTCTAGAAGTCTTATAAAGCTTATTTAGAAATTAGAGTTTTTTTAGATCTGATGTTCCAAGATTTGTATCATTATTAGAATTCAAATCTGCATTATTTGTCTTTATTTCAGGTGTGTTTTCTTGTGGTTTAGCATCAGGAGTTGTTTTTACAACTTCATCTATTTTTTCCAATAACTCATCTTTCGCTTCGACATTTGCATTATCATCAGATGAAGTAGTTTCATCTGATGAAAGTTTTTTGTGTGAACCAACCATGGATTTAACTGCTTTAATTTTTGCACTTGGTGGTGGAGGAGTAGTTTTTGTTTGACCCATAGCATATCTATACACATGGAACATTCCTGCAAATACAATCAAGACTAGTCCTGCAAAGAATAATGACATGTTATTCATTCCACTAAGAGCGGCATTGTAGGCAGCCAGATTTAAGAATACTTGGAAAGCAATTAATGCTACAAGAATCCAATTAATCCATTTTTCAGAGAATTGAATCTGTGCTACTTTCTTAGGTCCCTTATCTTTTGCCAATTTTGCCTTTCTTTCAGCCTCCTTTGCAAGATGAATCATCATGTAGCTGAATCCAATTCCTAATGGAATAAGCAATATCATCACCACGTAGAGATTGATTGGATCTATTACCAGTCTCTCTACTAATGGAAGAGTAGAGTCAGTAGGAATATAGAAGCCCCAATACGTGGTAACTAAGATTTGTGCTAGTCCAACAATTCCAAATGAGGTAACCCAAGGTCTATCTTTCCATGAAAATTTCTTATATCTGTCTAAGAACGGAACAAGTGCAATCGCCGCTATGAAAAGTCCAGGCCATAATACACCTGTGACAAATTTATCATATTGCGTCCGCAGAAATGCATACAGCCCTGTGAGATACCATTCAGGAACTGTGATACCTGGCGGCACTGTAGGTTGGAATTTAAATCCTAAATCAACAGGGAATACACCACCAGTAATCAAAATTGCACCTGAAATTGCCATGACCATTGGTACATCAAATACCAAGAATCTTGGGAAGTGTACTGCCATTAATCCAAGCATTACAATTGGCAAAACAAACACGTGCTGTGTATAGAATCTCAATACAAAGTCATGAAATCCACTTCCAAACGCCGCATCACGAATCGTCGGTCCAGCTACGGGTATTGAATTTGTTAATGACGCCGCGATACTAATTGCTAATTCTGCACGTTCACTAAAGATAATATCATAACCTGTAAATGCTTCAAGAATTGTTACAGTACCTAGTATAACACCAGTAATCCATAAAATTTCATTTCTAATTTTATATCGTCCACTAAAATATTGATAATACATGTGAAGTAATGCAAGCATTACCATTGCATTTGAACCATGATAGTGTATGTTACGGATGTGGAATCCAAACGGAACCTCATTATTGATAAATTCTACACTATCCCACGCTCTATCAAGAATCGGCTCATAATAGAACATGAGTAACGCACCAGATACACCAAGAATGATGAATGTAACGAACGTAAGCATTCCCAAAAATCCAAATGGACTTACAAATCTTGCAGGGAATGAGAACTTTATTGCAGTGAAAATAGTTCTATCAAGACCATCCCAGATCCAATAAATTAAGGCAAGAGTGCCGTTGCGTCTATTTAGGGAAACGGCCATATCCTACAACTCCATTTTTGTTTGGTCCCCATGTTGGTGGTGTGACAAATAGATTACCTTCAGCATCAGATTCAAAATTTAATTGTGGTAATGTGTTAGATGGTGGTGCTTGTAATGATGCAGGTCCTGCAAATGCAGTACCAGTAACAGGATCATACATGCTACCGTGACATGGACATTCACCTCTCATACGTCCTTCTTGTGGCCAGTATTTCCATACACACCAAAGATGAAGACAAATCATACTATAAGCTCTAAATGAAGAAACATTATTTTTATCTCCTCCAAATTTTTCTGGTAATCTAATGAACTGCCATTTTCGAAAGGCTTCTTCATCAAGTACTGCATCACCTGTTTGTGGATAAGTGATAACTTCAGCATGATTAACAGGAAAAGTAAAAGCATTAGCTTGAGAACCATCAGGTAAAATTACTGGTACTCTTTCAGCAGCGGCAGATGAGGGGTTTGGGAGAAAAGTTCCCCATGGCACAAAAGGTGCAAAAGCAAGACCAGTACCTGCAGCACCCATCAATTTGAGAAAATCACGTCTGGATAGAGATTTTTTATTAGATGTTGCCGACAACTTAAGTTCAAATCTTGACGAATTGGTTATAAACCTTATTTCAATTTTTTTGAGGAATTTTTGATTTTTGTTTTAAAACAACCAAAACAGAAACGATCGCAATAGCAATTATTCCAATAATAATTATCAGTAGATAATTTGTGTCACTTTCTGTAACCTGTGATGATGAATTAATTATCTCAGATTTTGGAGGATCAATTATGGAATGGTTAATTTCAAACATTAAATTAGATGATAAACTATTTTTGGCTTTATCTTGTGTGATAATCTCAATTGAATATTCCCCTTCTTTCAAATCATCAGTTTCAAATGAATATGATTCTTGATCAACTATACGTTCACCAGTAGGCAAAAGTAATGATAAATAATTAGATTCTGGAAGATTCTGATCAGATACAGATACTTGTATATCTAGACGTTTTGAAACTATTGTATTATTTTGAGAAATTAGCTCAAGAGTTGGACTTTGATTATCAACAATGAAATTAATTGTTTTTGAATTTTCTAATCCAAATTTATCTTTCGCATAAATTATTAGAACATGTTGACCTTCATTTAGAGTAGATACATCAATACCAGTATTATTTATTTCAATTATATTTCCATCTAAAGTGTATATAATTTCAGAAAGATTATTTTCAATTATTTTTGGTATAATTTTATCATCTGGTTTAAGAAATTCATTTAGTTCTAGAATAATTTTTGGAGGAGATTGATCAGATGTCAATGTGGAAAATTTTGCTGCGAGTGTAATTGGTTCTGTAAGTTCTTTTCCTTCAAATAAAGTTGAATGTATCAATAATGAATGAGTTCCAGTTTGATTAATAGGTGCAAAAAGTACGGTTGAGATATTATCTTTATTTTTTACAGGGAAAAATCCTCCACCCTGACTAAATGGAGAAGTTCCAAGCCAATCCAATGAAGCCCAATTCATGAAATGACCAAATACGCCAGTAGGCATATTTGTTGCAATGATCTTACCTTGTGGATTTAAAACAAAAACAGAGAAATTTGTATTATCATTTTCCCATGAAAGCTCAAATGATGCGGAGTTAATTGTGCTATCTTGAATATCTAGATAATATTGTCTCCAATCACCAGCCATGTAACGATTAGTCATATCAAAAGCACCTTTTACATAATCATTGTCAAAATTAATGTCATTATTTTTTCCAATGAATACGAACGGAATATCTTTTTTAACTTTCTCTACAATTACATATGAAACAGGAATGTTTACTGTGTGATGTTCACTTTCAAATTTTATGAATCCATCATAAATTCCAGTGCTTTGATTTTTTGGAGTGATTATTTCTGCATTAACATCCACAGTTTGTTTTGGTGGAATTGATATTGATTTAGTACTTAGATTAACAGTGTTCCAATTATCTTTTTTGAAATAACTTGCTGACAATGTATAATCAAATGATGTTGAGTTTTGGTTTGTAGCACCAATCCAAAATGAATATCTTTCAGGTACAGGATATACGCCAATTATAGGTAAATTTTCAAAATGAGTCTGTGGTTCAGAGACACGTAATTCTTGAACTGTTCCCCAAGATCCACCTCTATTAACAAGTGATAATTCATCACTGGTTACTTCAGAATTATTATCTTTATCTTTCCAGTCATACAAATACAACGAAGATATTTTTAGATCTTCTCCATAGATAGGATTTGTTTGATTCATGAAATGATTAAATTGGAAATTAGCATTTAGTACTAATAATGAAGAATCATTAAGGATGTTTTTTGTATAATCGTTGTCTAAATGATTAATTGATGTCAAATTCTCGAAGTGAATATAATTTGGTCTATATGTTTTTGATTTGTTAAGATAAGAATCTTGAAGTCTAGGTTCAGTGGTTCCATCATAGGTAAATTTATCAAGTAATGTTAATTTTTCAGGAATTATATTTATTGTCAAAGTTTTGTTTGTAGGATTTTCAATTTTAAATGTAGAAGAGGTCACATCTCCAGGATTTAATCTACCACCAAACCAGCTTGTATTTGGGATTGTATTTAATGAGATAAGAGGACTATCTATTCCAAACGCAGTATAATTTAGATTTGTTAAAGGTTCTTTTAATATGGATTGAAGGTTTTCAGAAGTTGCAGTATTAGACACTTTAAACACACCGCCTTCCCCATGAGTAAAACGAATTGCATCAAGGGAATTTACTAATCCTGTACCTTGTGTAAATGCATCATTTTGTAAATCATGGGCAGTAGACATTAGAATATTTTTAATATCAAAATGTGTATACTGTTTTGATTGATCATTTAGACTTTGCATAACTAACGCCGCAGTACCAGATACAATTGGAGCAGACATGCTTGTTCCACCAAACATTTCAAATGGATCTTGATCATAATCTTTTGAGGGTTTAGTAACAGATGATGGAGTGAAGCTGTATGCACCAATGCTCATTAAATCAGGTTTTGGATCACCAATTAATGTTGGACCTCTACTTGAAAAATCAACCACGTGATCAGAGTGTCTAGTTGTATTTCCAAATCGCGGTTCATCTTTGAAAGGACCATAACCTACAAAGATATTATTTGTTGTAGCACCAACACTAATTCCTGTTGGAGATGCATTTGGCATTCCAATTGTTCCATAACCATGACCAGAATTTCCAGCACTTGATACCATTAGTACACCAGGATAATCATCAGAAAGTGAATTTGGTAATGTTAATGTGGTCATTATTAAGGACAGAATATCAAATCCAGGTGCATATTCAAAATTTGGAAATGTTGAGATTCCCCAGCTATTAGAGATTATGTCTGCTCTTGTTTGACCAGAAAATTTCCAGTTTATATCATCATTGTCAAATCCTGCAGACCAAAGCCATGCATAAAGTATATCACCAAACCATAATGCTTTAACAGGAATTATTTTTGCATCAGGAGCAATTCCTCTAATGGTAAATTTTTTTGTATCATTGTAGATGTCATACTCTTGTATGCCTTTTGATACAATTGTTCCAGCACTAGCAGTACCATGACCTTGTATATCCGTCATAACACCAAAAAATTCACCATCATGATCAATTGGTGGCAGTAATGTACCATTTATTGCACCAAAACTTTCATCCATCTTCGATTCTTTTTCAATAACACCATAGATGTCTAATATTTGTGCACCTAATGTTCCAGCACTATAATCAAATTTTCCATCATCATCATGATCATAAACTAAAAATTCATTTCCATCACCTATAACATGTGAGACATCGTCAGTGAAATCAAAATCAAATTCAGGTTTCTCATCATTTGATTTTTTTGTAAAATCTTGCCATGATGTCGACATGTCAGGAATAATAGTATCATAATATCCAGAAGTTTGAGAATCAATTACCAAAACTGGAACAACTTGTGGGTGCATAGGTGTTCCTTGATACATTACACCCAAACGATAAACACCACTTTTTGATTCGATATAATCATGTTTATCATTTCCAATTTTCATATCATCATTCAAAGTTCCATTTAGGATTGGGGAACGACCAGACATAGGGAACATGGAATTATAAACTAGAAGACTAGTGCCATCACCATTTTGTTCAATATTTAGAAACACACCGCCATTTCTAGGTTTTACATAGACATCCGAAGTTGTATTATACATTGTAGATTTTGTAAAATTTTTGATTGTTCTATATTGATCTATATTTGCTGCAAAAGTTGCATTAGTCAATATCAAACCTTGACCATCTGGATCAAGCATTATAGGAATGTTTTCAATATCTCTTGCAAGAGAATGTTGCATATCTGGATTTGAGAAATCAACACCGGTATCAATTATAGCAATTGTAACATTTTTTCCTGTAACATTGTATAATTGATGAACACGTTCAGAATTTGCAATATTTCCAATCATAGAAATTTTGTTTATATTATTTGTTGAAATATATTTTGAATGCAAGTCTAACTGAAAATCTTCAATTATATGAAATCCTTTAGATTGGAATATAGACAAAGTGCTTTCAGGCATCGTAGCAATCGAAAAGAATCCATTTGAAGAAGAAATAGTATACGAGTTTGATATTAAATTACCAAATTCAGAGGTAGAACCTTTTCCAAAAATTAAATATCGTTTTATTTGTTGTTCATTCAAAACATTATCAAATTTTATAATATCTGAATTGAAGTTTTGAGAATCAAAATTATGATAATTCTGATCAATCATATCTCCATTAAGATATGAAAATGATTCAGAGAATACGGCGGGTAAGGATATTAGTAAAAATAGTAAAAGAAGTAGTTTCATCATGTACAGAAGTGAACTATGAATAATTATAGCTATCTTCTTCTAGCTATTATTACAATTTGTAATGCCAATATTATTGCAATTGATGCAACAATTGGAAAGAGTAATGCATTTAATTGAGAAGAACCTTCTTCGATGTTTCCAATCGAATCAGAAATTAGGATTACACTATTATCTAAATTTGAGCTAGCATCTGAAAGCGATGAGCCAAATTGTGATGTTTCTTGTTTTAGATTTTCGAGTTCTGATTTTGTTTCATCCAATACTAAATTTAGTTCTAAGATTTGTTCAGAAATTCCACTTATGTCCTGAGATAATACATTTGTAGCACCAGAACCATGTGAAATATTTCCTTCATCAAAAGTTACCATATGGAATACATAGATTCCCTCTATTGCAGGTAAGTAATCAACATAGTATAATCCTTGATGTAATGTTTTAAGATCATCTTCTAAATTTTCTACTTGACCATTTGGCAGATGAACATGTGAAGTTCCCAATATTTCACTTGGATTGTTTCCTATCAAAAGACCATCACTAGAAGTTTGTACAAAAACACGAAAATCTCTACTAACTGCAGCTGTTTCAGGAGCAAAAACAATTGTGTTAACATTACGTTCTATTGGAATTTCTTTAAATTCAGATGTAGAAGAAAATTTCACTTCAAGTTTTTTTGATATGCCGCCTTGTTGATTAGAAATTACTTCTAGAATGTATGTTCCATATGGGAGATTGGTAGTAGGATGTTCCCATTCCATCAAAAAATGTTGAAATGAACCATCATCGCCACTCATTATTTGCTCAAATTCTGCAATCGTTCCATCAGGAGTGAATAATCTAATTATGATTGGTTCTTTTGGTGTTGCTTGACCATGGACAAAAATTGGTTCTCCTGGAGCAAATACTAATTGATTAGTATAAACATTCAGAATACCTTCAAGTCTTTCTTGGAACACTTCAGCATTTGCAGAAGTAACAGACATGGATGATAATAAGATGATTAAGAAAAAGGTTACAACATATTTCATAAGTATAATTTAAAATTCTAATAGATATTCCTTATGAAAATTTTGTTTGAGAAATTTGTCTATAACTTTCGTTAAGAGGTGTTCAAAAAAAAGAAAAAAAGGAAAGTTTGATGTCTATTTACCTTATACGACTCGGATGTCTACTGATACAGTATCAGATAGAGCAGTTGGATTATCTACGCTCTCCCATACAAAGACAGTTGCTTCGTATGAACCAGAGTTAGATGGTATCCATGACAATGCTGGACTGAATGATTGTCCGGCAGCCAGTTGACCTGTAATCCATGCTAGTGAGACAGTTACGCCATTGCCATCCTGAACCTGTACTAAGTATGCGAATGATTGATCTTTATCCTGACCGTTAACCAAATCTGCTTCAATCTGTACCTGTTGGTCAACTGATACCTCACTTAGTGAGTTACCGAATGAATCAACAACTCTTGCGTTTGCTGCTGGAGCGCGTTCAAGAGGTGGTATGAGTGTGCCGATTAAGGCTGTGCCAGTGACATCGAGGTCATCGCTTCTAGTATATGGATCTGGTAATGTGTTATCCTCGTATTCTGCGGTGATTGTATCACCTTCTGCGACTCTGAGTCTGCTACCAGATGATTCGTCGTCTGCTGTAAAGGTTACAGTTCCTTCGAATATTCCGGTTGCTTCATTAGTCTCAGTTACAGTTAAGGAAACTCCGCCTGCGTCAGAATCTGACCAGACGTCAATGCTAAAGTTGTCCACGTTTTCTGGATCCCAGTTCATATCTGGGTCGACTATTCTTATGACTCCGTTACCGCCTGCAGGATAACTTGATTCAAGCCATTGCACTTCGCCTATATTCCATCTAATTAATGCTGAACCGACTACAACTTCATCCTCGTTAAACTCGTATGAAACTGAAAGTCCGTCATCATCTTCGGCTTTAAGTATACCATTGGTTGGGCCAGTGCCAGAGGCAGCGGTTACACCAACTACATCGTATCCACTTGATGTTGATCCAGTGGAAGCGTCACCATCAGCGTCGTGAGAGAATCCTTTGAGGATAACTTCACCACTGAAGATGCCGGTGTCAGATCCAGTCTCTGCTAGTTTATAGCCAGTGAGTTTCTGTGATCTGGTTTGTACGATTAATGGGTCATCATCAGTATCACCAATTTGATCAACGAGACCGCTGTCAAAGTTGTGATCTGGTGCGACTATTGTTATGTATACTTTGTCTGTCCATGTGTAGACCTTTTGGTCTAGTTCGATGGTTGCGCCAAAGTTAGATGTGTATATGCTTAATGGAATGTCTGAATACTCGTCACCAACGTAATCGGCTCCACTTGGGGACCAATCAGTGTATTCTAAATCGATGAGTTCACCTCTGTCTAGAGTACTACCACCAAGTTCTGATGGTGTTTCGATAACAATCTGGAAGATTCCAGTAGAGTCACCTGTTTCTCTAAAGTCAGATGGTTCAGGATCAAAGGATGAGGCTGAGCCGCCGTTGTTACCCATTGTAAGGGTATGTGCGTCAGAGTCCCACTCGATTAAATCGAGGTCCCATGTTTCTGATTCATCAGATTCTAAGTCAAGATCTGGTTCGATCAAGGTCATGATAATATCACTTCCAATGATGTAGACAGATTTGTCTGTTTGAAGTACACCGTTACGTAAGTCGAATGTTGCGCTATCATATGCGACAGCTTGGTTACCTGAAGCGTCGTTCTGGTCAGTATATTCTACTGTTATTACGTCTCCTTGTAGGATACAGTAATTACCAGTTGCGGCAGTGGTATCAAATCTTACAGTGTCTACATTTGTAGTTGCACCGTTCTGAGAGTTAGTCCATGCACTTGTTGTGCTTGGGCAATCGCTGCTTGCTGGACCGTCAGTATATCTGACTGTCATGTCAAGTTCGAATACTCCAGAGTCTGGAGCGGTCTCATCGATTGGTCCTAATTCTCTAGTACCATTGGTTACACCACCATCAACAACATCTGAGAGTGTGATAACACCATATTTGGTATCATCTGCACCTGCAGTTGCTAATACAACTGTAGATGAGCCTCTAGAAACGTAGATCTTTAATGGTCCACGGTTTGATGTTGTGGAAGTGTTCTCATTGATTTTATCTTCACCAGCTGCTGATACATCGTAATCTGGGTCATCTACACGAATGTGTATGGTTAAGTCACCACTACCGATTGTCTCGGATGATGCATTCAATGCAGTAGATATACCGGAACTATGTACTGGGAATAAGGCTCGACCGTTAGGTGATGATTTTGTGGTTTCAGCTGTGAAATCACCAATTACACCAAATGGTACAGGATAGACTGTTCTGTCTAAGCTGACTGAACCTGTATTGCCTCGTATTCCAGCTCCATCACCTACTTCGATGATTTCACCAGATGCGTCTCTGTAATCTACATAATTAACTTCGATGTCAGTACCCATAACAGATGTTGCTGCACCGTTTGCTCCTGATGCCTTACCAGATCTTGCGCAGTATTCTGCTGGAACCTGGAAGTCACCAGTGAAAACACCGGTGTTTGCGCCAGTCTCTACTAATGTAAAGCCTGAGTTTGCTAATCCGTCATCAACTGATCCACCACAGGTTACTCCATCTCCATTTGCGATGTCTGAATCTAGCCAGAGTTCATCATCAAATGTAATATCGAGTAATCTACCGTTATTATCGCCGACGGAGTTTACACCATAGTTAGGTGAACCAACTTGGTCATATGCATCGTCAGTGATAGTTGTTCCAGTTGTTTGCAACGCGTGTGTTGTAACAACTGTAAATATATCGATAAGTCCTGGGTCTACGTTGAGGTCTGAGTCGGTTAATGTTACGACTACTGTATCTGCTTCTTTGTAACTGTCATTGTCAAATTCGACTACACCGGAATGTGTTGGTGCTGCTAATTGTGCGCCTACTTGTGTTTCGACTCCATCTGCTCCGTAATCAAGATAATTGACACGGACTTCATCTTCATCAGTTAGATCATTGTGAACAATCATTGTTGCGTCATCACCACCAACAGTTGTACTGTTATAGGTTGATGATGAGTTAACATTTAGCTGATTGAGCATAATGTATTCTAGTTCTGCTGAAAATACTCCAGAGTTCAGGTCAGTTTCACTAACTTCTAATCTTACGATTGAGTTGTTGTGTCTGTCTCCTGAATTAACACCGTCATTTGATTGACCGTATGTTACAAAGTCGAGTACCATCGGATATGATTGACCAGCACTTATTGTACTAGTACCGTCTCCGTTTCCATCGTGGGCTAATGTCGAACCATCTATTGCGTTAAGTTGAACATACACTGATAGTGCATCAGTATCAGTCATCTGTGTCCAGTTTTGCACTCTGTTTTCAGGTGCACTGAACAAGACTGTTCCTGCTAAGCCAGTTGAGTAACGTGAAGTTACAACGTGTGCTGAGTTAACTGAGGAAGATGTTGATGCTGATGCTGTAGATGAACCAATTGATCCATCTCCAACTGTGAAGTTCAAGTAGTAATTAGATGAGTCCGAGCCACCGTTGAGTGATCGGAAATCATATTGGATGTATGTATAGCCTGCGGTACCATTGGATCCACTAATCAAAGATTCAAGTTCTCCGATTGTAGTGGTATAAAGGAATCTCAATTCATCGTTATCGGCCAATACCATGTTATCGGCTCCTGAATATGTCAAAATAGCTCTTTCAGAGTATTTTTCATAACAGGAGACATAAGATGTGTCTGTTCCGAATGCTGCATAGTCAGATGAGCAAGCTTGTTGTGTACCAGATGAACTGGTGGTCAAGTCGTCAAATGTATGTGTGATTGCATCAGATGCAGATCTATCTTCGATTATCAATGTATCAAGACCTTTTAATGTAATTGGTGATCCAATTTTAATTGCCGGTACTATAGTCATATTGCTGTAGATGTACATATCTTCACCTTGATTTGAATCAAAGTTCATGTCACCATCGTCAACATTGATAACTACAGTTTCACCAGAGTTCCATTCTGCTCCAATTTCTGAAGTGTCATATTCAATGCTACCCCAGTATGGCATAACGAGTATAGATTGTGCGTCGTCATTCCAATCAATTGTTGCTTGAGTTCCTCTTGGTGCGTCCTTACTGATAAACATATTTGCTTTTAAGGCGTCATCCCAGTTGGTGAAAACACCGGTGTTTGCACCGGTTTCAGTTAGTGTGATTACATCACTTCCGTCAGTTGTTATAGCAGTTGCGGTAATGGTTGAACCATCAGCATCTGCATCTGTAACAATTTGGTCACCGTTATCCTGATAGTCAATTACATTATTTGCTAATGCTTGTCCATCAGTGTTTTCTGGACCGTTACGGTCAATGATTAGTACACCCGTATCCATTCCCCATGTTCCTGACATCTGATTAGCATCATTGCTTATTGCAGTGTTGTTTGTTTCAGAATCAACTGTTCCGTTCTCAGTAAAGAGAGCGTAATAAGTTGTTGCGGTTGATGGGTCGGCTGCGAATGTCCACACGTCTTCATCGGTAGGGTCTATGTTGTATTGCACGTCTGTGATTGTAAGATTAATTTCATGTCCCAAACCCCAGTGATCTCTGTCAACTACTGCAGAGGCTGTGCCATCTGTAGTATCGAAAGTAAGTTGAACAGTTTCATCTGCTCCACCTTTTTCGTAGACAATATCTACTGTTTGTTCGTCACTGAAATCATATATCTGAATCAAAGGCCATAGGTTTGGACCTAAAGCAATATTTCCATAGAAGTCAGTAGTTGTACCATTTGATAGGGCACGTGCTTCTCTAACTACGTTGTTAATTGCTTCTGTTGAAGCATTAACACCTAGTGCAGTTCCGCTAGTGTGTCCTACTGAAGATGAATTCAACCAAACTGAAACTAAGTTCTGTGTACCATCAGTTTTTTGTGATTGATCACAAGTTGTGGTTACACCAGTACCTTTAGTATAACTAAAGGTTGCGTCTCCAATTGCACCATCAGTTAATGATGAACCGGATGCAGTTCCTATTACACCGGAGTGGTTACCGATTTGATGAGGAATTGCAACTCCGCGAGTTTCAGTTGGGATGAGTTGAGCAACAGGTTTGTCATTTGGTGCATATTCCAAGTTTGTACTTGGTGCGCACCATCTGCCAAAGTCTGCTCCTCCGCCATTTTCAATTTCTGGAAACAATGCATCGACTCCGGTTGCATAAGTGCCATCAGCAACATATGCATACCATGAACCGTCGACACCTTGTGCCATGATAACTTTACTACCGTCTATTGTAACATCAGGCATACCGTAAGCCTCATCCAGTCTATTAATAGCTGGATCAGTAACTACGATTTCTACTACCTGAGCGCCGTAAAACATGTTGTCATGTTCTGGTTTTTCGGCTGATACCCACAAGTATTGGTTAGCTGCTTCGGCTTCTGGCATAAATGTGCTTGAGAAGCCCATAGCTGCTGTCCAAGTGAGCATAATAGTCATTAAGGTTAGACTAGTTATTTTTCGTCCTAATTCTTTATTCATGTTATTACCAATTTTTTCATAATTTTACTATTTAACCTTAATGGACGAATCGTACAGATTTTTAGTAAATTTTGTGATCCTTTCAAGATCATTATTTGATCGTTATAATTATTGTAATTTTTGTTATAATTATTTCAATCCATACCTAAATACTAACAGATTTCACGCCTAGAAGACTCTTGTAGAGAGTGATAGCCTCATCTTCATTACTAGAACCCACGACTACAGCAGAGCCTTTCTTCATGAAATTCACTGAAAGATCATTTGTACGCATGGAAATTCCTAAGTCCCCCTGATTTTCTACTAAAAATCCCTTCTCTTTGGCTATTGTAGTGACATCAGCAACATCCAGATTTACCTCATAAGTGGGAGTGATTGAAAATGTACGTTTTCCCATGTTTCGTCCACATAATTCTTCTAAAATTAATTCCTGTTTTGGTGTTTCAATCTTTTTACCAGAACCACAGACAGAACACGCATCTTGTTTGAATGTCTTAACAGATGAAAATTCTAAATTTTCTAAGTCAATTGATAAAAATTTTTCTGATGACTTTGGTTTTTTACCAATTAAAATATCTACGGCTTCATACACTTCTATTCCACCAACAATAGAAAGTATTGGAGGATGTACACCTTGTATACTACAAGTTGGCATTGCATCTTCATCTAAATCAGGAAACATACAATGGTAACACGCTGTTTCTTTTGGTAAAACTGTAAAGACTTGTCCAGTAACACCAACTGCAGCACCTGTAACAAATGGAATGTTTTTTTCTACACATGCTTTGTTAAGTGAATAACGTGCATTGACACTATCAAGTGCATCAATTACAACATCACAACCATCAATTATTTCACCCGCATTATAATCATTAATAGAAACAGGTAATGCTTCAATTTCTACATCAGGATTTAATTTTTTTAATTTTTTTTCTGCAACTTCAACTTTGACTTGTCCAACATCATTTTCATCAAACATTGTTTGTCTATGTAAATTTGATAATTCAATTACATCTCTATCAACAATTCTTAATTTACCAATTCCCATTGTAGCAAGTCTTGTTGTAATAGGATTTCCTAGACCACCAACACCAACAACACAAACTTTAGAATTTTTTAATTTTAATTGTCCATCATAACCAATTTGTTCTAACATCACTTGACGTGAAAATCTATCTAATTCTTTTTCAGATAAATCAGAACCACCTGCAACTGCAGGTAAGATGTAAACTTCATCATTTTCATTTAGTGGAGTATTAAGACCATCATCAAATGCTGCATTTTTTCCATTGATGTAAATATTAATTAGTGAACGAGGAGAACCGTCAGCTTCTAAAACTTTTCTTTTAAAATCATCACCCATAATTTCAGAAATTTTTTCAAAAGATTCCTTAAGAGTTGATGCCTCTAATTCTGTTTTCTTTTCGCCTCCACCAGCATTAAGAACTGATGGAATTGTGAATGTAATTTTTGTCATTTTATAATCACCCTATTACTGCTGAAATTTTTGCAACATCAGCCTGCATTACTTGTGGTTTTGTTAATACACTCATTATTGATTCAGTGGCTTTTAGACCATTTCCAGTAACATAACAAACAGTAGTTTCATCTTTGTCTATTTTTCCCTCTTCAACCATTTTTTTCAATACAGAGACAGATACTCCACCAGCTGGTTCTGTAAAAATTCCTTCTGTTTTTGCTAAAAGTAAAATTGCATCTAAAATTTCAGTATCATTTGTTTCTTTTGCAATTCCATTGTATTGTTGTAATCTTTTTAGAACATAACGACCATCACCAGGATCACCAATTGCTAAACTTTTTGCGACAGTTTTTGGTTGTTCTACAGGAATAACTTTATCAGAATTTTTTTCAAATGCAGTAACTATTGGTGCACATCCGTGTGGTTGTGCACAATGCATATGCATTGCAGATAAATCATCAAGTAAGGAAACAGTTTGTAATTCTTCAAATCCTTTACAAATTGCATTTAACATAGCGCCACTTCCAGTAGGAACTATAAGATGATTTGGAACATTCCAGTCTAACTGTTCTGCAACCTCATATGCTAGTGTTTTAGATCCTTCAACATAATATGATCGCATGTTAATGTTAACTACTCCAACACCTTTCCTATCACCAATTTGAGCAGCAATTCTATTAGCTTCATCATATGTGCCATCTACAGAAATGTATTCAGCTCCATAAGACAGTGCTTGAGCAATTTTTGCTGTTTCAATATCACTTGGTGCAAAAATGTAACAAGGCATATCTGCTTTTGCGGCATGTGCAGCAGTTGCAGATGCAAGATTACCAGTAGAGGCACAACCAACAGATTTTAGCCCAAACTCTTTTGCTTTTGATATTGCAACACCTGCAGGTCTATCCTTGAAAGAAAATGTAGGATTTACAGAATCATTTTTTATGTAAAGATTATTCAATCCTAGTTCCTTTCCAAGTTTTTCAGCTTTTACTAAAGGCGTTAATCCGGCTTCGATACTGACAATATTTTTTTTCTCTTGAATAGGTAATAATTCGAAATAACGCCAGTATGTTTTTTCTCGCTCTTTGAAGGTGTTTTTATTCACAGATGTAAAATCATATTTTACATCTAAAGGCCCAAAGCACTCATCACAGATATATTTGAAAGTAGGCTCGTACTCTTTCTTACATTCTCTACACTGAAGATGGTTTTTACTCATGATCATGATCTAATTATCATTTGTTGATAAAATATCCTAATATTAGATTAAGTATTACTTAATTTTATAACATAAAATGAGAATGATTAGGCATGAAAAATTTCATTTAAAAAAATATAATATAAAATACCTACTGAAATTGTTACAAAAATTGAATAAATCGTAATATAAAATAAAAATTAACAACTAATATTTGAAGAGGAAGTTTTATAGAATAAAAAATAACGTGTTCGAATATGAGTAAAATTGTAATAATTTCAGTAATTATTGGAATAGTAATAATTGGCGGGATCATAGGATACCAACTGGATAGAACAACGTGGAAAAAAAGTACAACGGAAGAGTACTATGAAGCAAGTTTCAAACAGCAAATATCACATGTAGTTTATCCAGATAATCCACAGTTCTTAGGTCCATTACAAATTAACAAGGATAAATATGTTTTAGGAGAAAATGTTTTTGTTAGTTTTAAAAATTTGATGCCATCAGATAAAGGAGAAGTTAATTTCTACATACCAAATGGAAAAAGATACTTAACAATTAATTTTGATGGAGAAAATGGTCCTACTCACAAAGAATACTTTAGACCAATGTTGGTTATGGGAAAAGCAATTTGTGACAAAGAACAATTAATTGGAGAATGGAGAATTGTTTTTGTAGGATTGGAAGAATATGAACTTAATTTCGAGGTTTTAAATGAAATATTACCATTAAATGAAGAATACTACAAAGGTTGTGAAGTCCAACAAATGCCAAGACATCCTTCAATGGATCCTACAATAGGACCATAATTAGTTATATCTTACTGCAATTCCTTTATCTCTAATTAATTCCTTAACACGATTTACTGAATGAGTTTCATAATGAAAGATTGATGCTGCTAATGCAGCGTTAACTTCTGTATTTTTAAAAATATCAATCATATCTTCAGGTTTTCCACATCCACCTGATGCAATTACAGGTATTCCAACATTTTTAACAATTTCATTTGTTAATAGAATATCATAACCATCTTTTGTACCATCTTTATCTATACTAGTTAGTAATATTTCTCCTGCGCCTAGTTCTTCAACTTTTTTTGCCCAATCAATCACATCTAATCCAGTTTCTTTTTTCCCACCATAAATAAATACTTCAAACCAAAACTTTTTCCCATTTTCTGAAAAAATGTTTTTTCCTTTTTCAATGTTATAATTCCTTCTTGAATCAATTGCAACTACCACACATTGTTTACCAAATAATTCCATTAATTCAGTGAGAACTTCAGGATTTTTTACAGCTCCAGTATTGATTGCAACTTTATCTGCACCATTTAGTAAAATATCTCTTGCATGTTGTAATGATTTAACACCACCACCAACCGTAAAAGGAATATCAATTACTTCGGCAATTTTTTTTACAAGAGATTTGATAGTTTCACGTTGTTCGGATGATGCAGTAATATCTAAAAAAACTAATTCATCAGCACCTTCATTACTGTATTTTTCAGCTAATTGAACAGGATCACCTGCATCTTTTATTGATTCAAAATTCAATCCTTTTACTACACGTCCATTTGCAACATCCAAACATGGAATAATTCGTTTAGTTAGAACCAATTTTCTTTGCCTCTTCTATTGAAACTAGTCCTTCATAAAGTGCCTTTCCTAAAATTACTCCAAATGGATTGATTTTGCTTACATCTAAAATATCTTGCATTTTAGATATTCCGCCACTAGCAATTGCATTACAATTTTCTATTTCACATATTTTTTTTAATGATTCAGTATCTGGACCCTCAAGAGTTCCATCCTTTGAAACATTTGTAGTTAGAAATTCGGTGAAACCATATTTAATGAATTCATTTGTTGTCTCATACAGATCAATACCAGTGTTATTTTGCCAACCATGAGTGACTATTTTTCCATCAATATGATCAATAGAAATTACAATTCGTTCATGCCCAAATGTTTGAATAAAATCACTTAGAATGTTTTTTTGTTCACTTTCTTTTAGTTGCATTGCAATTGTACCAATAACTGCACGTGATGCAAAATCTAAAACTTCAGATATTTTTTCTTCATTTCTTAATCCACCGGCAACTTGTAATGGAATTGATGTATTTTTAGATATTTCTTGAATTGTTTTAAAATTTTCACCACTACCAAGAGTTGCATCCAAATCAACAACATGTATAATATCTGCACCGGCAGATTCCCATTTTTTTGCAATATCTATAGGATTGTCACTGTAAATTGTTTTATTTTTTGGATCACCTTTGTACAAACGTACAACTTTTCCATCCATCAAATCAATTGCAGGTATAATTTTCATTTACTGCACACTCTAAGAAAATTTTTTATCATTACTGAGCCTGCTTTACCAGATTTTTCAGGATGAAATTGAGTCCCAAAAAATAATTTTTCTTCAACAACTGCAGGGACTTTAATCCCATAATCCGCATTAGCCACAATGATATCGTCATTATCTGGTTTAGCTCTATACGAATGAACAAAGTAAACCCAGGTATTATTTTCTACACCTTCAAGAATTTTACTTTCCTTTGTAATTTCTAAATTATTCCACCCCATATGTGGAATTTTCATATCATCTGGAAGTAATACAACTTCACCATTCATTACATCAAGGCCTTTTTCTTTACCCTCTTGACTTTGTTGAAAAAACATTTCCATTCCTAAACATATTCCAAGAACAGGAATTTTTTCTTTTACAAAATCATGAAAACCTAATGCAGAGTAATCTCTAATACTTCTAATTGCAGGATCAAAATTTCCTACACCGGGTAATAACAGACCATCATATTTTTTTGATTGATCAAAACTTGAAATGATATCAACATTAGCACCAT
>Ga0315316_10000861_pt1 | contig 20612 bp, 28 predicted proteins | sample M160m3416metaG_FD_203702 | JGI IMG/M metagenome (GOLD analysis project Ga0315316, IMG submission 203702) | Ammonia-oxidizing marine archaeal communities from Monterey Bay, California, United States - M1 60m 3416 | ecosystem: Environmental > Aquatic > Marine > Intertidal zone | place: USA... | reverse complement strand
TTTTTCCCTTTCTTAATCTCTTCAAATATTTGTAAAGCTTGACTTTGTTTCTCAACTAAAATATGTGAGCATTTTACTTTTTGTGCCATTATTTTTCAAAAATCCTTTCTCTAATTTGTGGTACCCGTTTATACACCATATCTCTAATTTTTGTTTGCTCTTGTGGTGTTGGCATTTCCTTTCCGCCTTTCATTTGTGCAAGTGCTGATATTCCTCCTAACAACACTTGACCCATTATTAATCCGAAAACATATTCTTTCGTATCTTTAACTTTCAAAACATCATTACTAGCATTTACCTCATTTTGATAATTATCTAAATTCAATATTGCATTTTCAATTGTTTTATCAACAATTGCCTGTAATTGTTCTTCACCACTCATACATTTCTCATTATTTTTGAATAAATAAGTAATTGCATCAAGATATCTTTTAATTAAACAATTCAATCATCTGATTATTGTTCAAATATTTCACAGTACAAACTGCCAATGAAGTTTTACCTCTTGTGATACAAAAATATGATAATATCAAAAAACAAAAAAATGAAATAATTAAAGCCGAACAAGAACTACAAGTTACCTTATCTGATAATAATACATTTGAAAATTATGTTGTTTTAAAACAGAAATTAAACCAAGAATTATCAAAATTTTATAAAAGTATTGAAGATTTAGAGGAAACTGGTGTTGTTATGAAAGGATTGGAGCAGGGTCTTTTGGATTTTCCTTCAAAACGATTTGATGAAGAAGTGTGGCTTTGTTGGAAGGATGGAGAAACAGAAATAAAATTCTGGCATGAAAAGAATTCTGGATTCAATGGACGAAAACCTGTCAGTGTTGATGCTGAGTCACTAATCTAATGCTCTCTGTCTGGCTACGTGCAATTAGAATAAAATTTCTTTTAGCATCTGTCATTGCTGTATCATTAGGACTTTCTCTTGCATGGTATGCAGGATCATCGATTGATATTTTTCACGCATTATTGACATTTGCAGGTGTAATTTCTTTGCATGCTAGTGTGGATTTACTAAATGATTATTGGGACTTCAAACGTGGTATAGATACAAAAACTAAAAGAACCAAAATGAGCGGTGGAACTGGCGTATTGCCTGAAGGATTACTTAAACCAAAATCGGTTTATTTAGTTGGAATTGGGTTTCTAATCCTTGGTTCTATTATTGGAATCTACTTTGTCATTATATTTGGAATTATAATTGGAGTAATTCTAGGATTTGCAATTCTCTCTGTTTACTTCTATTCTACAAAAATTGTAAACTGGGGGCTTGCTGAAGTCTTTGTTACAATAAAAGGAACACTTATTGTAATTGGAACATTTTTTATTCAATCACAAGGTATTGACGATTTCTCAATTTTTGCAGGAATTGTTGTAGGACTTCTTTCTTCACTAGTCTTGTTTGTAACATCAATTCCTGATCATGATGTTGATAAAGAAAAAGGTCGAAGAACTTTGATAATTATTTTTGGAAAATCAAATGCAGTCAAAACATTCTTAATTTTTCCAATACTAACATACGGTGTAATTATTTTTGGAGTCATAACTGGGCTATTTCCTGTGTATAGTCTAATTGTTCTTTTAGCTAAGCCATTCTTAATTCTGGCAATGTGGCATTTGAAAGATTCTGAAAAATCTGAGAATATGCTGATTAATTCCATGACAAATACACTTTACTTTAGTAGAATTACTGGAATACTATTTGTTGTATCATTTTTGATAGGATTTTAAGTGATAACATCTCACTTGGTTTAGAATGATTTCTGGCCATGCAACATCTGAAGAAACAAAAAAATTCTCTGAAAAATTTCTTACCGAAAATTATAATTCAGTTCAAAATTTATATCTGTCAAATGTAGGTATTGGAACATATCTTGGCGAACCAGATTCACAAACTGATGAAATGGTAACTGAAGCTGTAAAAAAATCAATTTTATCTGGTGTAAATGTAATTGATACTGCAATAAATTATCGCGCACAAAAATCTGAGCGAAGTATTGGAACGGCATTATCTGAATTAATTGGTGAAAATCTGATAAAAAGAGAACAGGTATTCATCTGCACAAAAAATGGTTATGTGACTAATGATGGGGATATTCAAGAAGATTTTATGCAATATGTGATGAGGGAATTTGGTCAATCTGGAATTGTCAAAGAGGGTGATATTTCATCAGGTTATCATTGTATGACTATTCCATACTTGGAGGATCAGCTTGAAAGGAGTTTAAAAAATCTTGGTTTGGAATGTATTGATTTGATGTATCTTCATAATGCTGTAGAAGGTCATCCTGAAATGTCCAAATCTGATTTTCTGGAAAACTTGAAAAATGTTTTTGAATTTTATGAAAGCAAAAGAAAAGATGGTAAAATTAGATTCTATGGGATGGCGACTTGGGAATGTTTCAGAGCAACTTCTGACAATGTAATGTTCTTATCATTAGAAGATGTTGTAAAAATTGCACAAGATGTGGGTGGTAATGATCATGGCTTTAGGTTCATACAAATTCCTTTCAATTTACATTTTGATCAAGCAATGATGCTAAAAAATCAAACAGTAAATGATAAACAAAAATCAATTTTGTGTGCTGCTCTAGAATTTGGAATTGGTGTATTTACAAGCGTTCCTTTAATGCAAGGTAAATTGTTGGAATGGGCAAAATCAAAACCTATTTTTGCAGATGTATCTCCTTCGGTTGGACTTTTACAATTCATTCGTTCCACCCCTGGAGTTCTTTGTCCATTAATTGGGCAAAAAACTAGTCAACATGTAGATGAGAATTTAGAAATAATGAAAATTAAATCTATGAGTAAATCTGAATATGACGAATTTGTCAAAAAATTAGTATCTTAATCAAACACAACATAAACCATTTTTTAATTTCTCAATTTGTATAATATAATCACAATTTTTACATACAATCCAATTTTTTGTTTTCAATAGAATTTTGAGACAGTCATATTCTGTCATGAATAACTCTTGTTTCCCACAATTATGACATATGCCCAAAAGTTTTTTCATGCATTGGATTCATTTTTTTCCATATAAGACAATCTTATGATTTATCAGTTCTACCTCTTTAGATAAATAGAAATACATCTCCCCTTGAGAAAAATTATGAAGGTTACTGATCCTGTCTGTGGTCTTGAATTTGATGAGGAATTATCTGTCACACATGAACATAATTCTAAAAAATATCACTTTTGCTGTGATGGCTGTAAAAAAATTTTTATCAAAAAACCAAAAAAGTGGTCAAAAAAATCTAGATGATAGGGAATTTACCGCACATTCTACAAAATTTTGAATCCAATCTTATATCATAATTACAGTCGGGACATTTTTTATCAGAATTTGAACATGTCACAGAATTTGACTTTCTAAAGCATTCATAGTAGTGTAATGATTCTTTAGTTCTAATGTATATTCCATCCTCTTCTAAAATTTTTGTTTTTTTCTGCAAAAACATTCCATCAGTTATTACCGTGTTAAATAATCCTGTGAGATTTACAGTTCCTGAACCGTCTTGCATAGGTGATTTCTCTCTCCAAACAATATTTGTTGGGAGATTTCTTTCAAATGCTTCTCTAAGAATAAATTTTCCATATTTTTTTCCTTCTTTAAGATTTATTTTTTTTGATATTGGAATTGTATCTGAAAATTTTATTACCTCTTCATTCAAAAATGGCATTTCAACCTTCATGTTTAATGATCTAGCAATATCTTTTGATGGAAAGTGCATTATTCTTTTAATTCTCTTCAATTCTCCATCCATCTCTTTTTCTGATTTTTTTAAAAGAAAATTATATCCTGCAAACAATTCGTCTGCTCCATCTCCTGAAATTACTGAATTAACTCCTTGCTTTTTTAATAAATTTAGGTAAATGTATGGCACAATAGAATTACGTATTTCTATGTCATTGAAATTTCCTAAAATCTTAATTGTTTCATTAATGGAATCTAACAATTCTTCCATACTTACTTGCATTAATGAAAGTGACAATCCCATGTGTTTAGAAATGATCTGTGCATAAGTGAGATCTGTTCCCAAAAAATCCTTTGTAATGATGGTCATCGTTTGTGGTTTTTGATCTTTTAACAGATGTGCAAGTATACTGCTATCTAATCCTCCAGATAATGCAATCCAATTTGATTCACATTCTGCAACTGAATTTTGTAAAACTAATCTACATTGATCTATTAATGATTGCATGATTTGTTTAAAATGTGATTTCAAATAAAATTTGTCAATCATTCATAGATAGTTTCAGCTAATTTCAGCCGAACTTATAAGGTAATTACACTAAGAACCTTCATGTTACTTCCTGCAGAAATTGAATCAAAGACATTAATTCCTGCACTCCGTGCAATACTTGCTAAAAATTTGGCTGAAAATCATGATGTACGTGAAGATGAGATCTCAAAAATGTTGGGCGTTACACAAGCTGCAATTAGCAATTACATTCGTGGAACTCGCGGTGATCCTGAATTAATTAAAAAATTATCTGCTGAAAAACAAGTATCTGAAATGATTAACGAAATTGCAGTTGATCTTTCATCTGACATGGCATATTCCCCATCAAGCTTATCAAAATTCATTGGCCTCTGCAATTATATTAAAACCAGTCTTCTAATTTGTGATATCCATCATAACTTGGAATCTGATATTGATGAGGCAATATGTAAGGAGTGTGAAAATATGCTTCTAAAAGGACCTGGTAGTGTTTACTAAATTTTTATTAGAATAATTTTTATATTTGAAGTCATCTGTCCATCTTCTTCTGAAATCACACTATCTAGTTTAATTTCTTGAATTGAAGAATTTCCTTTCAACATATTCTCTGTAACAATATTTGCAACTGCAACTGCATTAGGAATCAAATCTCCCTTTGCAGTTAAAACAATCTTTTTGTTAGATGATAATTTGGGTAAGATGTCTATCGCACTCATCATGACTGATTGATCTCTTATAATATAATTTTCTTCATTCATTTCTTTATCTGATCGTTTGATTTCTTGTAATTCCATCTTAATTATAACGTCTTTTGAACTTCTTTTAACTTTTATAGACGATTGGTCTATTGTTTGAAATCAAGTAATGGTATATTCTGAAAATCTCCGTTAGGTAAAACACGTCTTATTGTAATTGGTATCACTCGTGCTTCTAATTCTTTCATTGAAATATCAAGCGAAGTTGAAGCATCAACTGGTATATCTATGAATGGCGGTGCTCCTAGTGATAATTGTAATGCGCGTGCACCCATAATTCGTGCTTTCTCAAATCTTGTTAGTGTTGGCGGTCCCATCAATATTTTTCCATTAGAGATAAGTTCCTCTACTTCATGTTGCACATCAACGTCAATAATCCCTCGCTGTCTAATCTTCTCACATTCTTTATCTAACTCTTCAAACTCCTTATCTGTTAATTCTTTATTTGCTTCTTTAATTTTTCTATATTTTTCAATTGCTTTTTCCATTGTTGCGTGAACACTGATTTCTGCATCTGGGTCGATTTCTACAGTTTCTGGTGTGATTATTTCTTCTAATTTTGCTTCTGGAATCAACGGAGCTGGTTCTTCTTCTACTACTGGATTTTGTGTTTCTTCAGGTTCAGACAAGTAAACTAATTGAAAAATGCCAATATATAATCCAAACATTCTCCTAATATTGTGGACAGTAGATCTGTATCAAAATCACATGTAATTTTAGAAATTACTGGTAAGGTTAAAATCAAATGTGAATTAAAGCGTCATCTCTCTCCGTCACTGGTTGGAACCATCACTCGTTCTTTGCCAATAAATGGAACTATTCATTTGCTCGGTGTTAGTGGGGTGTATTTTGAATCTCATATTGAATCTGGGGGTGAACGAACTAAAAATGAATTCAAAAAAGGTGATATTGCATTTTTATCTGCAGGGAATGCATTTTGTTTTTTTCATAAAAATACTAAAATCCAAAAAGATTTAGTTATAATTGGAAAAATCCTGGATGATCCTGAACATTTGTTGAAAGCTGAATCTGGTGATGAGGTTTCCATCTATTGCGATACTGGTTGATATAAGTAATGACCACTAAACCCGCCAACTTTTTTGACTGCTCCTTGTGCCAATTCTTTTTTAAGAAATGCATTGGCAGTTGAAATTTTTACATTTGTTTGTCTTGCCAAATCCTGAATTGTGATAACTTTTGATGATTTTATAATCTTACTTGCTTGATCTTCATTAATGAATACATTAACCACTTTTTTCTCACTAAAGTCTTTTTTATCTTTTTTTGTCTTATCCTTTCCACTCTGTGATTTTTCATTAGATGATACGGATTTATTTTTACTACCCATGTCTGTTGAACTTTAATTCCTATTTATAAACGAACAAAAAATTTCTTTTTTTCAACTTTATTAACGGTATTATTGTTGATTATACGATGGGCATAATTTCAAAAGGTTCAAAATGCAATGTAGATGGATGTGACAATGATGCAATTCGTTCTCTTAATACTAAAAAAATCGAGGATGCAGGATTGCGTCTTAATTCCTCGAGTAAGAAATCTGGTTTATGTAAAGAACATTACAAAGAATGGAAAAAAGCAACAAAAGATGAACGTTCTTTAGAGCGCGCAAGATATGACCGTAATTAATTATTGTGTACAATTTGTTAATTTGTAAAGTTTCTGTTTAATCTGTTTCAACTCTTCATTACTCTGGGCTTCACTTGCAGCCTCTTTCATTGTTAATAGCATATTTGTATTAAACGAGTTCAATGTGATGGTGCTATCTTCCAACAAATTCTGCTCAATACATCTCTCTATTTCTTGTATTACCGAACTATTATTCTGAGTTTCAATTGAAATTGGTATTTTTATAGAAATATCTGATTCACTAAACAAATATGCTGAGGATGAAAACCCAATGACTGCGACTAGAATAATTCCAATTGGAAATATTTTTGCCATACGAGAATCCAAAATTAACGCCTTTTAATTTTTTACATACCGAATCATTTACATTGAAAAAGAATTTTTGAATTAAACATGGGTAAACGAAAAGATGGAAAACATGCAAGATTTGCAGATCAAAAAGCTGCCAGAAGAAAAGCCAATAAAAAATCCTAGTCTATATTAATATCTGCTTTTTTCAAGATTTCTGCAAATTTGTCTGGAACCGTTATGGCTGATTCTTTGAGTGTATCATAATATTTGCCTAAATTTTTGTAAATTCTTTTTGGTTCTCTTGGTTCTTCGTTCGCAAGTACATATAGTGCTAGAACTGGAAATGCAATTGTAGAGTCTGTATAAACTGTAACTAAATCTTCATGTGAGTCTTTGACTTTACCCCAACTCTTTCCTTCTTGCAATGTTGCACCTGAAAGTCCACCTGTATCTGGTCTTGCATCTGTAATTTGAATAATGTAATTTTGTCCTCTATGGTCTTTTCTTAGAATTTGATCTAATAGCGGTCCTGTTTGCTGTGCTGTATTTTTTGGAACTCCTCCGCCTAATTCTAAAATACCTGATTTTTTTGAATTGTAAACTATGGCTGCTTGTTCTATAATCTCTCTAACAAAGTCCAAATTGAATGGTTTATCTTTCAATCTATGTACGGCCAAATTCAGTGCAAGAGATGAATCTTTGAGTGTTGATATGTATACTGGAACATCCAAATCATATGCCGTTGTGAGGAAACTTTTTTCAGGAAATTTTGATTTTTCTTTACTAATCTTTCCCAAAATATTACAAAATTCTGCTGTAGTAAATGGTTCTTGTGAAAATTTATCCTTAAACATATTCTGGATGATTTGGTCTTGTAATTCTAATGTCTCATAGAATTTTACATAAACATCCCTAATTCTAACAATTTCTTTTTCATATAGAATATTGTCATCAACCTCAAAATGTCCTTGTTTGACAGGTAATCCCCATGCAAAATGGTCTTCATGATATACATTTGCTCCCGTTGAAACAATCCAATCTACAAATCCTTTCTCCAGGAGTGTTTTGATAATCCCGCCAAATCCAACAGGTGTCATTGCGCCGGCAACAGTTAAACAAATTGTTGAATTCTCATGAATCATTTTTTGATATAATTTTGCTGCTTCACCTAATTGTCTTGCATTAAATCCTGAATTTGCATAAATTTCAATTAGTTCAGTAATTGTTGTCTTAGAATTAAGTTTGATGTGTGGTATATCTTTCCCTTCAAAATGATGGTGATTCATACAAAAATTTACAATGTAAGTAAAATAAGCTTTTAGGATCTAATGTTACGTGAACCGTCATCAACATCATCCGCTTCAATATGTTGTTTGACCATTTTTGTCACATCCTCTATTATATCGCATAGATGTACATCTACTTCTGTACTAAACATTAGTAATCCATCTTTTCCACACGCCATGGTTATTCTGTTCACTTTTTCATACCTGGTCATGGAAAATTCTGGTGGACCAATCTCTGATGAAAATTGTTTTCGCGTTTTCCATCTCATAACTGCCTGAGTCATAGATTTTTTTGTTTGATCTTTATCAAAATGTCGTACTGTTCCATTTTGCATTTTTTCATAAACATCTCCGCTGAATGAGTTGTATACGCCTACATAGCGGATCTTTTCATTAGATTCTAACAACGCATTACAAAGTTTAGCATAGTCCATAACAAAGTAGTTTTATCATCGAATGTGTAATAAAGTTTTCATTTCTTTTAATATGATGATAAACTATTCTCGATTATGAAATTTATTGATATTCCTGATTCACAACGAATTGATCATGAACCTGAAAATCGCACTGTTATCTTTTCTGATGGGGAGATCACACAAGATGGTGTCAAAATTAAACAGATAGAATTGTTACGTTATAAAATCAACACAGATCAGAATTTGGGTGAATATTCAATTATCACGGCATTAGTTGATACAAATCAAGGCCAAATTGAAATACTTTATGACGAGGGTTATAGGGGAAACGACGCATTAAATGATTCTGCAAATATGCTTATACAAAACTTAGGTCTGTCTGGGTTGATACTTCGCAGTTTAATTTCATTAAAAAATGAATTAGGAAAAATTGAAAAGTAAAAACTTTCACTACAAATTATCTGCCGATGATAAAAAACCAAAATGTTCATTATGTGATGATGATTGTTTGTACTATTGTAACATGAATGATCTTTATTATTGTGAAAAACATGTTGTTGGGCATGATGAAAATGAATCTTGATTGTTTAATACACAGTAATTTTATCTTTTAATGTTGGACGATAGTTTTAGGAATCAGTGTATTGAAAAACTTGTACTAAAGATAACTGCTGAAGATATTTCAACTGGTGAAACGTCTCTGGAAGAAGTTGAATATCTACAAAAATTTGCAATTAGTTTAGGTGTCGATATATCGAATACTGAAGAAGTAGTAAATGAAGCATTTTTGTATATTGCAATGAAAAATGCTAAAGACATAGATCCCTTAACTAAAGGTGATGAATTTGGTGCAGGATTTAGTTAACTGTTTAAAGATTTGAATTCTTTATTACTTTTTTTGCCAAGTCTATTGTTTTTTCTTGATCAAATTTTGTAGGATCATCATTAGCAAAATGTTTGTATTCCTTGTCTTTTCTTCCTTTCATGGCATGTATTGTAGTTGAAGAAAATTATAAGTTGTGGCAAATACTCCAGTCATTATGAGAATTTTACAGCTTCATTGTGATAACATCTCATACAATCCCACAAAAAAAGAGATTCAATCAGCTGAAGAAATTGACCCAAAACCAGTATCCATAGATGAAGTAGTGGTCTGTTTTACTGCAGTAGAAAAAGATGATACTGAAAATGTGGCAAAAGACGCCATTTTACAAATTAAAGAATCAATGAAAAAAATTGGCTGCTCAAAACTTTTACTTTATCCATATGCCCATTTAAGTTCAGATTTGTCTGCACCATCCACTGCATTATCGTTACTAAAATTAATGGAAAGTGAATGTACTGAATTAGAAGTTAGTAGAGCACCTTTTGGTTGGACTAAATCGTATAACGTCAAAGTAAAAGGTCATCCATTAGCTGAAAGTTCTAAAGTAATAACTGCTGGAGAAAAAAATGAACAGACATCTCACGCATTAGACTCTGAATCAAAAATAAAATCATATTGGTATATCCTGTCTCCTGATGGAACGATGGTTGAGTTTGATAAATTTAACTTTTCAAAATATAAAAAATTAGAAATCCTGGCTAAGTATGAATCTGATAAAAAAAGAACTGTTGATACACCTCCCCCACATGTAGCATTAATGAAAAAATTGGCTATTGCAGATTATGAGCCTGCATCTGATCATGGAAATATGCGTTATTTTCCAAATGGTCGTTTGATAAAAGGACTATTGGAACAATATGTAACAAACAAAGTGAAAGATTATGGCGGATATGAGGTGGAGACTCCAATCATGTATGATTCTCATCATCCTAGCATGGAGAGTTATTTCAACCGATTTCCTGCAAGGCAGTACAATATTGATGCTGATGGAAAGAAATTATTTTTAAGATTTGCTGCTTGTTTTGGACAATTCCTTATGGCACATGACTTTCAAATGTCGTACAAGAATTTACCATATCGTTTGTATGAATTAACTCGTTATAGCTTTAGACGTGAACAATCTGGTGAACTGGTTGGTCTTAGAAGATTACGTGCATTTACGATGCCTGATTGCCATGCATTTTGTAAAGATATTCCACAAGCAATTGATGAATTTGGAAAACGCTTTGATTTATCTCGTGATGTTTTAACAAATGTTGGAATTGAACATGATGATTATGAAATGGCTATACGTTTTACCGAAGATTTCTATAATGAAAATAAAGATGTAATTCTAGATATGGTAAAAAAATTAGACAAACCTGTATTAGTTGAAATGTGGAAAGAACGGTTCTTCTATTTTGTATTAAAATGGGAATTCAATTATGTAGATAATTCAGGAAAAGCATCTGCATTATCGACTGATCAGATTGATGTTGAAAATGGTGAGAGGTATGGAATTGAATTTGTTGATGAGAATAACAATGCTGTAAATCCAATCATTTTACATAATTCCCCTAGCGGTGCAATTGAACGTGTTATGTATGCATTACTTGAAAAATGTGCAAAAGATGCTAGAGCTGGACGAAAGCCAATGTTTCCTTTATGGCTAGCCCCGACCCAAGTCCGCATAATACCATTAAAGGATGAGTTTTTAGAATTTTCTCAAAAATTATCTGATAAACTCACTGCACAAAACATTCGTGTAGATATTGATGACCGAAATGAATCAATTGGAAAACGAATACGTGAATCTGAAAAAGAATGGATTCGTTATGTACTTGTAATTGGAGAAAAAGAGGTAGGTTCTGCGAATCTAAGTGTTAGAGATAGAACTCAAAGCGATGTAAAAGAAATATCATTTGATAATTTTGCAGAAGAAATAACCAAACAAAATGAGGGTAAACCATATTCAACACTTAATCTTCCACCACTTCTTTCAAAAAGACCTGTGATTCAGGTTTAATGAATGATTTACCATTCCTTCTTTGTGGTTAAATACAAATTTTGTGACTAGAATTTATGCATGGAAAGTTGTTGATTTGTACTGATTGTGGTGAATCACATCAGTTATGTTTATGTGATGATCAGCCGTGTCAGCCTAATTAATTGGGCATTACTTTATTTTAAAGTGGATTAAAATCTGTATCATGAGTTACGCTGATTTGTATCTAACTAGTTCTCCCAAAGTCATATCTCCTGTATATGATTCTGAATCTGCAGCAACATTATTTGGAATTCCATTTGATTCTACTCATTCATACAAACCTGGATGCCGTTTTGGTCCGGATGTAATTCGTGATGCATTTAATAATATTGAAATTTTTATGCCAGAATTTGGAGTTGATCTAGAAAAAGTTAGCATTAAAGATTTAGGAAATTTAGAGCATACTGTTGTTGCTCAAAATATGATTGATATGATTAGAAAAACTACTACAGAATTAAAGGATACATCAAACCAATTAATTATTCTTGGAGGTGAACATTCTCTAACTTATGGTAGTTACTTGAGCTATCCTAAAAATACAGGATATGTGGTGTTTGATGCACATTATGATCTGAGAGATGAATATGCAGGTATCAAACTAAGTCATGCTGCATATTTGAGACGAATTGTTGAGGAACGTGGTCCTGAAAACATCATTCATGTTGGTGCTCGTGCATTTGTAAAAGAGGAATTAGAATTTCTCACTGAAAATAACATAAAAACAATATCTGATTCTGAGATTAGAAATGGAAATGGCCCAAAATTATTAGAACGGATGACTGAAAACTTTGAAAATCTTTATGTTAGTATTGATCTTGATGTTTTAGATCCTGCTTTTGCTCCTGGCGTTGGAAACCCTGAAGCAATTGGAATTACTTCTCGTGAATTGTATGATATGGTCGTTGCTTTGAAAAATAAAAAAATTAAAGCTGCTGATATTGTTGAATTGAATCCAATGTTTGATAATGGATCTACTGCTTCTTTGGCGGCTAGACTGATATCTATTATAATCTCTATGAATTTAAAATGAGGAAATTAATTGTTAAATAACTTACGCGATTCCCTAAAACCTTTATTAGAAAAAATTGGTAAATCTTTTGCTGCAACAGGATTATCTCCAAATGCATTCACTGGTATTGGTCTTGCATTGGCATTTGTTGCATCAATAATTTATGGAATTGGATTTGAATATTCTTTACTTTTAGGTGGTCTTGCACTATTGGCATCTGGTTTCTTTGACATTGTTGACGGGCAAGTTGCGCGTTATACAAATAAAATGTCAAAATCTGGAGGGTTTTTAGATTCTATATTTGATAAAATTGCAGAAGTTGCAATATTTTTTGGAATTTTAATTGGAAATTATACTGAACCTTATCTGGTGTTTACTGCAATCACTCTTTCATTACTGGTTAGTTATGCACGTGCAAAGGCCGATGTTGCTGGAATAAAGATGCAAGGAATTGGAATTGGCGAACGTGCCGAAAGATTACTTGTTATTGCCATAATCGGAATGATTGGTTTTATGGAAATTGCCGTAATAATAGTAATAATTATTGCTGGAATAACTTTGGCACAAAGAATTTTAGTTTTAATGAAAAACCACTAATCTATCCACGAAGTTTTGTATGTTTTCGTCTTTGATCTGCAGAACGAATTTTTAGAACTTTGAAGTGAATTGCACATGAAATACAATACCATTTTGTAACTTTCGGTGCAGCAATATATGCTCCTTGTGCTCGTAATTCTTTTGCTAGTTGGTGCTCTACTAAGCTTAGACGTGAGGTAACTTTTTTTGCTTTATCTTTTGGAACCGTTCCTGCACAATTAACACATTGAATTGTACCTGATGAGCCTTTACTGCCTTTTCGTCTACCTCTACTTGCACGTTTTGATGGCATGTCTTAAATTCAAATCTTCGATATATAAATGCGATAATATTAATGAAAAAAACAATTTAAAGATCAATGATAATTACGAATCATGAATGGTCTTTGTGAAAGTTGTCTTACTTCTAACACAGATGTAAAATTTCTAAAAGGAAAAACACTTTGCTCTGTTTGTGCAAATAAGGATTCAAATAAGTAGAACAAAACACAATTTTTGCTTATCATGAAAGTTGGAATTTTTTCTCATTGTACGATGGATACAATTGTTTATGAAAATGAACAATATGAATCTCCTGGGGGCCCTGCTAGTTATTGCTCCTTAACTGCACGAAAACAAAAACATGATGTAAACCTCTATACAAAATTCGGTCCAAATTACCCTTTAGAAGACTTTTTCAAGGAAAATAAAATAATCACTCCTGACGCGTTATCTTCAAAAATTACTACTAAATTTAGAATAGAATTGAATGATTCGGATAGAAAACTCTTCGTAGAAAATATGTGCGATAAAATTAATTTTTTAGAAAATGACAATGACGGAACAATAATTAGTCCTGTATTTGATGAAATCTCATTAGAAACCTACTACAAAATTAAAAACGCTTCTAATTTTATTTTATTAGATCCTCAAGGGTTTCTAAGAGAAAAAATTACTAATAATGAAATTTCTCTAAAAAGAACTACACTCGATCTTAATAATGTCGATGCTATCAAAACGAATCATGATGAATTGTATGCATTAACTGGCCTTACAGGTAATGATGGAATTAAACAATTACAAAAACTTGGAATTGAATATGTAATTTATACAAATAAACAAGAAATATCTTTGCTTGTAAAAGATAAATTGTATACGATATATTTGCCAAAAATTAATTTGACTGATACAACTGGGATTGGAGATATTTTTTGTTCTACATTTGTATGTACGATGTTAAAGGAAAAAGACTTTTTGTGGGCATTATCTTTTGCAGGGGGTGCAGCTCAGTCCGCCTTGGAATCAAAGGCATTTGGTCTTGAAAAAGTTCCAGAAAAAAATGCACTAGAAACTAATGGTTCTTATTTTTATAATATAGTAGAGTTTAAGCAGATCTAACATATATTATGCATAACAAAATAATCTGTTTATGCATGTTGGAATATTTGGAACTGGATTAACTGATTCATCTGAAAAAATTCTTAAGAAAATTTTAGATGAAAATAACATTTCATCATCAAAATTTGGAATAAAATCTAAGAATAAAAAATCTGATTGTGTATTTGTTCTTGGGGGTGATAAAGGAGTTAGGAATTATTTCCATAGAACATTTGATTCATCAATTCCTGTTTTGGGAATTAATGAATCTGAATCAGATGGATTTCTTTCACAGCTTGATTTAAAACAACTCCCATCAATAATCACTCGTATCAAAAAAATGGATTTTCAGACTGAACAGGTAACTCGATTGGGTGTAAAAATTGATGGAAAAAGTGTTTATCCTGTGCTCAATGACGTTGCTGTTTTTTCTTCTCGAAGTGCTATGTTGATGGAACATACTTTGAGAGTTAATGGTGATGAAGTATGGCACGATAGTAGTGACGGTGTGATAATATCTACTCCTATAGGTTCTTCTGCATATTCATTGTCTGCTGGTGGTCCTGTAATTTTTCAAGATTCTGATGTATTTGGAATAATTTCTGTAAATTCTCTTGATATTACTAGACGACCATTGATTGTATCTAATGCAAGTATAATTGAAGTTGATGAAATCTCATCAAGATTACATTGTGAAGTGGTTTTGGATGGATTGGATCGTTACAAAGTAAAAAATTCTGTTGAAGCTACAAATTATGAACCTTCTGCGAACATTATTCGTCTAAAAAAAGATACAACTGCAATTTCGGCTATTGCTAAAAAAGTTAAACTTGCTGAAGAATTATTCAGTATGCCGCCAAGCTCAAAATTACTTCTTAAAATTTTAGAATATGAGGGTTCTATGAGTCAAAAAGAATTAGTGAAAAAAACATTGTTACCTGATAGAACTGTTCGTTTGGCCATGAGTCATCTTTTGGAAAAAGGGTATGTAAAAAAGAAAGTTTCCATTAGAGACTCACGTCAAAAAATCTATGAAATTCCAAAATCAATTAATTCTGATTTGCAGCAGTAGTGAATGCTTTGAATACATGTTCGGGATATCCTGGTCTGCTGTTAAATTCTGGATGGAATTGAACTCCGACAAAAAATTTATGAGAAGAAATTTCCAAAATTTCCATTCTTCTCCCATCGTCACTTTCACCTGAAAAAATCATGCCATTTTGTGCAAATTCATCTAGATATTTTGTATTGAATTCATATCTATGTCTATGTCGTTTTGAAATTTTCTCTTGTCCATAAATTTTGTTTGCTATTGTATCTGGTTTTACATTAATTTCATTTGCACCTAATCTCAATGATCCTCCCATATCTGTAACTCCATCTTGCTCTGGAAGTAAATCTATTATCGGATTGCTAGTATTTTCTTCAATCTCTGTTGAATTTGCATCTGAATAATTGCATACGTTTCTTGCAAATGATACTGCAGCCAACTGAAATCCAAAACAAATTCCAAGATATGGAATATTCTTTTCTCTTGCAAAATTAGCAGTTTTGATTATTCCTTCTGAACCTCTAGTTCCGAACCCTCCTGGAACTAATATTCCATTATATTTTGCTAATGTGTTGACATTCCCGTTAATGTTTTCTGAATCAATCCAATCGATTGCAATTTTTTTACCTATTGAGGCTGCTGCATGTTTTAATGCATGATTAACACTGACATAACTGTCTGCCAATGTTACATACTTCCCTACCATGGCAATATTGATTGACTCTCCTTGATTTTGTAATGAATTTACAATTTTATTCCAGGTATCCCAATTTTGTGATGCATTAACATACCCCATCTTGTTAAATTTCTTAAAAATAACATCGACTAATCCTTGTTCATAAAGAATTTCTGGGACTTGGAAAATTGAATCAACATCATGACATGATAACACGTCGTTATTTGTTACATTTGTAAACATTGAAATTTTATTTCTTGTTTTATCTTGTAACGGTATGGAACATCTTACACATAACACATCTGGTTGAATTCCAATCCTTCTTAATTCTTGAACACTGTGTTGGGTTGGTTTAGTTTTTTGTTCTCCCACAACATCTAATGATGGTGCAAGTGTTACATGAACAAAAATTACATTTTCTGAACCCTCTTCAACTCTAATTTGTCTTAGTGCCTCCAAAAATGGTAAACTTTCAATATCTCCTACCGTGCCGCCACATTCTACAACAAGTATTTCTAACTCTTCATCTTTGGCAATGTTTTTTATTCTATTTTTTATTTCATCTGTCACATGTGGTATTATTTGAACACATGCGCCCAAATACTCCCCTTTTCGCTCTGCTTCTATCACACTTGAATAAATTTGAGCAGTTGTAATGTTATGTGATTTAGGTATATCTTGGTTCAAAAATCGTTCATAATTTCCTATATCCATATCACATTCGCCTCCATCATTTGTTACGAAAACCTCTCCATGTGCAATTGGATTCATTGTTCCTGCATCATAATTTAGATATGGATCAATTTTAACACAAGAAACTTTTTGATCTGATAATTGTAATAATTTACAAATTGATGATGAAACTACTCCTTTGCCTAATCCAGACATAACTCCGCCTGTAACAAAAATAAACTTTGTCTGCATTCAATTATTAAAAACCTCTCATTTTTATTCCTTTATTTCATTACTTGGTTTTATTCTTTAATTTTTTTGTAAAAGTTTTAATTTTACTCTGAATCTTCTTTGCAGGCGTGTTTTCCATGATTTTGATGTTTGCACTTCCAACTATTACTGCATCTGCTCCTGATGAAACATATTTTTGAACATCTTTTTCAGTTGATATTCCAAATCCTACTCCTACCGGAATTTTCCTCTTTGCTGCTTTTTTTGTATTTTTAAGTGCATCAATCGTATACTTGTGAATTTTAGTTTGAACGCCGGTTGTACCAAAAACTGCAACCATGTAGAGGAATCCTGATGTTGATTTTATGATTTTCTTTAATCGATCTTTTTTTGTATTTGGTGATACAAGAAATATTGTATCCATTCCTATTTTTTTGGCAGCTTTAACATATTCCTTTGATTCTTCTATAGCCATATCTGGTAAAATTAATCCGTCAATACCTGCTTGTTTTGCACGTAAAACAAATTTTTGATATGTTTGATTATACAGAATATTGGTATATGTCATTAATACTAGTGGGATGTTTGATTCTTTTCTAATTTTTTTTACAATGGCAAAGAAATTATTGATTTGTGTTCCCCCATTCAATGATTCTGTACTTGCCATCTGAATTGTTGGACCATCTGCAATTGGATCTGAAAATGGAAAACCTAGCTCAATAATATCTGCACCTCCCTGAATCAATCCTCTTACTGCTGATAATGTTGCTTTTTCTGATGGATATCCAACCATGATGTATGAGATTAGTGCTGTCTCATTGTTTGACTTTAATTGATTAAACTTTTCTTTTATTCTTGACATTTTTGGCCAAATACTCCTTTACAATATCGATGTCTTTATCTCCTCTACCTGATAGGGTAACTACGATTGATTCTGTTTTCTTCATCTTCTTTGAAATTTTAATTGCGTGTGCTATTGCATGTGCTGATTCTAATGCAGGAATGATTCCTTCAGTTCTTGTAAGAATTAAAAATGCATCAATCACTTCGTCATCAGTTACTGCTTTGTATTCTACTCTATCCTCATCTTTAAGATATGCATGTTCAGGTCCAACTCCCGGATAATCTAGTCCTGCAGAAATACTATGTGTTTCACTAATTTGTCCATCTTTATCTTGCATTAGATATGTCATCATCCCATGCAACACTCCTTTCTTTCCAGCAGTAAGAGGTGCTGAATGTAATTTTGTTTTTATTCCTTTTCCACCTGCTTCTATCCCTATAATTTTGGCATTAGTGTCAATTAATGGATAAAAGGTTCCTATTGCATTAGAGCCTCCCCCTACACATGCAATTACTGCATTTGGAATTTTTTTCATTTGTTTCTTAATCTCTGTTCCGATGACTGCTTGAAAGTCTCTTACCATGAGTGGATATGGGTGTGGCCCAACTGCTGAACCTAACAAATAATATGTTGAATCCACATTTGTAATCCAATCTCTCATTGCTTCATTTATTGCATCTTTTAATGTCTTTGAACCTGATTTTACTGCATGAACTTTAGCACCTAACAATTCCATTCTGAAAACATTTTGCTTTTGACGTAATGTATCTACATATCCCATGTAAATTTCTGCTTTCAATCCTAAACTTGCACATGCCATTGCGGTAGCTACCCCATGTTGACCTGCCCCTGTTTCTGCAATGATTCTTTTCTTCCCCATACGTTTAGCAAGTAATGCTTGTCCTAACGTATTGTTAATTTTATGAGCTCCTCCGTGCAACAAATCTTCTCTTTTTAGATAAATTTTTGCTCCTCCTACTGTCTTTGTAAGATTTTTTGCAAAGTAAATTGGAGTTGGTCTTCCTGCATAATCAATTAATAATCTACCCAGTTCTTTTTTGAAATTTTTATCATTCCTAATCTTGAGATAATTTTTTTCTAATTCTTCAATTGCGGGTGCTAATGTCTCAGGAATGTATTTACCGCCAAACACCCCAAATCTTCCATCTTTTGGAATTCCTATTTTCATATCACATTCACCAATTTTTTCACAGTTTGTTGTATGTCCTCTGTTTTCATTATACTGCTACCTACTAAATATGCGTCAGCACCACATTTATGAAGAAATCGAATATCCTCTTCTGTTTCTATCCCGCTTTCAGATATGACAATTTTTGAATGATTGTATTTTTCTAGGATATTTCTAGTTGTGTTCAGATCTATTTTCAGTGTATCTAAATTTCTATTATTAATCCCAATAATATCTCCGTCAGTTTTACATGCATTTTCAAATTCTTGTGCGGTATGTGCTTCTACGAGTACTTTTAATCCATTTTTATGCCCAAATGCAATTAATTCTTCCATATTTAGAACCAATTTTTTATCAAAAATGGATTGTATTAGTAGAAAATAATCTGCACCCATTCTTTTTGCAGCTTCGATTTGTATTTTATCAATTGTTATGTCTTTCATTAACATTGGAACTTTTACAGCTTTTCTAATTTGCATAAAGAGTTCAGGTGACCCATCAAACAAAAATGGTTGAGTTAATACTGATAATGCACATGCTCCTCCATCTACCATGTTCCTAGCAATGTCTGCCGGGTCCGATATCTTTCTGATATTTCCTAACGCAGGAGATGAAAATTTTACTTCTGTAATTAATGCGGCATGTTTTGATTTGGTTATGCTTTCTTTCAAATCTATTCCTGAATTTGGCAAATGATCAATAATCTCATAAACATCATTATCAATTGCTTTTCTTGAATTATTGACAAGTTTTTCTAAAATACCTTTCATATCAGTTTAACCCCTCTAATTTGTCAGACGCATTGTTTTCTTTTGCAAATTGTTTTAATTTCTCAAATGCTTTCCCGTTGTTTATTGTTTGTTGAGCTAATTCCACGCCTTCTTCGAATTTATTACAAATACCTCCTACAAGAAGTCCTCCTGCAGCATTTAAGATTGTGATTTCTTTCATTGTTCTGTTTGATGTATTGTTTAGTACTTTAACAAACGCATCTGTGGCATCTTTTTTTGTTGAAATTTGAATATCTGATAGACTACCTTTCTCCATGCCATATTTGCTCGGGTCGATTATGAATTCTGTAATTTCTTCATTTTTTAATAAACATGCTTTGTTTTTTGATGTTGTTGATAGTTCATCCATGCCGTCATCAGATCTTACCGTTAACACTGTATCTGAAAAATTCTTCTGCATGATTTTCACAATTCTTTCAATATAATTATCTGCAAAAACCCCTATCATCTGATGTCTTACTTTTGCAGGATTGCATAATGGACCTAAGAGATTAAATGCCGTTCTTTTACCAACTATTTTTCTAGCCGGAGCGACATTTTTCATAGCCGGGTGAAATTTTGGTGCAAACATGAACCCTATTCCTATTTTTTCTATCATTTCCTCTACTATCCATGGTTCTGAATTCAAATCAAATCCAAAATATTCA